>Ga0302319_10014615_pt1 | contig 14608 bp, 7 predicted proteins | sample Bog_T0_2_FD_203319 | JGI IMG/M metagenome (GOLD analysis project Ga0302319, IMG submission 203319) | Peat permafrost microbial communities from Stordalen Mire near Abisko, Sweden - Bog_T0_2 | ecosystem: Environmental > Terrestrial > Soil > Wetlands > Peat | place: Sweden: Abisko, Stordalen Mire... | reverse complement strand
GTCCCGATATAATGCAAACCCTGAACGCTCGCCGGCTGAGGGGCCGCGACGAACATGTTGTTCGGCAACGATTCGATCATCGTTGCAGCGCCAGAGTCGCAGACGATCCAGTTCGCATACGCCTTCTGCGTGCGTTCCCAGATGCTGTTGCTCGCCCGGTTCAGATAGTAGATGAAATCGCCGAAATACTGCTGCTGACTGATGTACTGCGGACCGGTCAACGGGAAGGTCGCAGAGACGGGCGCGGCGATCCACAGTTCGTGGATGATCTGCCGCGCGATCTCGTAGTTCATCTGCTCGGCGGCAGCCTGAATCAGATTCGGTTCCAGGGCGATGCCGAACTCGGTCATCACGTCCTGCATCGCTTCGATGCTGTAGTTGACCTTCATTGCGCGGCGCTGCGTCTCCGCGGTGCTGGTCGTGATCTGCACGTCCATTTCCGGGAGGGAACAGGACGCTTCACTGTCCCATTCATACGTCGCCGTCGCAGCGCTTGTCGTGAACGTCGTGCCGGACAGCGTGATCGTGAAGCTTCCGTTCGCGTAGTTCATGCTGCCCGTCAGACCCGTCAATCCGGGAGACAGCCAGCCGCCGTTGCCGTTGTCGTAGAAGATATGCGCCAAACCGTCGCTGGCGACCATCGCGACAAGCTGCACGGTGTTCGGACGAACGCCGCCACCGTCATTGTACTGCAGCACGCCGGAAATCGTGGCGCTGGCGCCGGACAGTGTGCCGCTGACTTGTTCCCCTTGAATAACTTCATTGCTGAAGTTGAACCCGGTGTCGGTGCGCCCGACATTCGCGTCGAACACGCGCTGGCCGGCCTGGTACTGACCCTTGCTGGTGCCGATCATGTAGTTCCAGTACACGACTGTTGCCACGCGCCGGTTCGTCGGCTGGACGCTGATAAGTTCATTCACCGGATTCGTCGGGAACGCGGCGCGGATGATCGGGAACAGGTAATCGCTGAAACCGCCGACCATGGCGCTGCGCGTCGCTTCGTCCAGCCGGAACAGCCCGTTTTCAGTGGCGCGGGGACGGCAGACGCTCGCCATCCACTGCTTGCAGTTTTCCAGAACCGTCGCGGTTTGAGCGCGGAGGACCGGATCAGGGAGATAGAGCGGATGCCCTTCCTCCTCACTGAAATAGCTGGACCAACCTCCTTCCTCATCGGGAGTCGTGGAGAGGCGTTCGCCAGCGCGGATGACGCCTTCGTAAATTCCTTCGGACCGATTGATAAGCAGATCCATATGAAGCTCGCTTTCGTGTACAGGTTTCAAGCCGCCGTCACGCCTTAGCGGAGGCGACAGGTTTCATCTTTGCCAGTGCACCCGCCGCTGCCGTTGCTCCGGCACTGCGGGGCGCTGCGGGTTTCGACGCGATGCGGGACTCCGAAATGACGCGGCCGGTCGGCAGCGTCGGACGCGGCGCGGTTGTCCGTGGCCGGCTTGTTTCGTCCCGAGAAGCTGTCAGGTCTTCCACCAGTTGCGTCAGCGCCGCGACGTCGTCCGACTTGGACATAATCGCGCGATGCTTTTCCAACTGTGGATGTTCTTCAATGACTGCTTCGACAGCCAGCGCGACAGGATCTTCGATCGTGTCTTCCGACTGTTGCTGAATGTAAGCCGTAGCGACTTCAAGCTGTTTCTTGACTTCGGTGAGTTCACCACCCGTCTTCAACCAGCTTTCAATTGCTGCGTCCCGTTCTTTAACCGTGCGCTCAAGCCGTTCTTCAGCAGACTCGGCACGGGCAATCGCTGCTTCCAAGTCCACACGAGCCTTGGTGGCAGCTTCATTCGCATCGCTGATGCGTTCCTGTAGAGAACGGACGACGCGTTGATACGCGGCGTCCTTGCGAGCGGTTTCCTCATTGACGGATTCGGACAGCGCTGTCGTCTTGGATGTGCTGACTGATTTGCCTTTCCCGAAGTACACTTGATTCAGCTTGGTGGTCAGCCAATCGTGCATCTCATTCGCCCTGTCGCTTGGAAAGGACTTACGAGACGCAGCGCCGTTGACCCTGCCGAGTTGTGTAATCAGGTCGCCAATCAGCTTCTGCACGCCCGCTTCATCGAGCGCGTCTTCATTGATCGCAATGAGTTCGTTCACTGCTTGGGCGCAGGATTCTGCGCCGGATTCGTTGACCGGTGTCGTTTCGACAACCGGAGTTGTTTTGTTGCTTGACACTGTGTCACTGGTTTCTCGAACTTGCTGCGGAGGGTCGGTCATCGTCTTAGGGTAAGCGCCCGGAGTGCTGGGGCGCATGACGGCATCGAACGTCTCAAGGTTGAAATCCGCTTCGTTGACCTTGCCAGAAGCGTTCACGCTGCCGTTGCCCCGGCTGCTCTGACCCCATCGCACGCCCTTGCGGGAATACTCCTGAAGGATCAATCCGCTCGGCGTGTCCAGCAGTTCACTGACGCCCCATACAATGCCGTCCGGGCGCAGCTTGAAGTCCCGATGAACCTGCGCGCCCAGGTTGCCGTCTGTTCGTCCGTCCTTCGGGTGTTCCAGGTGACCGATAGTCCCGCCCGCCTTAACCGCTTGCATGAAAGTGCTGTTCGCATCCCCGATCAGCCGCTCCCAGATTTTCCGGCCGTAGATGCGCTTGTTCGCGTTCTCCACGTCCGACCGTTGATACGGACCTTCGACGAACCAGTGCCCGTCCTTAACGAATTTCTTTCCTTCCCGTTCCACCAGTTCCAGATCTTCAATACTTTCTACGATGTGCGTTGTCGCTTCGTCCACCGCCTCTGTCAGCACCCTGCTGCCGCGCGCAAAGAAAACTTTGTTGCCCTGCCTCACATACGTGACTTCCGGGACGAACGTCGCGTCGTACTCTTCGACCAACGGTCCGAATTTCTGTGAAAGGTCAGGCATTTCATCGTTCCTTCGGTCGTGCTAGTTCTGCGCCGGCAGAAAATAGCGCGTCCGCGTCAGGGTCGTTGGATTGAATATATCCGGCTTGTTGCCGCGTTGCGGCTCAGGTCTGACGCGGATAACCCGCTCATCGGCGGGGATGACTTGTGCGGCTCCAAATTCCTTTGCCAGATCAATAGCCTGATCGCCAAGGATTTTGAAACCGATCCGACAGAAGTATCGCATGACCGTCGGAATGTCTGAACCCAAGTTATAACTGCTGCGCCCGGCATCGTCAACGTAAAGTGTGAACTGTTCGCCGTCGCGATCATACGTCAGCAGGAAAAAGTCTCCGGGGATCGTATCGGGCAGGGGTGCTTTTGCCACGTTACTTGTCCCCTGGTTTGTTCAAGTTCAGCATCTGACGGAGAATTCCGACAACCAACTTGTAATACCGCCCGTCCGACTTGTCTTCCCCTTCCGGTTCCCGCATCCCGTACTGATGTTCAACTTTTTTCTTTGCTTGCTGCCACAGACCTTCGACCTTATCAAGCGATACGCCCGAACGGTCTGCGAAAGATTTCAGAAGACCTGCAGGCATAACTTCATCCTTGGCCGGGCCGGCTCAAACCAGCCGGCGACGAATTAGCACAGGCTGAATCACCCGGAGAATCGCCCGCCATCCGATCAGAACCGTTCACGATCGGCTTCCCGCAGCGACAGCAAGATTTCGGATATTTTCCGGGATACTTCGGCAGCGCGAATCCGCAGCTTGAACAATATCTCCGGCTTAACCGCTTCAACAAGCCGGGTGTTACGCGAAGCAAACCCGAAGAAGTCTTGCTAGGAGGAAGCATGTCCAGTGAAGACTTCGGCTCGGAATTGTCGTCTTTGTCTCCCATTACAGCACCGCGTTCAAGCCGTACCCGGATTGCACGCCGATCTGTGCAATCGGCGTCAGGTGCAGCGCCTTCGGACTGACGAGATACAACACGCCGACTGCGCCGGGCTGTGGCGAAGCTTCAAACAGAACGAAGGGCTGTGTGATCGTGTCGATTGTGAAATCGACGTAACCTTTCGGCTGCACCAGCAGGCCAGGAACTTCCGTACTGCCAGTGCCGGACGCAACGACAACCGCGCCAACACCGCTGCCAGACCCGTAGAACGGGCTGCTGCCACTGCCGCTGCCTTGTGAAGCGAGCGGCCAGGATGGCGGCAAACAGGCGCTTGAATGCGCCGTGTTGTTGTCCACCAACAGTGAAATCGGCGAATACGGCGTAGCGAAACCATTATCCGGCGACTGATACGCAGCAAACACCAGCGATTGCGATGCGCTGATGTTTTCGACGCGACCTATCAAAATCCCCAGACGACTGAGCGTGACTGCAACAATCGTCGTGATCGGATTCGGCGGATAGTTCCAGTCGCCGATATGGAAGGAATCTGAATTTGGAAGCGGGCCGCGCATGTCGATCTCCGGATTGACACTGTGTCAAACAACCTGCCGCCGGGCAGACGCGCCGACGGGTTGATCGCAAGCGTCAGAGCTTCATGATGTCCAGGGCGGCGTCTCCGCGAATTTGCAGAACGCCGTGCGCAAGTACGTCGCGCAGGCGGAGATAGTTGTCCAGACCGGGACGGATGTTGAATCCAAAATCGAACATCCCTCCGGCAACGACCTGCGCGCCTTGCAAGTTGATACCGGTTGCGCCGGGACCGGAGCCCGATCCTTGTGCGGCGGCGCCGGGGGCTTCCGCCGACGAGTACAGCGCGTGTGTCGTGTCCGTAATGGCGGACCAGACGACGCCGTCAGAACTGCATTCCAACGTAAACTCATTGTTCGCAGTCAACGATTCAAACCGGCATTCAAGCCGTTTCCCGTGCTTGACCACGAACTGAAGTACGATGGTGTTCGGCACTTGGCCGAATGCGACGGCCAGCGTATTCGCCGGACCGACATCGTAATTTCCGACGACCGCTGTCTGTGAACGGGGCATGTGAAGTCTCCAAAAAGCGCCGCGCCTGTGTAAGTGCGCGACTGATTATACAGGACGATCTTCGGGGATAACAGTCCCCGCGTCAAGTTTTTTTGACACCGTGTCAAACAAGACTGCCCTGTTTCCGGGATGCCAGCAAACGGGCCGCGACCGATTCAACTGAACCATCCGTCTGGAACACCCGCGGCTCGGACAGAGTGAACGCGGCATTCGGCTGTTGACCGGCAACCCAAGCAATATATACGTCAAGCGGCGGGCGGACACTACTGATACGATGGGACCAATCGTTCGCAATCGTTCGCAACCAAGTGTTGTTCGCCGCCGTTGCAGCATTCCACTGCTCGTCAATCACCAGCACATCGGCGATTCCCGATTCGTCATTGAGGAACACACGACCCATTTCACGCAGCGCCTTGTTCTTATTTTCAAAGTCCACAGCCGCACTTCGCAGCGGGCGGGATGTAAAAGCAGCGGTCCACGGTCCAAAGTCGAACTGACTTCCAAACGCGACCGTCAATTCAGCCAGTGCTTTGAGATACTTGTCTCGTTCGTAGTCTGCAAGCAGGTGGTTCGCCTGCATCACGTCCTGATTTTCCTGGTCGGATGCCGTTGCCAGTTCTACGGCACCGGATCGCCACGACCCATCCGGCTGCGGGACTAACGGAATCGCGTATCGCATCAAACCGTCGCCGCTGTCCTGCCAGGTCATGCGCCACCAGCCGACGCGCAGTCCGATAAAACCGGTCGTGCCGTTCACTGCAAAGTCCAGCATCTGCGGAAACCAATACGCGTCATCTCGCAGTTCACAGCCGGCTTGTGCTAATTCGACTAAGTTCATTGTCAGCCCTGTCCGAATACCTGTTCTACTGTGCGACCCTGTGCGAACGTCGTCCAGCCGTAGGCCGCGCAGCACTGCTTCATTTTCTGAATCTGTTCATAGTCTCCCGTCGCACGCCACAAATAAGTTCTCAGGTCAATATCATGACGCACGCTGATCTGCGGCTTCGTTGTCGCACCGACAGACCCCGTCCATTTGAAAGAATACTTATCGAAGATTTCCGGGAACAACGCCGGGTTCGTAATACGACGGTGCGTCACTTTTCCGTAACTATCCCAGTCGGCCACGCCGACGCTATGCCCCGATGCGAATTTCTCATTGTCCTGTTCCCGCGTCGTATCGCCGGCGACGATATACACGTCTGTCCGCAGCAACAGGCTGATGTCGAAATACAACACGCCTTTTTGTGCTGTGAACCCTTTGCGCAACCCGCAGAAGAGACCCTGCGTACCGCCGGCATCGAAATCTGATCCGACCGACACACCGTAGCCGCTTCCGACCGGCACGCCGTAAAACGGCTTCGTATTGTTCGACAGCAAGGCGCCGTTGGCACCGAGTTGCACGAACAGATCGTCAATGTTTATGTAGGGCGCGTGCACAACGTAGACATCGTCACCTAGCACCTGCTTCAAACGCGCGCGCGTCCAGCCTAGGCGCATGAACCGGTTCCAGCCCGCGCCGCTATCCCAAACGCCATCCGGATTGTACCCGGCTAGTTTCGTCAGCTTGTCTACGCCGACACCCAGCTTTTCAGCAACAAACACCTTGAACGCCTTAACGGCAGCATCCGGCTTGCCGCTCTGATAGACCTTCAGTGCTTCCTTGTAAGCCGGGTCGGCAAGCGCTTCACCTTCTGACGTTGGCATGAAATCTCCGCCGCCTTGAAGGTCCGCCGCCTGATGTGACCAGTACGCCGCTTCACGGTCTTCCGGAGTGGACGCATTCAAGTTGTATCCGGAAGCCTTGCCGAACAACGCCAGCAGCCGGGCAACGGTCTGCGGAGACGGTTCACCGGGCATGATCCCATACCCGACGCCTTTGTGTCCTTCGACGCCATTCTTCAATCCAGTCACACCATCAGGAGAATTGAAAAACACATGCGCGTCTACACTGTCATCCGCAACGTGCAACTGCGATTGATTCGGCCCGCTGTACAGTTCAGATCCCTGCAAACCAACACCGGAAAACACAATCTGATTGCCCGTCGTGCTGAACGGCAGCGCCGCTGGTTTTGTAGCACCCGCAATAAGATGACCGAGCACTTGAAAAGGCGGTTTCGGCTTCGCCAGATCCGTTTCGTTTTCCGGAATCGGGAGCGGTGCCGCCGTGAACTGAAATAGCTGCGCCGTTGCGGTATCTTTGAACTCCGTCGGATGGTCTACCGCATACTGAATGATATCCAGATAGTTCAGGTAGAAGTTCGTCATCTTGTTGACTTCATTCGCGTCCTCTCCGTTGTACGTTCCTGTCTTTGTCGCCGTAGTCGCCTGAATCGCTTTCAGTTCCTCCCGGCACGCCATCGCGTTGCTGATCGTCAGCATATTCAGCTTCATATCCTTCACGACGAACAGGTGATAATTCAAATTGCCAATCGCCTTGCGGATCTTGTCCCAAAACCCTTTCTGCACGTCGAGCGCCAGAACGTGTGGCTTGTACAAGTCGGACGAAACGCCGTTCGTCGAAATGGCAGCTTGTGCAAACAAGTTCGCCGCAATCAACTTCCCGTACGTGCGCCCGATACGGAAATGAATCAAGGTAGCCGGCACCTGCCCGGAAGCGGTTTGCATGAGAACGCGTCGAACCATGACCTGCTGGCCTTCAATAACCGGGCCGTCGATCGAAATGCTCTTACCCTGCCAACCGGAAGCGGCTGCTTCGGCGATGATTTGTTCGTGCTGTGGTTTGAATCCTAATGCGTGTGGAGATGCTTCATACTTCGCCTTCGGAATGACCGGTGTGTCCGGCCACTGGAAGTCGCTGCGCAGACCCTTCAGAACCGTCGTCCAATCCTTCAGGTAATTATCGCGCGCCGTGTGAATCGCGTTGAAGAACTTGTCTTTTGCTTCTCCGGAAATCCCCGCCTTTTCACAGTACCGGGCGAGTGCGTCAGCAATTTCACTGTCCGTCAGTTCCTGCACGGCGGCAATAGTCTGCCGCATTCCAGCAAACGCGGACTGCGGAATCGTCGCCTTGCCAGCACTCCATTCAATCAACAGTTTCTTCGGGTAATTCTCCCCGACGTTTCCGGGCGGGTTGAACGTCGGGTCAAGACTCTGCGCCGAACCGTGCGCATAAAACTTGAACGCCTGCCCTTTATCGACGAACAGCAGTTTGCCATTCCGTTTGAAAATGTTGCCGGCGTGCGCGTCATGATCCCCAACGAACATGTCCGCAACATGCTGCCGCAACAGACGGATCTTATTTTCATTCGACAGTGAATTCGGGTCACTCGGAATCGGATCGCTGTCCAAGTCGTCCAGAAACGGCTGAACGCTGATAAGCTTCCCGCCAAACTCCATCATCCCGACCGGGAGGGAATCCGGGATCAGCTTTTCCAGCATCCGGTACGCCGCTTCGTCCGCCGCCGGGCGCGCCGGATTCTTGTCGTTCGGTTCCTTGGCGAACCACTTGGAACTGTTCGGTCCTTCCAGAACGTACGTCTTGCTGTTACCGCCCTGCTTAGTCGGAACCTTCAAAATCTTGAACGCAGCTGGATCTAAATTCGTCGCGATGTGCTTCCACTGTCCGCTGAACGGACTGCCCATCTGAATCGCGTAGACGGGCTGCGGCAGGGGCGTCGGCATTACGGACGATGCGGTAGAGGGTGCGGCAGACGGTGTGTGCGTTGTTGGAAATCCGCTGTCGCTGAACGGGACCAGCCACAGCACGCTCTTGTTGATTCCAAACTTCGCAGCGACGGTAGAAAGGATCTTTGATTTTATCGAACTGCCCGCAACCCCGACAATAACACCGTTCGGAAACGCTGCAACCGCTTTAGCAAAGTCCGTAGGCCAGGCAAGCTTGTAATCCGTATCCGGGAATACCAGCCATTGCACCGGACCGCCCGCCAGCAAGTCCGGATCGAGTAGTGGCGATCCCTTCGGAACGAATTCCGGCTTTTTTGCTGTCACCGGTGCTGTCACCAGTTCCGCAACGAAATACCCGGAGGAAATATCAAGGTGCATCGTAGCCAACCACGCGGACACTTTATCCTTAGCAGAAACCGACGTAGGTGAGTAGACAAGCCATGCACCGCCCTGCATCACTTCCTTCGCCTTATGGATGGCAGTAGCGGCAGCAGGCTCAGTAATCAGACCGGGTAGAGGCGACACCTTCCACAGCAACCCGTCTGCGGGCGCGCCAATCGTCTTCGTGTACGCAGAAGTCGCGAGTGACGAAGTCGTCCCTGTTGGCGGTTTGATTGACACAGTGTCAATCGATGGCTGACTCAACTCATTCGCGTTCTTTTCCAATGCGGCAAGTATCAGTTCTTTTTGAACCCCGGACAGCACACCGGGATAGAGCAACCCCATCGCCTTCGGAATCATATTTTCCGTCAGCCCGTCCCAATAAGGAACGCCAGCCAGTTGCAAAAAGTTCTGTACAGTAGCCAAGTTTGGTTCCGTACTGGCACCATCTTGGAAATACGCATTGATCGCCGATGCTTCGGGTTCCTGCGTAACTGGAAAGAAGGCTGCTTGATATTTCACTGCCGCTGTAGTCGCGGCGTTGACAACGAAAAACTGACTTTCGCTTGCCGACGCATTAGCAACAAACGGTTCCATGAACTGATTCGTCGCCAGACAGAAAATAACAGGCGAAGAAACTGGACCTGCTGCAATCGCATACCCCACACACATCCACCCCGGAGACCCTTTGTAACTAAACAAGTCGCCCCACTTCGGCATCCCTGAACCCCCTTCATTCCCGTCTACAGAAATCGGGTTCGGAAACATTGCCAGCACAACTGACTTCAACTTGCTCAGCATCGCATTCGACACCGGGAACGGTGCGTTCTCGACGAACGCATTCCACACCGCGTCCTTCTGCGCGTCTGCCGGGATCGGCGTGCTGACCGCTGCTTTCACGTCCTGCGGGCCGGTCACCTGCGAATATGAATCGGCAACTTCCAGCGCATAATCGGCAGGGTTGCCATGAACTGTGTACCACAGAGCGGCTGCATACGCGATCTTTTTGTCTCTGACGTGCAGGCTTTTATACCAAGCCGTTTTCAAAAAGGCGCCGCCGTGAATGTCCAGCCCCTTGAACGTCACGGAATCCGTTTCGGCACCAGCCTTCTTCGGGTTACCGTTTTTAACGTACCCGATGAACATGCGGCTAATCGACGTGTCCCCCATGTAATCGCCCAAATGCGCGACGGGCACGATGTGCAAACCGGTTTCTTCAAAACATTCCCGCACTGCCGTGACTTCGATCGACTCACCCGGTTCGACGGTGCCTTTCGGGAATGTCAGTGTGTACCCGCCGAAATCATTCATCGGATGAACCATAACCAGCAGCGGATAATCGAATTCAACCGGTTTGGAAGATGGGCCGACCGCAAATTTCATGTGTGGCGGAACGATGGCAACGATGCCCGCCGAAACATGTTTGCCCGGCACCAATTGCGACATCGCGGGCTGCTTGATGGGAGAAGGATGATCCCACCCTTCAAATATTCCCGAAGGCAGCGACGGACCCCCGTTTGTATCGTTCGGCGTTACTTTAACAGGCAGCGCGGTTGGACCTTTGCCGAACGTGACTTCCCACGTTTCGTCATCAATCAAATTCCCGTGCTTGTAGTCAGTAGTCCAAGTTTCCAACACCGCTTTAGGCAGAAGCTGGTAACCAGGATCGCCCGTGATCGAAACGACGGCAGACAACTGATTGTTATTGAACTTGTTCTTGATCCAGCCCACCAGCTTACCCTTCGTCCCGCCCGGATCGGTAATCGTCGTCCCGACAAAGAAAGGCGCGTCCCCCGGCGCGGACACATAAGTGAAACCGTGCGCCGACGCGAGCGTTTTGGCTGCCGGACCAATAGCGTAGTCAACCTTCGGGAACTTCTGCTTTTCCGCGTCTCCCGGTTTCGGTTTCAACGCGTTGATGACCGCCTGCACCATTTCCAGCACTGGGCCGTATTTGGTATTGCCCGGCGCGGCAGTCTTGTAGTTGATGTGATTTATCTGCGTCTGAATCACATACACAGGCGTTCCCGCATCCGCGGAAAACCCGTAACCAAGGATCGTACGTGTTACAGGCACGCTGCCATAAATCAGTTTCGCCCCTAGATCCCACTTGAACAATGGGCTTTCGCTCTTTGTCGCCGGAAGCCAGCCCTTCTTCGCCAGCCAGTCCAGCGCTTCCTGCGTCCCGGACATTTCCGGATTACCAGTCTGCGGGTCGGGAACATCCAAGGCTCCAACACTGGCCGGTTCGGGAACCGGATCGATCGGCTTGTAGGTCGGCGTTGCAAGATTCGCAAATTCACTTGGATGCTTGGATACTAACTTGAAATACAGGTAATTCTTCCCCTGCCAAGTATAAGCAGTCGGATAAGCAAACACGCCGAGAATTGCATTGTCCTTTGTCACATCGCCCGTATTCACAGCGCCTGCGAACAGGAACGAATTAGATCCGATCTGCACAGACTGCTGAAGCGCCAAGTGCCACTCGACCGGCGGTGGAACTTGCGTAACACTTCCGAGATATGTGACAGACAGGACACTCGTAATCACAGGGACCGCGGGACCGGCGGAAAACTTCCATGCCTTATTCTTTTCCAGCGTCTGCGCAGAAACAATTTCGACGTACTTGTACGGAGAATTCAGGCCCGCCACAGCAGGCGAATACAACAGGTATTCCGACGCAGACGCAGCCAGCACGATGTACTTGTACAAGTCACCAGGCGTTTGAAGAATGTCCCCTGCCCTGTACTTCCTCTCAACAGATTCTGCGGGCGTTGTAATGCTTCCGGGCACCGCAGGTGCAAGACCTGTTACAGCCAGCTTGGAGATTTCATTCGGAATCAGCGTGTTGACATGAGATTGCACGATCACCGCGTCGATCGCTTTTTCTACAGCCCCGTTCGCATCTGCCGCCCATACATGCACGTTCTTCGGATACTGCTTTTTGAACGCGTCCACAAATGGATCAAGTGCCGTAAATTTCCAAACAGCGGCAAGTTCGACAGACCACAGCTTCCCCATGCCAGGCATTCCGATCGTCGGAATCGAAGAAGCGTCAACAGGCTTTGACACAGTGTCAACCGGAAGAGCGTCCGGCAACGTCCAACTCCCATTCTTGATGAGGTTCGCCGCGCCTACATCTGAATTCAATCCGATCGACCCGTCGCTCCGCGTTACGACAATAACAACACTCAGCGGACTATGCTGTTGATACGCAGCCCGAAAAGAACAATTCCCGCCTTCTGTGTCCTTGAAAGCTTGCAAAGACAACAGCACTTTACCCGTCTTTTGAGTATATGCCGCGCCAGTCAACGTACTTTCAAACGGTATCCACTCGGACCATTCGTACCCACTTGCGTCCAATGCCTTTTCAATATCTGTCACAGGCGCTGGTTTAGCTTGAACAACAATCGGCGCTTTCGCTACCGGGCCGGCAGGCAATGCAGGGAACTTGTCTCCGGCGTACGCGGACGTGACCGACAGCACCTTTCCATTCTTAATCGCCTTGGTGAGCAAGCTGTCTTCGATTTCGTTGAACTTGTTCGTATCCGTCCGGTAAACGATCAGCGTAACCTGGCTGTAGACGTTGTACTTGCACGCTTCAATCCGAAAAGCGTCCGTGCCTTGCTTCAGATAGTCCCCGACGGTCAAAAGCAGTTCGTACTTTTCAAGAAACGCGGCGGCGGCATCCGTGTTCTTCAGATCAAACGGCTTCCACTGCTTGATCGTATCGGCGTAAGCAGCGTCGAAGTATTCTTCGGCAGTCGCGAACTTTCCGCCAGCGCCCTGCGATGCCGGCGGTACGTCAGTGAACCATGCGTCCCCGTCCTTCAAGCTGACAGCCAAATCCGAATCCGCCAGTAGTTCCAGCTTGCCGCTGTCCGTGCGCAGGACAATGTACTTGTTCTTCTTGTAGTCCTTATACGCCGCTTCGGCAGTAAAGCTATCGCCGCTTTCTCCGGACAACTTCGACCCGGTCTGCAGGATCTTCGCGTACTTTTTCTTCGCCGCTTTCGCTGACACTGTGTCAATCCACGGCGTCACGACAGCGCCCGGCACTTCCTTCTGCACGAACGCTTCGACTTCTTCGTTCGGGGACGCGGCTCCGACTGCCGTTTCCGGAGGTTCGGCAGGTGGCGCTTGATCGCTTTTTGCCTTCGTGCCGGGAAGATCAACGTGCTTCTGCACGACCTTCAGTGTGCCTGCCTTGACTAATTCTTCGGCAGATTCATCCATCATGTAAGCCGGCGTTTCCCCCGGTTCCGTACCCTGCGTCACGATTACAATGAACGGGTCTGCTTCTCCCTGCCCGACTTCAAACGCGCCTTTAACCACCTTATCCGTATTCGATGCGTTACTGTGCAAAACGGAGTTAATGCCGACAGACATCCCCTCTTCCACGCATGCTTTTCCGAACAGTGTTTCAGACAGGGGCACTTCTTTCCAACCAGACCAATGGAAGTTCAACAACTTCTTGACCGCCGGATCAAGTCCTTCCCCGGCAATCTGCTGAAGCTCCGCATCGTCCTTTTCTGCACCGCCCTTCGACACGAACTCCGCGAACAGTGGCTGAATATCCGCAGCCGCCGGCACCAAGTCCAGAATGAACTGCCAATCACCCTTCTTCCACGCTGTCAGCAGTGAATAGAAAATCGTCCCGGATAACTTGTTGCTCGACAGCCACAAGCGCGTCTGCAACAGTATCTTCTGAACTGCCTGCTTGTTCAGATACTGCCCTTTGTAGATGCGCTGAAGCAGGCCGGTCATCTGCAGATCAACCCCTTCGTATTTCGTTCCGGTCGGATCTTTGTACCGCTTCCCGCCCGGATGAAAATAGCACTGAACGGCATTGACCGGATCGGCGTAACTCGTATAAATCTTCAACGGCTTGTCGAACAGTGCCGGCGGTCGCTTGTGCTTGTTGTACTGACGCAGTGCCCTGCGATCCGCTACCGCCAGGATGAAATACGCAAACACAGTCGGCCAGACAAACTTTGCAGCAACCAACGGACCGACCGTTGTGAACGTCGCGGGTTTCAGTGATTCATCAAGACTTTCCGTCAGGTCCGCCAGGTCTTTCTCTGCGGAAGTATGGACTTCTGGATCGCGAACAGCTAGGCGATGACACAGGACGCTGTACGAATCCTCCGGCGCTTGCCGCCGGAGAAGACTGTTGCGAACAGCGGCAGCGCCCGATCCAAACGCTTTATCGGTGTCGATTTCTTTTTCATATTGTTCCAGAAATTCGGCAGCGGTATCCGGCGTAAATCCGTACTCCCCGCGCCACGCGCTGTCCGTCAGTTCATCCTGCACGGCTTCCGGCGGAAGCTTCAACAGTTCTTCAATAGGATCTGCGATACCTTCCTGCTGACTCGCCCACGCTTGACCTGCCTCAGCACCGTGCAACAGCCACGACTGCACGACCGATGAATCTACTTCGGACCGCAGCAGTTCAGACTCTTCGTTGTATGCTCCCGTAGTCGAAGTGAAAAACCGTTGACAGTGTGTCACAACTGACGGGGTCGCCCAGCCCGTAACCAAATGCCGGGCAACCGTCACGCCCGACGTATCGGACATGGGATTGTCGCGATACGCGTCCAGCCCGCGCTGTGCTGCGCGAGTTACTTCCAACGGAACTGAGAGTTTCTGCATCCGGCGCCTTCCAATGAGAACGACCGGAACATTCTAACCGTGTTTGACCTTTTTAGAAAGCAGCCCCGGGAGAG
>Ga0302319_10014614_pt1 | contig 14608 bp, 12 predicted proteins | sample Bog_T0_2_FD_203319 | JGI IMG/M metagenome (GOLD analysis project Ga0302319, IMG submission 203319) | Peat permafrost microbial communities from Stordalen Mire near Abisko, Sweden - Bog_T0_2 | ecosystem: Environmental > Terrestrial > Soil > Wetlands > Peat | place: Sweden: Abisko, Stordalen Mire... | reverse complement strand
GTCCGCCATAATGCCCCTATGGCTTTTCAGGCGGCGCGGGCGCTGGGTCACCGTGCTGTTTTTCTTGGGGGTGAGGAGGAGGTGCTACGCCGCCGTGCCCTCACCGATCTGTTGGCCGCAACGGGCTACGATGCCGATGGTTTCGACCTCGAATACTTCGAGGGTGGCCTCGGCTCACCGAAGGATTGGATTGCGGCATGCGGGACGGCCCCGTTCCTCAGTGATCGACGCATCGTCATTGTCCGCCACCTACTGCGGACCGATGGTGATGCGCTGCCAAAGGGCGCCCTCAAGTCTTTGCCCGAGACCGCACTGCTTATCCTCGTCGCCGATGAAGAATCGGGCGATGACGATCGGCAACGCAAGTTGAAACAATCCAAGGCTGCGTGGGAGAAACTTGTTGCCGGCGATTCCGGTTACACGGAGAATTTCAAGCTCGACGCTAGGGCGATCCGCCTCCAGGCCAAAGAAGAGGCCGAGTCGCTGGGGCGTAAGATCAGCGAGGCCTCGCTCGACCTCCTCCTGGAAATGTCCGGCGGAAGCCTCAGCCGCACGGTGGAGGAACTGGAGAAGCTGGTGCTCTACACCCATGGGCAGTCCGCGATTCGCGAAGATGACATCCGCCAACTTGTGGTCCCCACCCGGGAATGGAACGTCTTCAAGTTGGTGGACGCGGTCGCTTCGGGTCAAGTCTCGGAAGCCCTGCGGCAATTGCGCATTTTGGTGGGGAGCCAAAGCAAGGCGGAGGATGCGGCCCTGAGGTCCATCCTCCCCCAGACATCGCGCTCCCTGAAGCTGTTGTGGCAAGGAAGGCTGTTTCATGAGGCGGGGTGCGCACCCGGCGTGCCGACGCCCAAGTTACTGGCAATGCTTCCCGAACGCCCCCGCCTTTCCAGTGAAATGAGCTTCCTCCAGACAAAGATGATGAACCTCTCCCGGCGCCTCACCCTTGAACAAATCGCCAAGGGCCTTGAGGTCGTTGCCCGCACCGACGCTCGTTTGAAGGGCCTAGAGGACTCCTTTTCCGGCATGGATACCCTAGAGCGCATGGTCCTCGAAATGGTGCCCGCCTTTCAGAACTAGATTGCCGACCATGGGTCGCAAACGCCCTTCGAGTGACGCGCCGTTCCCGTTTCCGCGAAAGCGCGTGGTTGCATTTTGTGCCGCGAGCGTAGGACAATGATTGAGTGCGCCAGCTGTGTCGCAGGTTCGTTGTTTAGGGAATGCTATGAAGGAAGATCGCGAGCTGGAAATTGGGTCGCTGGGTCGTCGCAGCTTTCTGAAGCGAGCGGCCGGCGCCGCCATCAGTATCGGCGGCGTTTCCCTGTTTGGAGCGGGGTCGGCAAGGGCCGATGAACTTGGACCTCTCAAGGGAAAGGCACGCATCGACGCGTTCTATGCGATGCGTGACAAAATGGCCGCGCACAGCGAGGCGATGCCGCTGGTAGACCACGTCGATAATGGCGACGAGGACAAGTACCCCAACAAGATCGGCAGTTTTCACAAGGCGCTGCCCCATAACGACATGGGCGAGGTGGACCTTGCCGCGTACACCAAGCTTCGCGCCGCCCTGGACTCCGGAAACTTCCTTGACTTCGAGAACCTGACCTTGGGCGGTCGGCGAAGACTGGTCAATCCGCAAGCTGGACTGGCTTATGAAATGGAGGGCTTGGACAGCCGCTGCTTCCGGACTGATCCTGCCCCCACCTTGGACTCGGCCCGGCGGGCAGCGGAATACGTGGAAGATTCGTGGATGGCGCTCCTGAGGGATGTGCCGTTCGATCAATTCGATTCCGATCCGATGGCCCTTCAGGCCTGCGACGATCTCTCCAAGTGCAGCGATTTCTCCGGTCCAAAGCAAGATGGCAAGGTCACACCCGCGACCCTTTTTCGCGGCTCGGCGCCCGGAATGCTTCGTGGGCCGTTCATCTCCCAGTTTCTTCTGAAGCCGATCCCATTCGGGGCGATGACCAATGACCAGCGCGTTCGCACGGTGGTCCCTGGCCGCAGTTACCTTACTAGCTTTGACGATTGGCTCGACATTCAAAACGGGGCTTTGGCCGCCGCCGACGCTTTCGATGACACGCCACGCTATGTACGGAACGGTCGGGACCTTGCCCAGTGGGTGCACATGGACGTCCTGTTCGAGTCCATGCTCAATGCAGGGGTGATCTTGGCCGGCTACAACGCGCCGGTTGATCTCGGAAACCCCTACAGTATTTCGCTCACCCAGGAGGGTTTTGGCACCCTCGGTTGCCCCTACAATCTGGCGATGATCGCCGATGTCGCCGGACGCGCTTTGCGAGCAGTCTGGTACCAGAAATGGTTTGTCCATCGCACCATTCGCCCGGAAGCTTATGGCGGGTTGGTGCAGCTGGCGCGCATCGGCAAGGCCGACTACCCCATCCATATGGACGCTTTGAATTCGGGGGCGGTGGACATGTTGCACTCGCACAACGGAAACGCCCTGTTGCCCCAAGCGTATCCCGAAGGATGCCCGGTGCACCCCTCCTATCCCGAAGGGCATGCGACGGTTGCCGCGGCCTGCTGCACCGTGTTGAAGGCGGTCTATGATGAGCAGTACACGATGGAGCATCCCGTGACCCCAAATGCGGACGGCACCAAGTTGGAGCGACTCAGTGGACCGGATGCCGACTTCCTTAACGTGGGTTCCGAATTGAACAAGCTGGTGATGAATATCGGATTGGGCCGGTGTATTGCGGGCGTTCACTGGCGCTCCGATTTTGATGCTTCGGTCAAGCTTGGGGAGCAAGTGGCGCTCCAGTATCTGGTCGAGCAGATCGGCTGCCTCAACGAGCCTCATTCTTACACGCTGTCGCTCTTTGACGGGTCCATCGTCAAGGTCACTTCCGGAGGGGTGGCGTAAGATTTTGAAACATCTTGACGAGATTGATGTCAGCTTGCTTGCCATCCTGCAGGAGGATGGCCGCATCACGAATGCCGACCTGGCGAAGAGGGTTGGCCTGTCGCCCCCCTCGGTGCTCCAGCGCGTCAGGATTCTCGAAAAAACCGGCCTCATCAAGACGTACACCGCGATTCTTGATGCAGAGAAGCTTGGTTTCAAAATCACCGTGTTCTCGATGATTTCGCTTTCGCTTCATCAAGAGCAGCCGATCGAGCGATTTCGGCGCGGCATTCAGGATATTCCCGAGGTAATCGAGTGTTACCATGTGAGCGGCGACTTCGATTTTCTGCTAAAAATCGTGGTGCGAGACATCCGCTCCTACGAAGTGCTAGTGCGGGAGAAAATCAGCAAACTGAAAGGGATCCAAAAGATCAACACATCGTTTGTGTACGGCACGCCGAAGTGTTCGACCCGTTTGCCTTTGCCGCCCACTTAGTCTCCTATCCAATCCAACCGAATCGGGCGTATGCTAAGGGTAACTCTGGAAAAGCCGGGGTACGGGAGCGTGAAGCTTTGAACCTTGAAGATTGGTTTCCCATCGCCGTTTATCTGGCAGTAATTGGGCTGATATCTGTCGTGACCGACGCCTTTCTCAAACCACGCCACCGTCCCGCTTCAAACCCTGAGACCCCCGACGCGGCGGCTATGAAGAAGGCGGCCTGAGGCCCGCGTGGGGCATTCGTTACGCGCTCCTAACGAAATAGGGGCGTCGGCAGGGTTCCAAGCTGGCATCCCTCCCACATGTGGAATCGACATCCGGTGGGGTCGACCGGGGCGACGCCAGCCGCTATGAATGCGGGAACCGGAACTTTTGGCGCGTTGGCGCGTAACGACAAAGGGATTCGTGCGTTTCATGCTCGTAAGCGATGTTTCGGAGTCGTTGAGAGATGATTGGCACCCCCTATACCGTCAGAATGAATGCGCCAGTGATCGGACGCATAGACCTCGATAATGATGCATCGCTGGTCCGAAAGGCCAGGGATGGCGACTACGGAGCGTTCGAAATGCTTTTCGAGCGCCACCGGACGTTGGTTTATCGTTTTGCCTACCAGATGGTTCCCCGGCGAGACGATGCCGAAGATATCGTTCAAGAGGCATTTGTGCGCGCATACCAGAATCTTCACAAGTATCGGGATGAGGCGAAGTTCACTACGTGGCTTCTGCGCATCGTTTCGAATTTGTGCACTGATCAGGCGCGCATGGGTCAGCGCCGTACCGTCTTGGAGCAGCAAGAGGCTGCGGGCGCCCTTGACTGGATGACGATCGGCGATGTGGACGACCCCGTGCAGAATTTGGAGGATGATCGCCGAAAGGTCGCCCTACGTAAGGCGCTCTCGGCCCTGCCGGTGCATCATCGAACCGCGATCGTTTTGCGTGATTTGGAGGAGCGGGAGTATCCCGAAATTGCCGCCATCCTGGGTTGCACCGTGGGTGGGGCCAAACTTCGTGTACTGCGAGCCCGGCGCGCGCTGCGAGACCGGATTGCGCCTTTACTGGGGGATCGACGATGAACGAACGCCTTGATGACCGACTCCAGCAATTGGCCAACGGCGAACTTTCCGAGCGGGAAGCGGCCGTCATCAATCGCGAGATCGCCGCTGATCCAGAAGCGCAAGCCCGCCTGCAACAATATTCGGACATGCGCGGGAGCCTTGAGGGACTTCGCGAGGTTCCGCCCGACCAACTTTCTCGGGAGCGCTTGCGAGAGCGGTTGCTGGCCGATGGCCTGAAAACCCAAAGAGTCGCCTCTGGGGCGAGTTGGCTTTGGATGCCAACAGCCGCCGCCGCCCTCGTCTTTTTGGTCTACTATTCGCGCCTTCACTCGACTCAGGTAGAACCGCGCATGATCGGTATTCCGAATTCATCGGACCTGGCGTCGGTGGTTCCCTCACCCAAGGCTTCCGTTTTGGCGCTGCCCAAGCTGCATGAGGCGTCTCCGATGCTTGCCATGAACGAAAAGCCGGCGCCCCACTTTACGGCAAGTTTGGCTGCCGATACCGAGCCGACCAAGCGGCGTCATCACCACGCGCATCATGCCAAGGCGTTGGCTCCTGCCCCAGTCGATAGCGGTTCGTATTTGGCCGACAACTCGGCAAGTCCGACCGATGCCGCCGCGCCCACCAACGTCGCCGACTCCACAGACGCCAATAGCCCGGCCGCGAGTCCTCCCGAATCGGTAGTATTGATCTCGAGCGACTCGGACGCTAAGACGGGCGCCCAGCAGGCGACCGAAGAGACCCCAAGCAATGTTACTGTCGGTGGTTAGCCTAGCCTTGATGACCCTAGTAGGGCGTCACGACCAAGACGAACAGTTTTGGGGCGCCTGGAAGAACATTCAACCGTCGGTGGTGCGAATCTACCGCGCCGGCGAGCGGATAGGAACGGGTGTCATGATCGACCCCAGCGGCTATTTCATCGCGCGCCAGCCGATTCGGCAGGGCGAGCCCCTCACCGGCGAGACGTCCAGCGGAAAGTTCTTTCCCCTGACGCGAGTCAGCGAGGATTCCGCGTCCGGTCTTGTTCTCTTGGAGAGCCCGACGGCGATGGTCTCGGGCATTCTCGCCGCTCAGGTGGTGCCGCACGCCATTCACAAGGGGGACCCGGTGCTGATCGTGTTGGCGGATTCGGTAGAGAGCGGCCAGGTCACGAATCCCGATCGTCTTGGGGTGATGACAGCCAAGAACCGACTGATTCCCCTCGCCGAATACAATCTTGAATCGGCCACGCCCGCGCTTGCGGGTGCCCCCGTTTTTAATTACCGTGGGGAACTGGTGGGCCTGCTGAACGCCAATCTTGCAACCGGAGCGTATCCGCGCCGTGTCATCCGAGTGGCCGTCCGCTTCGTCGAACGTGAGCCACGCCAACAGCCGGGCACCTATCTGGTGTCGCCCCAGGTTCGCAATTATGGGCCCGCCTCACTAACCGTGGCATACTCGCTGGGGCCGGACTGGTTGCGGAGGGTGATCACCGGATTTTTGAGCCCCAGCCACGAAGTCCAACACCCTTGGATCGGGGTTTTTGTGCGCGACTCGCTCAGCGGAGGCGCCTATGTGGACGCGGTCGAGCCCGAGTCTCCCGCGTTTGACGCTGGGCTGCGCCGAGGCGATGTGATCTTCAAGCTTGGCGAGTATGCCATTCCAAATCAGATGGCATACGCCCGCGTACTGTTGCTCCAAGAGGTTGGGAGGCAGGTCAAGATAGGTTTCTTTCGCGATGGAGAGCCGATTACCACCATGTTGACCGTCAGTAGGGCAAGAGGCTAAACCTTGCGCGATTTGCCCCCATCGTCATATTTGTCGTGTGAAACGTCTGCCCCGGCTTGTAAACTGACGCCATTGTTTTCTCTGGGAGGTGAGCCCTTTTGAGGGTTCTGCAGATGATCTCCAGTTCGGCGACCTCGGGCGCCGAACGCCATACTTTTTCGCTCAGTAAGCAGCTTCTCCAACTAGGTCATGAGGTTGAGGTCATCGTGCCAGGCCCGGGTTGGCTTCCGGATCTGTTTCACGAGGCGGGTATTCCCGTGCACGTGAGCCCCATGAAGGGTCGCGGCTGGATTCGCACGATCCGGCTCGTTTTGCGACTGCAGCGCCACCGGCGTTTTGATGTGGTTCACACCCACCTGACGCGGGCGGCATACCTGGGATACATGGTCGGTCGTCTCCAAAGGGCGCCAATCGTGACCAGCGTTCACATCGCAAATAACGATCAGATTTACAAGCGCCTCGCCCATGGGCGCAATCGCCTGGTGGCGGTGAGCAACTACGTTCGTGGAATGCTCCACGGTCGCGGCATCCAAGAGCGTTACATTGAGACCGTCTACAACGGCACCGATTTCCACGAAATGGCGGCGACCGATCCGCAGCAGATTCGCGACGAGTTTCATATCCCGTCGGACCGGCGAATCATCGGCCTCATTGGGCGAGTCTGCAAAGAAAAGGGTCATCTCGAAATGGTCGAGGCCATGCGCGAGGTTCGGCGCGCCCACCCAGAGGCTCACGCCTTGTTTGCCGGGCGAATCGATGATGGGTTTGCTCAAGAGTTCGACGAGGCCGTCGCAAGTGCCGGAATCGCCGACCAGGTTACGGTTGCCGGGGTCCGCCACGATATCCCTCGCATTCTTGATGCCGTGACTCTGACCTCGATGCCGTCTTATATCGAGACATTTGGGGTCGCTGCCATCGAGGCGATGGCCCGTGGCAAAGCAGTGGTGGCTTCCAACGTCGGGGCGCTGCCCGAGGTGGTGAGCCATGGACGGACTGGGTTGCTTATCGACCTGCGCCCAGAGGCTCTTGCCGATGCGATCAACTTCCTCCTCTCACATGATGCCGAGCGAGAGAAAATGGGCCGCCTTGGCCGACTGACCGTCGAACGCCGATTCTCCAATCGCCTGATGGCCAAGCGCTTCGAGGAAGTCTATGAGCGGGCACTTGGACATGCGCATTCGGTGCCGATCGAGGAAGACCTCCGCGAACTTGTCGAACTCTAAGTTTCGTAAGCTAAAGAGTGGATACGCCATGGCGGTTCTTTTATGACTGCGAATGCGGCTTCTGTGAGCGGCAAAGGCTGAGGGCGTACCGCTGGGCCACTCGCTTAGGCAAGGAACTGGAGGCCGAATGCCTTCAAAGTCAAGAAGCAGTGGCCAAGGGATATCCAGACGATGCCTTCGTTCTTGAAGCCGACGGACGCGTCTATTTTGGCGGCGACGCCGCCCTTCACCTCCTTCACATTGCGCCGGTCCCACTGAGGTGGCTAGCCTGGACCGAGCGTCTCAGCTTGGCCCATCGCTTCATGGGCTGGGCCTATCCGATCGTCGCTCGGTTGCGCCATCGGATAGGCGGGGCTAAGAGTTGCCGCATCCCTTAACGGCCCCGGGCCGCCATCCGATATAATAAGCACCAAATCTCGATCCCATTGTAGGGGAGGGTCTGTTTTATGGCTACGTCGTACGAAGAATCGTATCTTTACCGCTTGCGTCACTCCGCCGCCCACTTGATGGCGCAGGCGCTTACCGAGCTTTACCCTGGCATCAAACTCACGATTGGCCCCCCGATCGAGAACGGCTTCTTTTACGATGTCGATCCCCCGGAGACGATCCGTGAAGAGGATCTGGAAAAGATCGAAAAGCGGATGAAGGAGCTCTCGAAGCTTGATCAGCGCATCGAGCGAAAGGTTGCTTCCGGGCGGGACAAGGCTCGTGAGGTCATTCTGGAGGAGTGCACGCTTGGCCAAGGGCCGGAGGTCGCCCAGTATAAGCTGGAGTTGCTCGACGCGATACCCGAAGGCGAAGAGATTTCATTTTATGACCAACAGCGAACCGATCGCGAAGGCAAATTCCATCGTTTCATCGACCTCTGCCGCGGCCCCCACGTCGATTCGACGAAGGAGATCAAGCACTTCAAACTGATGCACCTAGCCGGTGCCTATTGGCGCGGCGATGTCCGCAACAAACAGTTGACGCGGATCTACGGCACGGCATTCGAGTCCCAGGAAGATCTCGAAAAGTATCTCCACAACCTCGAAGAGGCCAAGAGGCGCGATCACCGTGTGCTTGGTCGCGAATTGGGACTGTTCATGTTCTCACCTCGAGTGGGCACTGGACTACCGCTATGGCTTCCGAAAGGAGCCGTGCTGCGCGAGGTGATGGTCGACTTCCTCAAGACCGAGCAGCTGAGACGCGGATACCAGCCGGTCGTCACCCCCCAGATTGCGAGCATCAGGCTCTATGAGAAGTCGGGTCACATCCTCACATTTCGGGAGAAGATGTTCCCGTTCATGGAAGATGAGGAGAAGGAAACCTACATCCTCAAGCCGATGAACTGCCCGTTCCACATTGAGATTTATGCGTCTCAAATGCGGAGCTACCGCGAGTTGCCCATTCGCTATGCCGAATTTGGAACGGTGCACCGCTACGAACAAAGCGGGGAAGTGACTGGGATTCTGAGGGCGCGCGGTTTTACGCAGGATGATGCCCACCTCTTCGTAACCCCCGATCAACTCCAAGCCGAGTTCATCGGCGTAGTGGAACTCATGCGGACGGTTCTCGACAAGCTTGGCTTAACCGAGTTCAGAGCCCGTGTGGGTACCAAGGATCCCAAGAGCAACAAATACGTCGGCCATGACGACAATTGGAACGCCGCCACCGAAGCCATCGAAAACGCGTGCCGCTCGATCAACCTCGACTACGAGATTTCGCCCGGGGACGCGGCCTTTTACGGTCCGAAGCTCGACCTGATCATCAAGGACGCGCTGGGCCGCGATTGGCAAATGGGTACTGTTCAGGTCGACTACAACCTACCGGAACGGTTCGAATTGGAGTACATCGGGGAGGACGGTAAACCCCACCGGCCGATCATGATCCATCGCGCCCCGTTTGGCTCATTGGAGCGCATGATTGGACTGTTGACCGAGCAATACGCGGGTGCGTTTCCGCTTTGGTTGGCACCAGTTCAGGTGGCGATTTTGCCGATTGCGGACCGCCACGTGGAAGCAGCAAAGGCGCTAGAACTGCGTCTTCAGGGCTTCGAGGGTGATCTCGGGCTGAAGATTCGGACCCACGTCGATGACCGACGCGAGACCCTCGGCAAGAAAATCAGGGAAAACCAACTGCAGAAGATCCCCTATATGTTGATCCTGGGAGACAAGGATATTGAGAACGGAACGGTTGGCGTGCGAAGTCGCGAGAAGGGCGACCTTGGCGCCATGACCGAGGCTGAGTTTGCCTCCTTGGCCAAGGCCGAGCTCTAGAGTGTGGCTGTGGGTTCGACTCGGATCGCAACTGAAACCCTTATTTGGGATTGAAGTCCCGAGTTGACGATTCACAAGGGGTCCAATAGAATTTGCCGGATTCAGGGCAACCCCCTAGAGGGGTGGCCCAAATACGGCATAACAAGACTAGTGACGAAGCGCCGTGCGTTTACGCTTATTGAGATCATGCTTGTGGTTGGCATCCTTGCTATCCTCATGGCGATTGCGGTGCCCAACTTTTATGCTGCGGCCGAGCAGGGCCGTCAGAAATCTTGCATCGCCAACATGACCAAGTTGGAGTGGGCTAAAGAGCAGTACGCGATGGCCAACAACATTCCAACGGGCGGCCCCGTGGCGATGGCGAATCTCGTCCCCACCTACATTCAGGGGGCAACGCCGCCTGTGTGCCCATCGGGCGGCACCTACAATCTCAATACGATCGGCACCGCCACCACTTGCACCATTGGCGGCACGTACCCGCACATCTTGACCGGCTATTGAGAGCCGCCTATTCGGTCCTCAGCGCCACAATCGGGTCCTGCGATGCCGCTCGGAGCGCAGGGAGAATCCCAAAGACCGCCCCCACGAGGACGCTCGTGCCAAAGCTGAGCCCAGCGACACCCCAAGTGATCTCTGGCTTGATTGGGGTGTTGGCAGCGAGCCAATCGCAGACCAGCCAGCTCAAGACAAATCCCACTGCGCCGCCGAGCAACGTGATCACCACAGCCTCGGTGAGGAATTGCACAAAAATATCAGCTCGGGTAGCGCCCGCTGTCTTGCGGATTCCGATCTCTTTAGCCCGTTCACCCACCGACATCAGCATGACCGTCATGATGCCCACCCCAGCCACGAAGAGCGCAATCGATGTCAAACCGGTCAGCAGCCAGGTGAGGATCCCCATGATCTTGAACACCAGCCGGAGGAGATCTTCTTGGGTGACGACCGAGAAAAGCTGAGAATCCAGGCGCTGGGCCATCGTGGCCTCGACCGATTTCACCAGAGACTGCGGCTCGACATCCGGCCGCGTTTGAACCATGATGCGGTGCAGCATGGGAGTCGGCGAGAGTCGCTGGGCAAGCGTGTATGGGTAGTAGGCCATGTTTTCGAAGCCCCCCATCGAGAAGAGGCTCTGCTCGCTTTGTTTGTCGTGGGTCACGCCGACGACGGTGAAGGTGTGGCCGTTGATTGTGACGGTCTGACCAATAGCTTGCGAGTTACCGAAGAGGCTTTGTTTGGCCACCGAGCCAATGACGACGACGGCGCGACCTGCATCCTCAGGGCCGTAATAGCGTCCAGCCTCCAATGGTTCAGGATGTATTTTGAACCAATCGGGGCCGGCGCCGACGACGAAGGTGGTCGGACTTAGCCGTTCGCCCCGCCGAATACCCCCGCCGACGAACATGAGCGGCGCTGCCCGCAATACTCCCGGCACCTTGCGCACGCGTTCAACATCGGCGTCCGATAGGTAACTGATGCCCATAAGATTCGGACTGAACACGTCTTGGGTGTCCACCCTGCCTGGAAGGATGACAAGAACGTTGACACCGAGTTTGTCGACTTCATGCCTTATATCGTCTTGCACGCCGATCGCGATGCTCACAAGCAGCACGATCGCCACTGTGCCGACAACCACCCCAAGGGCGCTTAGAATGGCCCTCCGTCCCTGATCGACAACGCTGGAAAAGGCGGCTCGGATATTCCGTCCCAGGTTCAAAGGGACGTCCCCCGGTGCCGACCTGGCAGCTGACCTGAAGCGAAGTCAGCGGACCGGGCCCAAGCTGCAACCGTGCTGCTCATTTGAGATAGGCACCGGATCTGTGATCTTGCTTCTTTTTCGTGGCGGCCTTCAACCGGGCGACCTCTCGCTTCAAGGCGTCAACTTCCTCGGCGGAAGGTTCGGCTTCCCCAAATAGAGCCCGTTCAAATCGTTGATTCAGGTCCAGCGCGTCGGGATATAAGCGACCCAGTCCGAGCCGTCCCTGCTCTAGGTATTCCGAGAACGTTTCGCTGAGTCTCCTGGGGCGACCAACGGCCCTTAGCAAAATTGCCTCAAACCCTAGGCCGGCACGTCCAGCGATGGACCGGCTGCTCGAGGGCGTCTTCTTCCTGAATCGACTCAGCGTGACCTGAGCTAAGGCGGCAAGGCCAAGAACCAGAAGCACACCCAACCCACGGAACAGCAATCCTACGTCCAATGTCCGGGCGTTGGCTGAGCCCCTCTCACCGCCCGTCACTTCAGTGGCGTCTTGGGTAGCGTCAAAGACCACCCAACCCGCTCCCTTAAAAAACAGTTCGGCCCACGCATGAGCGTCCCTCTGGCGAACGGTGAAATTCTCCAGGCCTGGAAAGAGGGAAGAGGGACCAGCGTCGGTGTCTGGCAAATACCCGACCGCGTACCTCGCGGGTATGCCGACCTCGCGGGCACAGAGCACCATGGAGGTCGCGAAGAGGTCACAATAGCCCTGGCGTGATTCAAAAAGGAAGTAGTCGACGGGGTCCTTCCCGGACGGAATCGCAGGCGCTTTCAGGTTGTATTTTGCTTGCTTGGCGATCGCATCGCGCAACATGATGGCGCGCTCATAGTCGCTGGTGGCCTTGGCAGTGGAACGGCCGATGAAGTCGATCAGTCGCGGCGAGGGCATCCAGTTACCCGTGGACTGGTAGGGAGCAGGACCCGCATCCCGTAGGACGGCGCCTTGATTAGGCGAGTAGAAAACCTCTATCGGGCGTGTTGTCTCCACCATCACATGCTCACTATCAGGAAGGGTGAGTACCTCGGAGGCTGGAGAAAAGCTCCTCAGCACACCCACGATAGGAAGGCGCTGGTCTGGGGTTGCGGAGGAGATGGCATAGGTGTCGGTAGTTTGCGCCGCAAGCGCTTGCGCCGCTCTGTCAGACCGCTCAATGTCACCGTCGTTGGCCACAATCGGCGCCTTCCAAATCCCATCGCGGAACTCAAAGTATTCGCAACACCTCAAATAGTCAGGCTTCTTTGCTGAGAAGACAAATGCCTCTTGGTCTGAGAGGCTAAGCGGGCCGTTGCCGACTTTGTAGTCCCCCTCGGTGGCCGAGACCCCGGGGGGGGAGTCGACGTGCGGGACCGGCTTGAACGCATTCGTCCGAAAACGGCCAGAGATCGGCTCGGCAATCTGCTGAACGATGGGAGCTCCCAAAAGGGAGACCAAGATCACAATAGCGGCGGATCCGAGGGCCCACTCCGGACCTGCCACCCATCGCCACACACCTTCGCGCAGTCGATGGAACTGGGAATAACCGGAGGCGCCGGCAAGATCGACCATCAGCCGAGCGTTCACCCGTCCCATGAGCCCGGCAAAACAAAGCAAATAAATGAAGAACAGGTAGATGGATCCACCGAAAAGGTCCCAGCATCCCACCAGGCTGAACAGGGCCAGACTGGGCACGGTCTGAAAGAGGAGCGTGCCGTTGCGCCAAGTTGCAAAGCTGCCTAGAATCATCAGCCAAATCATTGCCCCCGCCGCGTACACCGTGCCCTGGAATGGGTCGTCGCCGAGGAAGAAGTTGAGTTGGCTCGTACACGACACGGCAACCAATCCGAAGACTAGATAGAATAGCCAGTCAAGCTTGAGCACCCAGTGACCGGGCTTGAGACGGCTGATCGCGAAGGCCCCCGCCGTTCCCAGCACCAGGAGCCCGCAATAGACCAGACCGATCTGCCCGAGGTTCAAGCTGATGGCGGTTGAATAAATCGCCAATCCACAGCAGACCGCCATCAGGATATAGTCGATCAGACCGGTCTGACGGGGGTCAATCAATCGAGCCGGTTGCGTTCTTACGATGGGTACGCCTCCCGAGGAACAATCAGTGCTCGTGCACCTGCTTGGTGAAGAGCGTCAATAAAGGACGCCTGGGTCGCAGAGGTGCGGCCTGCTTGGCGGCGATGGGCTCCGGCAAAATAGGCTGAGTCGTAGAGGATCGGAGTCAGGGCAATACCCCGTGCGCGGCACGCCGAGGCGGCCTCAATCAAACTGGGATCGGCAACCGAGGCGAGCGCGAAGATGATCGCTCCCCCGGGCGTCATGCTGAGGACAGATTTCACATCCTCCCCTATCGAGTTTTCGCTGTCCGCTCTTACCCCTGCGAGAAGTTCAAGTACGTTAGCCATTCGCTCGCGGGCGCTGACGGTTTTGGGGCGCCGCTCCAAGATGGGAAACTGCACGTAGGCGCCTTGCCGAAGCAATTGCTCAACCAAATAAGCCGTATGGGAACACATGGACTCAAGGCTCGTTCTCTCTCGACTTCCGATATCGGTTCCTCTGGTGCGCTGAATGACAAAAAAGGCTGCCTCGCTGGAACCGGCCTCAAACTCTTTGACCATGAGACGCCCGGCGCGGGCGCTTGAGACCCAGTGGACGTAGCGGAGGGAATCGCCGTCCACGTATTCGCGAACGCCACGCGGCTCGATCCCAGCGCCTCGAGAACTGCCGTCGGTTCCTTCGCTGATCCCCCAGCCTCTCGCGGTTGGGATCTCGAGTTGAATGGGCACCGGACGAGGAAGCACGGTCATGCTGGCGGACTCGGTGGGATAGCTCCGTTCGGTAAGGGTTAGGCCCAGGGCATCAGTTCCTGCGACCTTAACGCCTGACCACGTGTAGCGGCCCCGCTTAAGAGGCCTAAATTGATATTGGGTTTGAATAGGCGCGTCGAAGGCAGGCGCCACTGGCAGGCTCGGTGTGACACCGGCCACGATCATGGACTTCGGGAGTCCGTCTTTGACCGTGATAAGAGGCCTGCGAATCCGGTGTTCGCTCCAGATCGTGATAGGTACGGTAACCAGGTCGCCCGCCATCGCGGTTTCCGGCGTCGTCCGTTCAATTCGCAGACCGCGCACCGCCAGCCATGACTGCAGGCGGCACGCCGCAAGCATCGCGATGAGCGCCGTGGTCATATAGAAGAGGG
>Ga0302319_10014612_pt1 | contig 14609 bp, 12 predicted proteins | sample Bog_T0_2_FD_203319 | JGI IMG/M metagenome (GOLD analysis project Ga0302319, IMG submission 203319) | Peat permafrost microbial communities from Stordalen Mire near Abisko, Sweden - Bog_T0_2 | ecosystem: Environmental > Terrestrial > Soil > Wetlands > Peat | place: Sweden: Abisko, Stordalen Mire... | reverse complement strand
CTGTATTGGTTCCTGGAATCAAGCAATAAAGGTCGCACGTACCCGGCGCTGCGCACCCAAGAGCAGGACTGGACGTATTGATGACGGCATTGAACGTAAACGCAAAGATCCACCCGCTCAACGGGTAAAAAATATTGGTCGCAAGACCGTATTCAAGGCTTCCTTGAAGCAAGACGTCGATGGAAGAACATGGACCGTTGGCCGGGACTGTTACCACTTTTTGACCAAGGAACCCGCACGCGTTATTGCCGTTAAGCGTCAGCGCATACGAAACACCGTTACAGGACAAGACCACGTCGATCTCGGTCGGAAACGTGTCGAGCGACTCGCCCGCGCAGCCCGCGCACGGGCATTTCGGCGAAAAGTTTCCCCGTTCCGCGACCCATCGCCCGCCGACCGCGTACGCCGTCAAGAAGTCGCCGGCGACCGGGACCTGCGATCCGAGCACGTCGACGAAAACCGTCTTCGTCGTGTCAACGTACGGTGTACCAGTGCCCCCCTCGGTCTCCATGCCCCCCATGTCGACGGGATAGCAGGCAAAGTAATGGTCGTTCGCCGTCGGCATCGAGCCGCCGTCGTAGACCTGCACCAGGAGCCGCGCAGCCGCGTCAGCGGGCCTCAAACGCGATCGGTCGACCGAAGCGTCAAGCGCGCCGAGACGATCGCGTAGGAGGCGATTCTCGCCCGCGTACGAGGGCGCCATCGTCGGGCGTGCGACGAGCGGTATCAATGGGCCTCCCGCACGACGATCGCGTACGACAGCGAATACTGGCCGCCGCCGATCGCCACGATCCCGGCCGACGAAGGCGCGTAATCGCCCGACGTGAAGTAGCAGTTCGGCCGGAACCAGTAATCGGACGGATACGTCTGCACTGTCGGAATGCCGAGCTTCGCGGTCCGGCCGGCGAACGATAGGAGCGTCGCCTCGAGAGCGCCGACGGCGCCCGGAGACGACCCGACGAGCGAGCCCTTGATCCCCCAGAGCCGGCCGCTGCCGGCGCCGTACTTCGTCGTGCCGGCCGCCAGGCCCAGGAACGCGTCGATGGCGGCGGCCGTCGCCGGCGGCTGCGGGCCGAGTTCGGTCACGGTGACCGCGCCGGTGCCGAATACCGGCTGGCCGTCGAACATCGGCTGATCGGCGGGGTACGTCGGCGTTACGGTGATGCTCATGATCGTCTTGCCACACTATCCGTCATAGCGGAATACCCATCGCCCGCCGACCGCGTGGCACACGACCTGTGTGCCGGGCGAAGGCACCTGTGTTCCCACGTTGAGTGCGTAGACGACCTGTGTGCCGGTCGTGTACGTCGCCGCGCCGCCCTCGGTTTCGGTGCCGCCGACTTCGGTGGGGTTCGCGGCAAAAAAAGTGTTCGCCGTCGTCGGGTACGTCGTGATCATCGTCGTTGTCGCGACCATCGCCGCCGAACAATCGGCGTCGAAGATCGCCGCGTTGTCGATCGATGCCTCGAGCGACGACTGGCGATCACGCTGAATCCGGAGGTCGCTCACAGATTGACCCCCGAGGCCCGATGGTCGCTCAATTGAATCGTCGTCTCGAGGTCGGGGAGCAGCACGCGTGACCGGCCGACGACGAACGGATAATCGGCCGCCTCACCTTGCCCGACGCCCACGTTCGTCTGAAGATTGATGTCGCGGCCGACAACCTTGTCGATCCGGTCGCCGAGCTGGTAATAGTCGGTGACGAATGGAAATTTGATCGAACCCGATACCGGCGGAAATTCGGTCTTGAGTCGGAGTTGATAGGCGTGAGCCTGAGCGAGAGGCGTGTCGTCCCGGGCGATCTTGTCTTTCGCGGTCGTGTTGTACATCGAGTTCGCGAGCACGCGGTTGTACTGGAAATGGTCACGGGCGTCGGCGCGGCGGCGGCGCGTGAACTGCGTCGGCGACGCCGTCCGCTTGTCGGCGATCGCCGACAGCATGCGATCGTCGTCGATCACGGTCGTCAGCCTCAATACCGGCGGATACCCGTTCGTCGGATTGCCGCCGGGGTCGTTCATCGGGAGCGTCGTCGGATCGGCCCACCAGGAGATGCCGCGAATGTCATTGGCTTTCTTGCCCGATCCCCATTGCTCCGGGTCTTCGATCGTGACGCGAATCCCCAGTCGGTCGTCCAGGAGATCCCATCCGCCATTGACCTTGAACCAGTGTCCCGTTGCGCCGTCCCAGATTGCCGGCGCGGCCCCGTCATAATCGAAAGAGATCGACAGGTCCGCTTTGAGCGGACTGCCGTCCTGATCGACCGAAATCAAGGACGACGAGCCTGGGCGAGCGCGCTTCACGTAGAGCGGATTGCCATTATTGTCGGGGGGAAACACCGACGAAAAATCAAAGGCCGTCGTTAGCCATGTCGATGAATCGATGTCGTAGTGCCCGAGCCCGATCTCATCCATTCCGTACCAGCGATAGAGCCGCTTGATCGTCGCCGTCGTCGTCGCCGTCCAGGCGCTCTTGAGATATTGCCCACGGCCCGAAGGCCCCGGAGTCGTATCGGACTGGTTCGGCGTGTAGAGCGGCGCCAGGATGAACGACACCTCAACCTGTTTCAGCGGCGACTCGATCGAGTAGTGATTGATGATGTCCTTGCAGTCACGCACCATGTGAAACGACGCGACATTATTCTGTCCGGACGACACGTCGCCGCCCGCGCTCTGGAGATAGACCTGCTTGGGTGCGATCATTGTGAGCGCATCCTTGCGGTAGATATCGAGCGTCGTCGACGGCAGGCCGCTATCGTCCGAGGTCGTGACGAACGAGCACCCGAAACCGGCATACCCGAGCAGCTCGGCGACCGCATCGGGCCACGCCTTGTCGGACGCGTCATAGTCACGGATGACGATATCGGCCGTCTGGTCGCCGCCCGGCGAGATCGTGCCCGAGCCTGATGGCGGGAAGTAGGCTTGCAAAAGGTCCGTCAATACCGAGAAGTCGGGGTTATTGACATAGGTCTCGTCCGGATTGCCGACCGCCATCAGGTAACGGCAAGCTTTCGAGATCGTCCAGAGCGTGTTCGGCGGCTTTGCGCCGCCCTGGGTCTCGATCGAGGGATCAAGAAAGACAGGGTGGGACGTCGTGTCGTCGGACTCGCCGACGTCCTGGCCGTCGGGCGTGCAATTCGCGATCATGCCCCCCTTGTTTCCGTCGGCGACCGCGGTGTCGGACGGGTTAAACCGACAGGGGAGGTCCGTCTTCGTCGGCCCGCTCTCGGGGTCCGAGTCCGGACTATCGGCGTCGCGCTGAAAGCGGCCCTTGATCGGCTCGTCCCACTCGCGCCAAGATGCGGCGACGGCGGAGAACGTGGCTTGTTGCGCGCGGCCGGCGATGTCGGCCTGCGGGATCTGAGCGAACCCGTCGAACAGGATCGACGTATTGCCGGAGTCGTCGACGGTCATGACGACGAGGCGGTCGTCGTTCTCGACGACGTAAGGATTCGGAGGCGCGTCGATCGGCCAGATCTGTTCAACCTGTGACGGCCAGCCATAGTTCGCCGCGTAGTTATCGTCGAGGAGGTACTCGAACACCGCGACCGGCGGGAACGGCCCCTCCCGTTCGTCGATCCGCATGCACGCGATATTCGGTAACGGGGTGAATGCCGTCGACGGGTCGTCGGACGACGAGTCGTAAACGCACACCTGAAAGAGCGGCGCCTGCGACGACATGGCCGTCGGCAAAGGGCCCATGTCAAAGCTTCCGTTCGGCATGATCAGCTCCCCAGGCCGAGCGCGCGCACCGCGTTATAAGCCGCCTGGAGCATCGTCTGTTCGTTGGTGCCATAGCTCGACGTCGCGGTCGCTGAGCCCATCGTCGGTTGCACGATCGGCGTCTTGCCGAAGAACCCGAGCTTCTGCGTGGTCGCCGTGCCGATCTGCGTGCCGGTCGTCGACCCGAAAGCAAAATTCACGCCGTCGGCGAACGAGCCGATCACGGCGAACGCGACGCGGGTGTCGGCGACGGACGTGATCGTCGTCGCGCCCGTCACGACGGTCGCGAGCCTGACGTGCGGCGTCGTCGGGAAGCCGCTCGTGTTGACCACCAGGGCGCCCGACGCGGTCAGGTCGAGGTAGAGGTAGCTCGTCATCGACGCGACGAGAGTCGTCGATGTCGAACCGGCATACGTTCCGATAGTACCGTCTTGCTTGAGATAATTGCCGGCGCCGATGTGGACGTTGAGCGTCGCCGATGGAACCTCGGTCGTGACGACGGCCAGGCCGCCGACCGGCGCGAGCGCGTCGAGGAGCTGACTGTTACCGTTGACGGGAACGTTCCAGGTCCGGTCGCCAACGGCGGGCATTGCGAGCTGGACATTCGGGGTATATGTGTTCGACATCACTTCGCCTGAGAGGAGAAGACCGTGAATCAGATCGCGAACTGGACCTGGCTCGAATGGGACTGGCTCGAGCCGGAAGACATGACGCAGCTCTGCGTGATCACGCCGAAGGGGACGCGTTCCAGGTCAACGTGGCTTCAAACGTAGACGCGGTGTACGCGTAATACATCCGGACGCCATTCCCGTCGGCCGCCGGCTCGAGCGGCGGCGCCACGATCAGGACCGTGCACGTTTGCGGCGTCGACAGGTTGCCGGCCGTGTCGTACGCGACGACCGCGAAATTCCAGAAGCCGCCGGCGAGCGGGCCGGCCGTGTAGGAATAATTCGAAGCCGCCTCGCCGAAGCCGCCGTCGCCGAAGCCGCCGTCGCCGAAGCCGTCGGTATAGATCGATTGCGGGTAGGCCGTGACCGATCCGATCGGCGTCGTGTACGAGACGGCCGCGCCGGGCGCTGCACCCGAATAGATGTAGAACCCGGCGATATTGGGCGACTCGTACGTCCCGCCCATCCAGGAGAGTTCGGCGAACCGATTCGTGCCGTTGATTGACGACGCGAACGACGTCATCTGTTCGCCGGGGCCGACCGTGCCGATGTCGACCGACGCAACGGCCGACGGGATCGCGACGGTCGTCGACGTGACCTGGCCCCACCACACGAGCGTGAGGTTTAGATAGACCTGATACCAGGTCCCGGCCGGGGCCGTCGACGTCCAAGAGAAGGTCGCGAGCCCGTTGCCGAACACCGGTGGAGCGACGCTCGTGATGTCAGCCTGGGAGAAACCCATCAGGAGAGCGACTCCATCGTCATCGTATAGCCGCGCGTCCAGCCGGTGTCGGTGATCATGAACGTGCCGTCAGGCACAATCGAGCCGTCGAAGATCACGTTCTGGTACGTGTTGCCGGCGGTGTCGACGAACGTATGAGTCTGCGGGCCGGCAAAGCCCTCGATCGCGGCGAAGTCCGCGTTGATCGTCGAGATATCAGACTCCTCGAACCGGCCCTTGATCGTGAACTTCCAGCCGCGCGTGCCGCCGAAGACCGCGAGCCGGCCGTTCTGGCCGAAGAACTCGGTAATCTGACGGGCGCACGGAATCGGTGTCGGAATGCACTCGATGACGAGCCCGAACACCGGCTCGCCATCGAGAGTTGCCGTCTGGTAGGGCATGAGAATTAGCCTTGACTGTAGGGCGAGCTGCGGATGTATTCGTGCAAGGCTTCGCGAGCGACAGCGCAAAGCGCCTCGGCGTCTCCGTCGCCGACGCCGTAGAAGGGCCGGGCGGGCTTGCCCTTTTCTCCGCCGTGCGCCCACGTGGCTTTCTGGACGTCGGTCACCTTGCCGTCGGTCTCAAGGTTGAGATGGCCGTTCGGCGACGCCGATCTCGTTGGCGCCGCTTCGATGCCGTAAATCAGAGTGATCTGACGGGGTTCAATCCTTGTGCGACCAAACAGAGACAATTGTGATAGCATCTGGCCGGTGCGATAGTTGGGCGCGTCATCCCAGCCGTATTGCTCTTCTTTCCACTGCTTGTAACCCTGGGGATACCGCCGCCAAGGTCTGGTTGAATTGCCGGTCCACTGCGATCCGTCGGGCGACTGAAATTTCGACGACCGGGTCATGATCTGGTCGACCTGGGCGTGGGCCAGATCGCGCCCGAGCGACTGATCGCGGCCGGGGCGGGTGAAGTCGAATCCCTCGACGAAATCGCGCAGAAACTCCATCACGTCGCCAATATTTGAGGATGCCATGATATGGCCTCACGTTACATTCGGGGAGGAGGCGGAGGCGGAGTCAGTGCCAGCGGCTTCGGCGACGGCGACGTTTTTTTGTCCGCACCGTCGGGCTTCTTGTCGGCCGTCTCGGCGCCCTTCTTGGTGTGCTCGGCGATCTGCTTGAGCCACTCGGCGATCTCTTTGTTCACCGCCTCTTGCGAGTGAACGCTGGCCGATAGCTTGCCGTCCTCGGGGTTCATGCCTTCGTAGCCCGGAAGTGTCACGCCGGCGGCGCGGCCCTTGGCTCGAATATCGTCCAGCGCGCGCTGGTTGATCGCCTGCTGGTCAACGTCGACGCCGGTCGCGACGCCGGTAATTTTGCCCAGCGCGTTATACGCATGATGCGTTTCCTCGAAGTAGCCTTCGCGAGTGAGCTTGGTGCGGGCCTCTTGAAGCTCTGCCTCGACTGGCTGATGGTGCTTTCCGCGTTCAGCCTTGGCGAGCGCTTCGTCGGCGTCGCGCTTCGCGGCCTTGCCGGCGTCGGATTTGTCGTAATCGTCGTTCGCGGTCGTGACGAAGTCGTCGGGAGTCTCCTTCTGGTATTTTTCGATCCGCTCGAAACCCTTGGCCTCGAGTCCGCGGTCAAGAAAGCCTCTGAGCGCTTTCCTCTCCCGAACGTCGGGCGCAACCTCTGTCAAGATGTCGTCGAGCTTCTCGCCTTTTTCCGTTCGCTCCTTGATCTTGCTCGTCGCGGCCTTGACCTGTTCAAGCGGCGTCATGCCCTCCTTTTGCCCCAGGGCCGCGCCTTTGCCTTCTTGCGTCTGATCTCTGATGGCTTTGAGCGCGGAGGTGACGCCCGTCTCTTCTTCGCCGGGCATTGCCTCCGACATGATCGCGAGCATCTCCGAGGCTTCCTCGGGTGATGCTCCCTGCGCCATCACGCGACTCATTTGCGGCAGTAGCTGTGACACCGGCGTCGGTGCTCGCTCGAGCGTCTTGAAGACCTTGCCGTACTGCGCCTCGAACTCCTCGACTTTTTTGGGGCCCTTGGAGAACTGGAGCAAGCCGCCGCCGAGCTGGGCCGCCTCGTCTGCGTTGATGCCACGCGCCTGCGCGAACTTGGCGATGTGCTGCTGGTACGCTTCGGCTTGCTGCGACGAGGTCATTCCCTCCTGGCCCTTGAATCGCGACGTCTCGCCTTCGATGTAGGCCCCTCCGTACGACTGGAATTGCTCCTGGAACGTCCGCCATTTCTCCGGCGTCAAGCTGGCCTCGGAAGCTTTTTTGACCTCTCCTAGCGCGAAGTCGTCGTTGTTCTGGGCTCCTTTTAACGCGGCGACTTGCTGCATGGCCTGCCGCACGTCGGCGAAGGCCAACGCCATTTCCTTGACCCGGCCGGCGGCCCTGGCGTACTCGGCCCCAATTGCCGCAGCCGCTTCCTTTGCGGTGGACAGGCCGATCTGGGCCTTGAGCAGGTCGGCGACAGATTTTCCATACTCGTCCGCGCCGGCCTTTCCCGTCTTGAAACCTTTGTTAATATCGTCGCCGGACTGTTTGCCTTTGGCGCCAAGCTTCGAGAGCTGGTTGATCGCCTTGTCGATGTCCATCCGCACGGGGATGACGAGTTCCGGGTCGCCGGCCATCAGAACATCCCTTCAAAGTGTGCGGCCATCGCGGCGGCGGCGACTTCCTCGGACCAGGAGCGTGGCACCGTGCGATTGAGGGCGACGAACCAGCGCGCGAGGTCCTCGGCGTCCTCAAGCAGAAGAACGTCGGGAAGAGTGCCCTGCGCCAGCAGCGTCAACCGCCGCCAGCGCACGCGGCTTTTTTTCCGTTGCGTCCGGTCGCGGTTTCCATGACGATCCCGGACCATTCGAGCGAGGCCGGGTCGTCGACGCGATACGCGAGCAGTCGGTCGAGATCGGCGTCGGAAAGGTCGTAATGGGATCGGAGCAGGTACGCCGCCAGAGTCGCGACCGCGGAGACAATGACGTCGAGTTCCACCGCCGCGGCGATCGCGTCGACCAGAACGTCGAGTACGTCCGAGTACGTCAGGAAACGATACGCCGAAAATGCGACTCCGTCCTTGAACATCGGCCGCACGACAAGCCACGGCTTCGGCACGAACCACGTCTGGCCGTCGGCGAGCACGACGGGGACCGAGTTCGCGAGGTCGAAATTGTCCTTGCGCCTTGACGCCTCGTCAATCCTCATCGCGAATCTCGCCCCCGGGCGTCGCGCCGTCGACCAGGTAGCCGAATTTCGATCCGTCGGGCTGAACTTCCCAGCGATATCGCTCTTCGTTTTCGCGATCGTGCCACTTGGGAAATAGCAGCGTGTCATGGATGCTCTTGGTGATGAAGAGCTTGCCTTGCGGCTGCTGACGGATGTACGCCCGCTCATTCCGGGATCGATCCACGCCGAGAATTGGCTCGGCGATGTCCGCGATCGAATTGACACGATTGATGAACCTCGTGCCTCTTTTTACCGACTCCTTGAGAATCAAGGCGTCGGGCGTAGGCGGCTTCGCGGTGACGACTGCCGCCGAATCGATCGGTGAGATAACAGGCTCCATGATGTGTTCCTCGAAAGGCTTGGTTGGCGGACGGATTGGTCATGTACGGGTAAACGACAGTGGATTCGTGGTACCGTCCGACGCGTATGCCTGCCACGTCGCGGTCACGGTCCCGAACTGCGCGTGCTGTGCCTGCGCGTCCGCGTTCTCAAAGACGGCGTTAGTCATGGTGAATACGACCGCGCCTCCGGTAGCGAGAAGTGCGTCGTTCAAGGTGGCGGTAAGGGTCGACGACGTGCCAGGCGTGAAGCCAAAAACCGTTCCAATGTCGGCGGTCGTGATGCTCGCGTGAGGCTGGAGCGTCGGAGCGGCGATGATCGAATCGTAGACGTCGGTGTCGCCCTTGAATTTCACGAGCGAGGTGCCACGGCCGAACATGCATGCCGTGACGCGTGTGATGGACACGGAATTGAACTGGACCGCCGAAATGTTGATCTGTGCTTTTGTTGCGCTCATGGCGACTGCCTTTCACGTCACGGCGTGACGTCGTATTCGTTCCAGCCTTCGACGAGGTACATGTACTCGAAAATCGCGCGGATACGGCGCTCGGGTGGATCGGCCTGGCACCAATCCCACCGACGGAATTTCGTGAACCCCGGCAACGTGATGCCGGCGAAGCACTGGCCGTTCAAAGCGTTGGCGGCCGTATCGAACAAAAGTTCGACTGCTTCGTCTCGGAGCTGTGGGTCCTCGTGGCGATAAAGCAGCGTGATCAAGACGCTGCTCTTGACGTTCAGGGCGCCGATCGACGTGTCGTCCCACTCGTCGGACTGCTGGCTTCCCCCCGGTTCGATCGCCGCGGCGGCAAAGCTCGACGCGCCGGTTCCGTAATCCTCGGGCAAGCCCCAGATCCAGACGGAATTCGGATCGAACGCGCCGGTCGCGACGAGCGCGGCCTGGATCGCGTTGCGGACGTCACGGTCGCGGGTCATACGGTTAGTCTCGCCGTCGGAGATCGGAGCCCGGAAAACCACGGCTTTGCCGCTCGCGTGCCCGCGCCCGTGGTGAAGGTCCAGGTGATTGGGTTCGCCAGGGCCGTACCCTGTGCGTTTGTCACGCCCGTCGTGATCTGGGCCGTGTACGTCGCGTACGCGTCCAAGATCGACGATGGCGTGAACGTCGCCGCCCAGGTGACCGGGCTATACAAGACCGTACCGGAAATCGATGTGCTACCGAGTTTGAGCGTCCACGTCGACGTCGTGATCGTCGAGCCGAGCATCGGCTCGTTGAATTCGACGACAATCACGACGCGCGGCGATACGCTCGTCGCCCCGTTCGCGGGCGTGACAAAGACGTCGCCGGGTATGATAAGAGGGCTCGTCGAGTCAGCCCAGTCTTGCCAAGCCTTGAGCCGCGTCGAGACGTTCGGGCCGTTGTTCGCGAGCTGAGTGTTATTCCAGGACTGATTTGTCACCGCAAGCCCGTTCGACGCCGTGGAGCCATCACCTCTGCCGGTTGGCTGTGCATGATAGATCCCGTAGCTCCACGAGTCCGACTCGTTGCCATCGGCGTTCCCAGTGTTCTGAAATTCGACGCCAGAGTCGAACATGTTGAAGAGCGAGAACCCCTGGTACTGGCACGATAGCTCGAAGGCTTGCTCCACGTCATAGAAGTTCGGATCGTAGTACAGGTCGATCGACAGAGCGTTCCGAAGGTAGTATCCGGCCGGGTCGGGGCCGGTTTCGACGCCCGTCGGAATGATTGTCTGGAGTGAGCCCTCATAGGCAACCAGGAGCGGTATCGTGGTTCCGAGATAGGAATTCAAGACTTTCTGTTGCGCCAGGTGATTGGACAGTGTCAACGGATTGTAGAGCGTCATGTGACGCAGAACGTCCGCGAGCGCGGCCTTCGACCACGGCGAGGTGCCGTACGCTATCGATGTCGGCCAGTGCGATGCGACGGCCGCCGACGCTGCCAGATAGGACGGCATCAGGTTGTAAGTGGGCGGGGATGCCGATGCTGCCTGGGTCTTGGTTCCGTTCGTCCACGAGGCGCTTGACAAGCTGTATGTCGTCGTTGTCACGCCTGACGCGTAAAGCGTCGCGGTGCCCGATGCGCCGCCCGCCGCCGTCAGGTAGATGTTCGCGGTCGATGGTCCCCAGGACGGATTGTAAGCCTGGTTCGAGGAGTTTTTCATCTTGAACGAGATCGTGACCACCGGGATCGCACCAGAAGTCTGCGTGAATGACGCCTGGCTCGACCCTACCGTGGACTCCACACCTGACAACGCGTCAACCCATGTATAGTAGACGTAATAAGTGCCGGCTGGCAGGTTACCACCGGTTCCGCTGACCGTGACCGTTGCCGCGTAAGAAGGCGAGACCGCTTCCGAGACACAGTCCGGGTAGGGCGCGACCGCGACCGCATCAATCACCGGAATCGGCGACTGCTGGTTCGCCCAGCCGATCATGTTGGCCGTGATGCCCGTGTTGATATCGAGCCCGCCGAGCGCAAGCTTGATCTCGGGCCCGCGATTCGAGTTACCGTTGACGTCGGTCTGATTGAAGACGCCGACGAACAGGTCGCGCATGTGGCACGATTTCGCGGCGAAAACGACGTCGAGTCCCGCGTAGCCGTTCGTGTAGGCTCCGAGCGCTCCATACGGAGTCAACACGTAAGGATTCCAGTTGGCGGTGTTCCAGTGCTCGTTGTCGTGCTCGACCCAGACCTGTCGCCCTTTGGGAAAATTGTCGCGTACCTTTCTGGCGATCGCCTGGATTGTCGCGTCCGTGGCTGACGTCGGAATATTGCACCAGAAATTTGTACCGGGCAAACTACCGACAAACCGGGCCGCTGACTCGTAACTGATCGTGCATTCGTCTGGTAGCGAGATCGACAAGGACATCGTGACGGGGAACGAGCCGGAGACCGTGTTCATCTGGCCGGGCATGGTCTGGCTTAACGGTGTCGTTCCCGCGTACAGGTTGAATACGCATGCGAGCGTGTTGGGGCCTGTCACGAAATAGATCACGGTCTGGTTGAATACTGGAATCGTCGCACCAGAAACGAACCCATTCGTGTACGGTACTTGACTGGATGTGTTGCCCGTGGTGCCGACGTATTGCCCCGTCTTCAGGTTGTGCGGGCTGGTCGTCACCAGTTCACAAGTAAAGAAATGGTCGGGGAACACCTGAAATGGATCGAGGTAGGACTGAGACGTTGGTTGCATCACGTAGGGACCGCCGCCACCGCCGCCCACACTGCCGTATCCGGGCCATGACCCGTTGGCCGATACGACGGTCGAGCCGCCAGACCCGGGGCCTGGCAGGTAGACGTTGGGGCTTGACCAGTTGACGTTCCAGATGTAGGCCGTGGCCGCCGCGCCAGTCCCGCCGCCGCCCGAGAACGACACCGTGGGGGCGGATGTATAGCCAGACCCCATGTTGGTCATGCTGATCGTCGATACGGCGCCATTCGAGATCGTCGCGACGGCCGATGCTCCCGATCCGCCGCCGCCCGAGAATGACACGGTGGGTGCTGATGTGTAGCCGCTTCCGCCCGCCGTCACCAGAACGCCGCCGACGACCTGGCTGGGATATCCCACGGTCGCCGTCGCCGTCGCTCCTGAACCGCCGCCGCCCGTGATCGTCACCGTCGGGTTCGTGTACCCCGAGCCGCCCGCCGTCATGACGATGTTGCTGATAACGACCGTCGACCCGGAAAGCGTCACGGTTCCTGCCGCCGCGCCGGTCCCGCTTCCGCCGTAAAATGCCACGGTCGGCGCGTACGAGTAGCCGCTGCCTGGACTGGTGATCGTGATGCCCGTGACGGCTCCTCCGCTGACTGTCGCGATGGCCGAAGCGCCGGAGCCGTAAGTGATGCCGTTGACCACGGCTGGGATGATCGTGACGACGGGAGGCGTCGTGTATCCCGAGCCGGCCGCGCTCACCGCGATGGCCGTCACGCCGTTCTGTCCGGTGATCGCGGTCGCGTTCGCTCCTGTGCCGGTCGGGTCGGTGATCGTGACTGTGAGCGGATTGTAACCGGTGCCGTTGTTCGTCATCGATACGGCCGTGATCACGCCGTTGACGACGGTCGCGGTCGCTGCCGCACCGGAGCCTGTGCCGCCGGAAAAACTGATCGTCGGCGACGAATAGCCGTAGCCCCCGTTGTTGAGAGTCAGGCTCGTTACGTGGCCGCCACTGATGACGGGCGTCACACTCGCGCCTGTGCCAGTGCTGTCGCTGATCGATGCACTCAACGGCGACACGTATCCGGTGCCCAGGGCGGTGAGCGAAATCGTCGATACGCATGACGTCGACAATACGTAAGAACGGATCGCCGACACGGGAATTGTCCGGGTGCCGGTGGGGTTCTGGCTGAGAGTGATCGGCGTCGACGCGGTCGTTGATGCGGCTGAACTGTAGGAATAGTCCGTGGGATTGCGTAGGTCGCTCGGATCGACCTGAAGGGAAGGCCCGCCAATTGGTCCATCCAGAAGGGTGTCCATGAGACGGACACAGCTTGCGTATTTCGGCGTCGAAGTCGTCATCCATGCGAGAGCGGCCGGTTCGCCCGACGTGGATGTCGATCGACTCGGCGGCGACGGGTAAGCCGCCGCCGACGCCTGTGGAGAAAACAGGCACTCGCCAACCATCGTGTAGGGATACGTACCGCCGACCGTGCTGTAAAACGACAAGCCTGGATACATCACCCCCAGTCCAGTACGCTCGATGGTCCATTGCCATGTTCGACCGCTCAGGACTTGTCCTACCGTGCACGTCGCGCTCGCGCCCGATCCTGGACCGCTATCCGTGATGACAACGGTCGGGGCGGATGTGTACCCAGCCCCCGTCGCCGTCAGCACGATCATGTAAATCACGCCATTCGCGTTGATGTAGGCTGACGCGGCGGCGCCGCTGCCACCTCCTCCGGTGAAACTCACGATAGGATTCGTGTATCCAGAGCCACCTGAAACGATCGTGAGCAATTGGTTATTCACGCCGTTGGTCAGAGTGCCGTTCGATGTGTTGCCACCCCCGATCGTGCAATTCTGGCCGATCAAATTGACCGTGAAAGGGGTCGTGGCATTGAGGTCGTCACAGATGAAGGTCCAGTACCGCCCACTGAGTCCATCGGCGGTCGGTTCCGGGAATGCGTAAGGATCGACGGCGTTGCCGTAAAAGCTGATGATGCCTAACTTCATAGGCGATACTGCGGTCGCGTTTACCGTGATCGGCCGGTAGTCCGGGGTCGAAGTGACAACGGCAGTTGTGTTTTGGCCATACGCTCGCGTCATCCAGTTGGTGGTTACCTGGGCAGGCACAAGCTCGGTTGAGAACGCATAGTTCATCCCAAGCTGAAGCGTGCGCTCCGAAGACGGCAGCGCCGACCCAAACTGAGTTCCGATGCCCGGCTCGAGCTGTCCTGAATAGTTGATGATCGATGCGTTCGTGGCCGTTGACGCCGGGCCGGCAGCGGTAGCGAGCCACGAATTCGCGGCTGAATATCGCACCACGTCGGTCGGCTGGACGCCCGCCATGATAGCCGCACACGTCGCGCCGGTGCCGCTGCCACCGTCGCCGATCGTTATCGTCGGGGCCGATGTGTAGCCGCTGCCTGGATTGGTGATCGGAACCTGGCCGATTACATTAGTAACTACTGATGTGAACGAGGCACCCGTGCCGCCGACTCCGATCGATATTGTTGGCGGCGAACCACTGAGGTAGCCTGTCCCAGGGGTGAAGGTGGTGACCGCACTGATGGCTCCCGCCGCCACCGTGAGCGTGGCGAGGGCCGTCCGGCCGATAACCGTCAGAGTCACGGATGAACCGCTCAGCGTGGCAGGCACGTTGAGCGTGATCGCCGTTGAACTGACGATCGACGCGATCGTGTAGGAATAAGTGCCGGCTCCCAGGACACTCATGCCGGGCAATAAACCACTTGTGCTTGAAATCCCAGTTACCGAGGTTGAGCCCGAAGTCAACGTGCATCCGGTGAGGGAGATCGATGGCGACGCAACCGTCGCACTGGAATAGCC
>Ga0302319_10014606_pt1 | contig 14616 bp, 12 predicted proteins | sample Bog_T0_2_FD_203319 | JGI IMG/M metagenome (GOLD analysis project Ga0302319, IMG submission 203319) | Peat permafrost microbial communities from Stordalen Mire near Abisko, Sweden - Bog_T0_2 | ecosystem: Environmental > Terrestrial > Soil > Wetlands > Peat | place: Sweden: Abisko, Stordalen Mire... | reverse complement strand
AAAGTCATTTTCGGGCTGATCTTGAACAGGGTGCGTGCAACGGAGAGCGTTAAGTCGTAGGTGATGCGTGTGTAATCTTGTTCATTCATTCCTACGGACGAAACGCCTAAACAGAAAAAGCAGGCGTCGTAACCGACGAGTTGGCTTTCAATTGCAGAGAGATTTGCGAGATCTTTGAGCGCGATTTCCTGCAATTTAGGATCGGGCTGTCCAGTAACGGTTCGGCCTACGGTAAGGACAGTCTCTACTTGATTGCTCAATAGGCATTCGCGTAATGCGCCTTGCCCTACCATCCCCGTTGCGCCGAACAGAATGACTTTCATGAATGTCTCCGTTGTTCTAGAAACTTGCGAGTTTCACAATTATGCCTTTGGGTCCTACCGCCCACACGGCGTCGCCGCTGGCCGCGACGGCATTCAGATTGGTATCGGAAAAATGCTGCCATGTTTGGCCGCCGTCGTTTGAGATATCGGAACCTGTAGTGCCCACTGCGATGAACTTGTTATGGCTTAAGAACGCCACGCACGAGCGGTAAGCCAATCCGGTGGAGGCGCTCCAACTCTTGCCGCCATCATGCGTAAGCGCCACGGTGTGGTCCGTGCCTTTCGCATTCTGATAGTCACCTCCGACAGCAACGCCATGTTTCCTGTCGCTGAGCGCCAACGAGAAGATCCCGGCCGATTTCACGCCGCCTAATGTGGTTTTCGCCACGCTCCAAGTATGTCCGCCATCGCGTGTCCGAAAGACTCGTCCACCGGCCGGCCCTCCGCTGGCGAACCAAGCGTCTTTGCTGCCGCGCGTAATGAGACTGGTCCCGCTGGCGGCAAAAGCTCCTTCGTCTGCCATCGCGGGCGGTGTCTTCTGCCGTTGCCAGGTCTTGCCCGCGTCTGCGGTCGTAAAGATCACGAACTGCCCATCTACCGGATCGCCCAGCAGAATCGCGTGGCTCTTATCCCAGAACGCAATGCAATCGAAAAAGCCTTTGGCATCCGGATTCGTGAAGAGCAATTCCCAATGTGCGCCCGCGTCACTCGTCTTGTAGACGCGCGAACTGGCGCCTTCGCCGATGGAAAGCACATACGCGTTGTCAGCATCAAACGCTTCGATGTCGCGGAAGTCCAACCCTTCTGCGCCGACGACGGTTCCGCTTTGCCAATGTTCGCCACCGTCGATGGTCCTGAGAAATGTTCCTTTGGTTCCGCTGGCCCAGACGATTTGCGGCGAGACCGCGCTCAGACCACGCAGGCTGGCGGTCGTATTAGAGGTCTGCACATTCCAATGCAAGGTAAGAGCGGCCAAAGTAAGCATCAGCAGGTTCATAGTTCGGTTCTCGTGAGCGTTTCTCAATGATAGGGCCAAGGCCTTTTTTTCTCTAGATCTAGAGTTGAGTCGAGATATGATCGATATTCCTAGATTTGGAACTATGCAAAACGGAACTTGTGACATTGGGTTGATCGGGTTGGCGGTAATGGGCCAAAACCTGGTCTTGAACATGAATGACCACGGCTTTAAGGTGGCGGTCTTTAATCGGACGGTCTCCAAGGTCGATGACTTTTTGAAGGATGAGGCAAAAGGCACGCAGGTTGTGGGTGCGCACACGATCGAAGAATTCGTAGCCGATCTCAAATCGCCGAAACGCGTGATGTTTATGGTGAAAGCCGGCGATACGGTAGATCAAATGATTGACCATGTTACGCCGTTGCTTAGCAAAGGCGACATCATCATCGACGGCGGTAACTCGCTTTTCACGGACACCAATCGCCGCACCAAGAGCTTGGCCGAAAAAGGCATCCTTTACGTTGGTACCGGCGTTTCCGGCGGCGAGGAGGGCGCGCGCCATGGTCCTTCTATCATGCCCGGTGGCAACAAAGAAGCTTGGCCGCACGTGAAAGACATTTTCCAGGCGATCGCGGCGAAAGTGGATGATGGTACCCCGTGCTGCGACTGGGTGGGCGAAGGTGGCGCCGGCCACTACGTAAAGATGGTGCATAACGGCATCGAGTACGGCGACATGCAACTGATTTGCGAAGCCTACCAGGTGCTTGAAAGAGGTCTCGGTCTCAGCGCGGATGAGTTAGCCACGGTCTTCACCGACTGGAACAAAGGCGAACTCGATAGCTACTTGATCGAGATTACCGCGGAGATCTTCGCCAAGAAAGATGAAGACGGCAAGCCAATCGTGGACAAGATTCTGGACACCGCCGGCCAAAAAGGTACCGGCAAGTGGACGAGCATCAGCGCGCTTGATCTGGGCATGCCCGTTACCCTCATCGGCGAAGCGGTTTTCGCGCGCTGCCTCTCCGCGATTAAGGACGAGCGAGTGGCCGCATCGAAGGTGCTAAAAGGACCGGATACGACGACCAAGGTGGCCGACCGTGCGGCGTTTATCGAGAACGTCCGGCGCGCTCTCTATTGTTCAAAAATGATTTCTTACGCGCAAGGTTATATGCTGTTGCGTGAGGCAGGCAAAGAGAACAACTGGAACTTGAATATGGGCGGCATTGCTTTGATGTGGCGCGGTGGCTGTATTATTCGCAGCCGCTTCCTGGGCAAAATCAAAGAAGCGTACGACAAAAATCCAAAGCTGACGAATCTGCTTGTGGACGATTTCTTTGCCGGTGTCTTGAACAACTATCAACAATCCTGGCGTAACGCGGTGGCGGCGGCCCTTGAAGTGGGGGTTCCCACACCCGCATTCTCAACGGCGTTGGCGTTTTACGACGGCTACAGGACGGCGCGCCTGCCTGCCAACCTTCTGCAAGCGCAACGCGACTTTTTCGGCGCGCATACTTATGAACGCGTCGACCAACCGCGCGGTAAATTTTTCCATACTAACTGGACCGGCCGTGGAGGCCGTGTTTCTTCGGGGTCTTACAACGCATGAGCTACGGTTTTGATATCCGCAAGGATGGCGCTCTAGATTTTATGTCGATTGGCGGTTTGGTCTGCCGCCTCGATCCAGGCATCATCCCCTTTCGCAAGGCCACCGAATGCCTGATCCACGTGAGCGGCGGTGAGTTTAACGTCTCCGCCAATCTGTCGGATTGCTTCAAGTTGAAGACTGCCGTCGCCAGTGCCATGGTCGATTACCCGTTGGGCGATTTAGTGGCGGAACGCGTGCGCGCCATGGGCGTCCACGGGCATTTCAAGCACTTCAAGCATGATGGCGTGGCTGGCCCAAACATCGCCACTGTCTATAGTGACCGCGGGCAAGGCTGTCGTGCTCCAGTGGTGTTTTACAACCGCGCTAACGAAGCGGCCGGCATGCTGAAGCCAGGCGATTTCGATTGGAAATCGATTTTCGCCGGTGGGGTCCGCTGGTTTCATAGCGGCGGTATTTTTGCCGCGCTTTCACCCACCACGGCCGAAGTGGTGATCGAAGGAATGCAAGCGGCGAAAGCCGCCGGCGCCGTCGTTTCGTTCGATCTGAATTATCGGGCGAAGCTCTGGAACGTGGTTGGCGGTCACGACAAGGCCGTCGCCGTGATCGACCGGATCGTCAAGAATGTTGATGTTTTGGTCGGCAACGAAGAAGACTTGCAAATGGGCCTCGGCATTCCCGGTCCTGAGGTGGCAGCGAAATCGAAGCTGGACCCGAGCGCCTTCTTCGGCATGATGGACAGCGTGCGCAAGAAACATCCGCAGGTGAAAGTGGTAGCCACTACATTGCGCGAAGTTCACTCAACCAACCGGCATAGCTGGAGTGCAGTCGCCTGGATCAACGGCGTTACGCATCAAGCGCCGACCATGGAGCTTGATGTTTACGACCGTGTCGGCGGCGGCGATGGCTTTGCGGCCGGTTTCATTTACGGTTTGCTCACGGGACACTCTGAAGATGAGGCGGTGAAGTTAGGCTGGGCGCACGGCGCCTTGCTGACAACTTTCCCGGGCGACACTACTATGGCGACGCTTGATCAGGTTAAGGCGCTTGCGCAAGGTGGCTCTGCGCGCATTCAGAGATAAAAGGCCGCTCACAATTCTTTTACAAAATCGGGCCAACGATGCGTCTGCTGTGTCGTTGGCCCGATGCTATTATCGATTCAGAAAGACACATATGCCGACACTCCTGGTTTTCACCCTCTTGTGTCTGGCGTTCTTGTTTAGTGCTTCCGCAAGGCTGACGGCGCAAGCCGTAAACGATTCGGGCGGTGCTCCTTTACCACCCAAAACGGCTGCTGCACCCGCCGCGCCGAACATTCCCAAGCGATCCGTGGATTTGCGCGTCGACCGCACGCTAGTTCTAGTCAATGTCACGGTTACCGACCCGTTGAACCGTTTCGTCACCGGTCTGGACAAAGAGCATTTCCGGCTATTTGAGGACAAAGTTGAGCAGGAGATCTTAGAGTTTTCCTCCGAGGATGCGCCCATCTCCATTGGCCTGGTTTTCGATACCAGTGGCAGCATGGGTTCGAAATTGCAAAAATCGCGGCAAGCAGCGGCGGAGTTCTTCAAGACCGCCAATCCTTCCGATGAATTCTTTCTGGTGCAATTTAGCGAGCGGCCCGATTTGGTGGTGCCTTTCACAAATGACACGGACAAGATTCAGAGCACGCTTACGTTTACGCAATCCAAAGGAAGAACGGCTTTACTGGATGGCGTGTATTTGGCCATGCATGAGATGAAAAAGGCTCATAATCCGCGTAAAGCTCTGCTGATCATTTCCGATGGCGGCGATAACTCCAGCCGTTATACGGAGAGCGAGATCAAGAACGCGGTGCGCGAGGCGGATGTGCAGATTTTTGGCATTGGCATCTTTGAAGCGCTGGGCGGCCGGGCAACGCCCGAAGAAGCGGCGGGTCCTAGCCTTTTGAACGAGTTGGCAGAACAAACCGGAGGCCGTGAATATGCGGTTGAGAATGTTGCTGAACTCCCGGACATAGCAGCTAAAATTGGAGTGGAGTTGCGCAACGAGTATATTCTCGGCTACACTCCCAAAAACCGTGAACGCGACGGCAAATATCGGAAGGTTCTAGTTAAACTAAATCAACCTCGTGGATTACCGCCTCTCAAAGCCTATTTCCGCCTCGGCTATTATGCGCCGACTCAATAACCGCCGTCTGCTGCTGCCGCTCGTTTTATTAACAGTGGGTGTGGTCTACGCCCAGTTTCGTTCAGATACCAGGTTGGTGGAATTGCACGCCAGCGTGACCGACAAACGCGGCAAGCTGATCACGAACTTGAAAGAGAACGATTTCAAAGTTTATGAGAACGGGCAGCTACAGCAGATCAAAATCTTCCGCCGCGAAGACGTACCCGTTTCTCTCGGCATCATCATAGATGACAGCGCCAGCATGCTCACCAAGCGCTCACGCGTGGAAGCGGCGGCCCTGTCGCTTGTCAAGGAATCGAACCCGCAGGACGAGGTTTTCATCGTGAATTTCAACGATGAATGGTTTCTGGATGTGCCCTTTACCAGCGACATCCACAAGATGGAGCAGGGCATTGGCAAGATCGATTCGCGGGGCGGCACCGCCATGCGCGATGCCATTAGCGCTTCCTTGGATTACATGAAAGACAAGGCCAAGAAGGATAAGAAAGTGCTGCTGATCATTACCGACGGCAACGACAATGCCAGCAACACGTCGCTCGAGAAGATTGTGGCGCGTTCGAATCAAAGCGAGACGTTGGTCTATGCGATTGGTTTGTTTACTGAGGAAGAGAGGCACGAAGGAACCAAGGCAAAGCGCGCTTTGAATGAATTGACGAGCACCACGGGCGGCTTGGCCTTCTATCCAAAGGACGTCTCGGAAGTGCAGGCGCTGGCTTCTGAAATTGCGCGCGACATTCGCAATCAATACACCATTGATTACCGTCCAGAGATCCAGGAGTTGGACGGTAGTTACCGATCCATCAAAGTAGTGGTAAATGGCTCGGGCAAGCCTACCGTTCGCACCCGTTCGGGCTATTACGCAACACCGGAAGTTCGTACCAAGGCCGCCACGGGCGGTGCTTCATAGTTCTACTACTGCGATTTCTTTGGAATGCCTCGAAGGGCTATCGCTTGTACCCATGGCAATCGCCTTATCTGCGCTGGCGAATCGAAACGTACTCAGGCATACCGGCTGAATCCATAAGCAAAACGACGTTCCTCCAGTTTATCTGGAAAGAACGCCGTTCGTTGCTGCAGTATCTAAAGTGGGTGAAAGACTTCCCCGTCCATTATTCCTGAGGCGGGGGAGGAGGACGTCTCTCCATTCGACCGCCTGGGCCACCTCTGCCCCTGGGTGCATCGGTGATCGTGTAGCCAGCGGGCACCTGGAACAGAGAAGCGTCGGCGGCTTTCTGAATGTTTGTCAGCGCATAGACGGATTCGCCCACGCGTGGGTCGCTCATTTTCGCCGAAACGACAACTTGCAGATCAGGGGAGATCCAAGTTTCTGAGGTGGATACGATGGGCTTGGCGTTACCATTAGCGCCGGCCGGAACAGTCCGCGTGTGGGATTTACCCTGTGCCACCACGCCATTAATCATTTGTGATCCGAGATCTTTCTTCTCTAAATTCGGATCGGCAGGTCGCGCTTGGGCGTCCGGATTCGCACTCCTAAAATTGGCGTGGCCGCCCGGACCGCCGCCTGCTGGAGGTTGGTGAATTGCCCGGCGAACGGCGGTTTTCGTTGCCGGATCCAATTCGTATGAATATCCCGCCACTGGATCGACAATCGAGATGCGGGTCACGGTACCGGTCTGGCCCAATGGCCCGCCCGTTGACGTATGCATAGTATACGTTCGGCCAGCCGCGTCCCGAGCAACTTTCCCGCTCATGGTGTGTTGAATGACATTCCCATCGGGTAAGGTGCGAGTCTGCGTGGCATTGACGTCGGCCGTATAAGCAGCGCCGGTGACCAATTTATGGCCACCCGGGCCGAATCCGGGACCACCCGGCATTCCCCCAGCCATCCGGCCAAATTCTCTACCGCCACCAGGCCCACCAGGCGGCGGTGGGCCTTGTGCCAAGACTGCCGCGCCCGTCACCAAAATAATTAGAAAAGACTTCGTGAGTTTCATGTGCTTTTTTTCTCCTTGCGGCAACTCCAAAATATTTTAATCCCAACTCACTACGTGTACACCGAGCGGCTGTCCATCGGCTCCCAGCAACACATCGGCTAGCACCGTGCGGTCCTGGTTGGAAACTTCACTGGTTACCTGCTCCAAGCCAAGCCCAATGTCGGCTAGCGACGAAACCGGAACTTGCATTTGAACAATACGCGGTGCGCTCGTCGGAAGATCCGGATTCGAATACGGTAAGGCGACAAACGTCTCACCGTCTACTTCAATGGCGTTCGAAACAGCAGCAAGCGGCTGCTCGGTTATGGGCCGCCTTTCGGCGGGCAAAGTTCTTGGCTTCGGAGCTATGATAATGCCGATCGCCAACGTCGCCGCAATGGCCATACCCCAGCCGAAACGTCTCATCACTCGGTCGGGAGCATGGCGGATCGGTTTCACCACAACCCATTGAGCCCGATCGCCCGGGTACTCAATCACGGGCGCGCTATTCACAACTGTTTCGATATTTTGCGAAACGTTTGCGATGCTTTCCCGCTCATGGCTACACTCGGAACAGCCGGCAATGTGTGCCGGCACCCATTCCATTTCGGCGGGCGAGAGTTCGTGGTCCATCGCTCTGACTAATAAATCAAAAGTTAGAAGTTGGCACTTCATAACATTTCCCTCAGCCTTTCCAAGCCTCGTTGCACGTTCTCACCTACTGTTGAAACCGACAGATCAAGCGATGCCGCGATCTCTCGATATTTGAGTCCCTGCGTCCGCAAAACCAGGCACGCCCGTTGCGCATCGCTTAATTGGTCCATCGCTTGCCTCATCCGCATTTCGCGTTCCTGCCCCAGCAACTTTTGTTCGGGCGATTCGTCTCTAGCGACCGGGTTCGCGGAGGGCGGCAAATCATCAATCCTGCCGGTGTTCCTTGCGCCGAAAGATGTCTGCCTGTTGCGCGCGTTATTATGGACTACGCGGTAGAGCCACGCTCTTAAATTGCCTTGGTCCCCGCCGCCCAGGAGATGCTCGTGCAGCTTCAAGAAGCTTTCTTGTACTACGTCGCGCGCCGTTTCAGGATCAACGCCCAACATGGCCAAATACCGCTTGAGGGGCGTCTGTTCGCGATCATACAGCTCCAAAAGAACGCGACTATTATTGCCGTTTTCCACAGACTCGAATTTCCAAGGAACCGCTGGAAATGTCAGAAGTCGCCCTTGATTCATAATTTATGTTGTCGAGTCTCTAGAATATACCCTCTAGCCGGATTTAGCGAGGGTCACAAGAGGGCTCCTGGGGAGTTGCACTTGGGGTTGGGTTGGGGCCCCCTTGTGACCTGCCGTCTCGCATGCTAGGTGACTGTATAACCAGGGCGCTTCCGCTTTTTCCGGTAACCGGTAATTTTTTCTTTCGCTAGAATTGGGGAAATATGCCTCCGCCACACGAAGAAGCTTTGAAGTACCCGGTGGGACGGTATCAGGCGCCCGCCACGATTTCGGCGGAACAAAGGGCTGCCTGGATCGAAGAAATGGCGAGTGCGCCCCACAATCTCAGCAAAGCCGTAGACGGCCTCACCGACGCTCAATTCGATACGCCTTACCGCCCAGGTGGTTGGACCATCCGCCAAGTAGTTCATCACCTGCCCGATAGCCACATGAATAGCTACACCCGCTTCCGGTTGGCCTTGACTGAAACTGTACCGCTGATCAAACCGTACGACGAAGCCGCCTGGGCAGAGCTCAGCGACGCAAAAACCGCACCCGTCGCCCCTTCGCTCGCGCTATTAGAGGCATTGCACGTCCGCTTCGTACTCTTGCTCAAATCGCTAGGGGATGCCGATTTCGCCAGGACCTTCCGCCACTCGGAACTTGGCGAGCGGCGTCTCGATTGGACTCTCGGCCTCTACGCCTGGCATTCGCGGCACCACGTGGCGCATATTAATAAACTTCGCGTCCGCCAAGGGTGGTAATCGCCTAAACCGGCATAGGCATTAAAATGAGCGCGCCGTTCCAGACTCCCAGAAAGGGACTTCGGGATAGCGTGATTTCTTTCCTACGAGATATTCGCAGGATGCCTGGGCTTGATTTTTAGATTGAAGGAGCGTGGCTGGCATTGCACGTTTCCTTTTCCGCTGAACGACAATGGGAGTTACCCGATGGCTTACTAGATTGATCTGTTTTCGCCCGAGACTTACCAAGCATTCACGGCTTCGACGCGCGAGGTGTCAGGCTTTCGGGAGAGACATAGGAACATTGCTGCAAGGATCAAATCGGGCGATTGTTTGGTTTGCTACGTCACAAGACTCTCCCGGTGGGTTGGACTGCTCGACGTCGTCAACGGACCGTTTGTGGATCACGAGCCGATTTTCTTGCCGGAAAACGATCCGTTCGTGGTTCGTTTCAAAGTGAGAGCCTCAACATGGCTTGACCTGGATAGGGCGATTCCAATTCATGAAAAAGGGATATGGGACAGACTCTCCTTTACTAGGGACCTGCCGCAGGGCTCGCTAGCGTGGACTGGAAAAGTTCGAGGAAGTTTGGTTCGCCTCGACGATGAAGATGGTAACCTTCTCGCCGGGCAGCTGCGGGCCCAGTCAGCTAATGGGAAGCTGTTTCCGATTGATGAACAGGACAAACGAAGACTCGCCACCCATACCGTTGTCCGATCGGACAAGGTGGTCAGCGTTTCAGTGCCAGACGACCCAACCCCTGGAGAAGATCTAAGCAGTCCACAAGAAACTGAGGGTCGTGAATCGAGTCGCATGCAAGCTCTCCTTGCTAGGATCGGTGAGCAAATGGGAATGTCAGTGTGGATTCCAAAGGCCGACCGAAATGCGGTTTTGCGGCAGTGGCACGCATCTGCGGGTACGCTTTTGGATCGGCTTCCGCTGAACTATGACGACATCACGCTTCGCACGATAGAGCAAATCGATGTCTTATGGCTTCGGCGTCGTTCCATTGTTCGCGCTTTTGAGGTAGAGCATACAACATCCGTGTATTCTGGCATCCTAAGGATGGCTGATCTCTTAGCTTTGCAGCCAAACATGGATATCAAACTGCACATCGTTGCACCAGAAGGAAAACGTGAGAAGGTTTTCCAAGAAATAAGACGCCCGGTATTCTCTTTGCTTGATCGAGGGCCTCTTGCAGAAAGTTGCACTTACCTCTCATATGGCAGTCTGCGGGAAGTAGCGGCATTGAAGCACATCGAGCACATTTCCGACGGTGTTCTCGACGAGTACGCCGAGGAAGCAGAGTAGCTCCGTTAGCAAGGCGCGGCTGGCGCGCGGTGACATGGCCCCACATGCCGCGTTGTGAGAAGTAGCTTGACCAAACAGGACGTGGAGGCTGCAGCCAGCGTCTTTTCGCCAAGAGCGTTACTTCTAACGCCTATCGCTTAAACCGGCATCGCCACCCGCTTTAGTTCTTCCGCCAACCGATCCGCTACCCCTTCACTCAACTTCCCGCCCTCCCGCGTAACGTAAAACACGTCGATCGCCTTGTGCGCCTCCGTATCCACTAACACCAAGTCGATATTGCACCCGGCCTCCGAAATCGCCGACGTCAAATCGAATAGCAGCCCCGGCCGATCTTCTCCCACAAAATCAATCAGCGTGCACTCATCCGACGCCTCATTATTGAAATGCACCGACGGCATAATCTTCGCGCCCGCCGACGGCCTCGGCTGCGAACGCCGCTGCTTAATCAAATCCGCCACCTTGAGCGAATCGCGCAGCACGCACTCCACCGTCCATTCCAAGCGCCGTACTTCGTCCGGATTTAACTCCAGATTCCGCATAGGATCGCTAAAACGAATCAGATCCAGCACGCACCCATGGCTGTTCGAGGAAGCTTCTACCTTCAGAATATTCATCCCACGGCTCGCCAAGGCGCCGCACAACTTCGCGAAAAGCCCCGCCTGGTCAGATGCCAGCACGGTTAGCAGAAACGCTCCCGAATCCTGCGTAATACTCACTGCCACTCCATCGCGCTTCCGCGTCTGATCGAGCTCAAAATGCCGCCTGACTTGGGCCGCTGAATGCGTGCGCAGATAGCGCGTCGGAAAACCTTGCAGGAAATGCGCAATCTCCGGCGCTTCCCCTGCCGCGTCATCCGCTGCGTCAATACGATTCGCAATCAATTCGCGCGTGAGTTGCTCCAAGCCGGTCGAGTAAGCCCGCCAAAGCTGTTCCAAGCGCCACGGTGTCATCGCCGTTGGATTCACCGCGCTGATATCCGCATAGGTCAACAACGCCAGCCGGCGCAAATCTTCTTGCGTCGGTATCTGCGCACTCAAGAACCGCCCTGTCGCCGGGTCGTCTAAATCGCGGCCTGTCATGACCGACGACAAATCCAAATGGTGCCGAATCAGGAAATTGATAGTCTCTCGATTGGCTGGTGGCACCGCAAGCCGCGCATATACATCTGCGGCCGCCTGCAGCGAGCCCTGGACGTGGTTACCTGGAAGCGTACCCTTGCCCACATCATGCAGCAACAAGGCCAACCGCAATGTTGCGCGGTCTTCCTCCGCAAGCAGCAGATTCCGAAACCGCACCGGCGCGTCGGCCTTGCTTACCAGTTGATCGATCACCTCCACCGCCACAATCGAATGCTCATCCACGGTGTAGCGATGATAAAAATCGCGTACCACCAGGCACTCGATTGCATTCCAGTGCGGAATGGCCGCCGTGAGCATCCCCGTTTCCTGCATCTGGCGCAACGCCAGGGCCACATGCGGCTGCGAGAAAAACTCGCGCCACGCCGGCCAGCCCGGCGGCTCGCTCTGGAAACGCGCGCCCACTCCCGCGTCATTCGTTAGCCGCCGTTGCGTATCCCACGACAATGGAATTCCGTGTCGCGCGCAGAAGGTGAAGAGTCCCAACACACTCTCCGCCGAACCTAACGTGCTGGCTGGATTGCGCAGAAAAATCCGTTCATGCGCCACCGTAAACTCGCTGCTCGAAAGACGTCCGCGCCAATCGCGAAACTGCCGTGCCAGCGACGGATCTTTCGTCTCTGCGAACTCCAGCGCATGCAGAGCCGCCTGGTAAACTTGCCGCGCATGGCGGTAATACAGCCGCATCCATTCCGCCGGCTCAGCCGGAGCCTCCATCCAAAACGCCGTGATCCGATCCTGCAGCTCGAAACTCAGCAAATTGTTATCACGTTTCGTCTCGTGGTGCAGGAAACAGCGCACGCCCGTCAGGAAACGCCCCGCACCCTCAATCCCGTCTAATGCTTCGCGAATGCGCCCTTTCTCCTGGGCCAGCAGCGCCAGCCAGTGCACCAAATGAATATCGCGGAAGCCGCCGGGCGCTTCTTTGATATTCGGTTCCAGATGATAAACCGTATGATTGAACTTCGCGTGCCGTTTCACGGCCATGTCCGCCAGTTCGCGAATCAGCCGGTCTTCCTGCTTCCCATAGAACGGCGGTAGCGCGTCAGAGAGCTGCTGGAAAAGTTCCGCATTCCCATACACAAACCGCAAATCAAGCAGGCTGATATGCAGTTCAATATTTTGTTCCTGCAAACGGCAGCATTCCGCCACCGTGCGCACAGATTGACTCGCGCGCAGGCCCGCATCCCAGACCACCCGCAAAAAATCGCTCAGCGGGTCTTTCATCAACGGAAGATCGTCCTCGCCGTCGGCCAGGATCAATAGATCGATATCGGAATAGGGGAATAACTCCGACCGCCCATATCCGCCCACCGCGCAAATCGTGAAGGGAAACGCTAATCGCGGCGTGAGACTGTGCGCGGCCGCGTCGGAAATTGCCTTATCGACTAAGCGGGTTCTTTCTGCCAGCGAGGCGAGCGCCTGTTCTAAAATCGAACTGCCCGCGTCAGCGCCCGGCATCGTTACAGAGCCAATTCGCCGGTATCGTCGTTGCGAATTCGAATCGCCTCCGCCACATCGAAGACAAAAATCTTACCGTCGCCAATCTTACCGCTGCGCGCCGCGCTGGAAATGGCGCGCGTCACTTCGTCTTTGCGGTCATCTGGCACAACCGTCTCAATCTTGATCTTCGGCAGCAGATCCACTTCATATTCCATTCCGCGGTAGACCTCTTTATGGCCTTTTTGCCGGCCATGGCCCCGAACTTCAGTTATCGTCAATCCATCTACACCGATATTCTTCAACGCATCGCGCACTTCGTCCAGCTTGTGCGGCTGAATAATCGCTTCAATCTTTTTCATGGGTTTTGTTCCGGCACTCGCCAAACCTATGCACAATGGTAACCCTTTACCTGTGGCATTTTTGTCAGCATTGGCGGCAAAAGCCAAAGGAAAGAGAAGAGCGCGTGCGGTCGGCGTGTTTCTTAAAACGTTAAGTTCAAACCGCCGCGAATCGTGCGGGGCGATTGCATCACTAGCATCTGATTGGTGCCACCAGCACCCACCGGAATATAACCTTGGGCAAGCAAGTTGCGCAAATCCGCCGTTAGTTCTAGATGTCCCGGAAGACCGAAAAACGTAGGCAGCGGCTGCTGGAACGCAAAATTCAAACCTGGTGTGACGATGTTGTTCTGCGTGACGAAAATGTGCGTCGGAACAATAGCCTTGGAATCAATCCAACCGTAGCCCGCGGTCAGACGCGTGCCCCACGCCGGAATCGATGCGCGCAACTTGGCTCCCGCTACGTCGTGCAATCCCGTTTGCAGGTTGGGCTGGAGACCATCGAACATGTGGCCCGGGTTGAGTGTCGAGAAACCGCCCATGCGCCCGAATGCCAACCCGAAATCGATATTTTCAGTGATGCGCTGAGTGGCCGAACTTGCAAAGCCCGTGCGAGTGTAATTGCCAATGTTATAGGTTGCCATTTTCGACAAGCCATCAAACAAAAGGCTCCCAGGGTTCACTGTTGACATGTTGCCGCTCAGATCAAGCTGGCCATTCCACACTTGTTCATGAAATCCGCTCAGCGCGTACGTTCGGCTTCCCAACTGCCGCGTATAGCCCAATTCATAGTTTTGGGTTCGTTGCAAAACCAACCGGTCATTACGACTTGTCATCAAGGGCAATCGTCCCAACGCGTTCACCGCATTCGAAAGCTCGTTTGCAGACGACGAAGACTCAGTCGCGGTTTGGAAAGGCGAATGAGAGGTAAGCTCATCAGGTCGCCCGCCATCGCTATACGCGGCAATAATCTGATTGTCGGGGTTCAGCGTGAGCGTCGCCCTTGCGAATGGACTGATCCTCGATGACGACTGCATATAGCCTACAGATTGCCCTCCAATGCCGTACTCCAGATGCACATTATCGAGCGGATCTGAAACCTGATAAAGGTTCATGGACATGATGCGTAAGCCCGGAACCTGCCCGGGTCCCGAGGAAGGCATGCCGAAACGGCTGACTTGCAGCATAGTTACGGTTATCTCCGGCGCGTTCATGAAAGGGTTGTCCGCGTGGCGTAAATACACGGCCGCCAAACCGCGCGTCGCTGGCGCCAAATCGGACCCTTGCCCTAAAGCCCCCGCCACCTGCAATTGATTCTTGCCAAACACATTTGTCGAAAGCGCAAAAATCTGACCCAAGTCACTTAACCCGCCGTCGAGCATTCCGGGGTCGCCGCCATTCAACCGAACCATGGCATGGGTGTCAGAGAAAATCGGGCCGCGCTCGGCTG
>Ga0302319_10014602_pt1 | contig 14618 bp, 15 predicted proteins | sample Bog_T0_2_FD_203319 | JGI IMG/M metagenome (GOLD analysis project Ga0302319, IMG submission 203319) | Peat permafrost microbial communities from Stordalen Mire near Abisko, Sweden - Bog_T0_2 | ecosystem: Environmental > Terrestrial > Soil > Wetlands > Peat | place: Sweden: Abisko, Stordalen Mire... | reverse complement strand
CCGGCTTGAACGCGAACCTCCAGAGGACGAAGCCGACAACCGAGAAGTTGATGACCTGTGCGAGGAAGAACGGCCAGCTGATGCCGAAATCCTGGATGATCTTCGAGATGCCGCTTGCGGCCTCGGCATGGTTGGCCGACGCCTCCGCCGCGGGCGCGGCGGCCTGTGCCAGGATGATCAGGTGGGAGAGCATGACGTTTTGCGTTTACTGTGAGAGGGGCCGGGCCGGCGGCGTGCGCCGGCCCGGAGTGTTCTTTGCTCGGATTACTTGCCGAGGAAAAGCGCGTAGAACGCGACGGCTTCCGCGAGGGCCATGCCGATGATGCCCTGGACGAGGATCTTCGTGGCGGCGCCCGGGTTGCGGCCGACCGCTTCCGCGGCCTTGAAGCCGACGAGTCCCACGCCAATGGCGGCGCCGAGGCAGCCGAGACCGCCCTGGATGCTTCCTGTCATTTCAGCGAATACTTGGATCATTGTGGTGTGTGCTTTCTTGTTGGTGGATTTCCGGCGTCCGCGCTCGTGGCACGGTCCCGCCGGTAAAGGGTTGTGTCAGTGCTCGGCCTCCTCGTGGTGCTCGTCGCCGTGGTTGCAGATGAGCCCGATGTAGACGCTCACAAGGAGCGTGAATACAAACGCCTGGACGAATCCGATCAGGAGCTCAAGGAAGTAGAAGGGCGCCGGCAGCCCCCACTTCTCGATGCCGCTCATGGCGTGCATCAGGTTCTCCCCGCCGAAGATGTTTCCGAAAAGTCGGAACGAGAGCGAAATAGGGCGGAACGCGATCGAGATCACCTCAATGACGCCGGCAGCGAAAAAGATGATGAAGAGCGGGTAGTAGATGATCGCCGGAGTCTCCTTCTTGTCCGCCTTGTTGCCGAAGATGTCCTTGAGGACGAAGACCGGGCCGGCGTAGCGCATGATGAAGTAGAACCACCCGCAGAAGGCGACCGCGGCGAGCGCCAGGGTTGCGTTCATGTCGGCATTGCCGGGGCGGATCAGCTCCATCCACTCGCCGCTCTTGTGGTCCACCATGTAGATCGTGCCCACCCCGGGGAAGAGTCCGCTCCAGTTCTGGATCAGGATGAACGTGAAAAGGGCGATGAGGAGCGGGAAAGCGGGCTTGGCCACCTTGGGTCCCACAATCGGCGACGTGAGGTCCAGAATGCCCTGAACCAGGTTTTCAACGATGGCCTGGGCACGGGTCGGGATCAGCTTCGGCCGGCGGATGGCCATGCGGATGACGATGATCAGTACCAGGGCCACCACCCAGCTGGTAACCATGCTGTTGGTGACCGGCAGGGGCCCGATGTTGAAGATGGAGGTCGCCTTGGTCTCAATTCCCGCGCCTTCGGCGGCAAAAGCCGGGACCCCCGTGGACAGGGCGACGAAGGTTAGGGCGAGTTGGGTGACCCGGGACATGGTTCGAGAGGGCAGTAAGGGTATCCGGAAACGTTTAGTCGTAGGCAATGGGCCCTCTCTCCGTCAACAACCGAAACCTAAAAAAGGTGCTCTAGGAACCGCCATAATGGCCCCGTGAAGCCTAAGTTGCAGCACGGGTCCTGCCTATCGTTATTATGGCCACCGCGCTCACGATGACACAGGCCGCCGTCAGGATGCGAAGGTTCATGGGCTCGCCAAGGATCAGCCACCCAAGGAACACAGCCACAACGGGGTTAACATAGGCATAGGTGGAGACCTTGGCAGGCGTGCTGTGCTCCAGAAGCCACACGTTCACCGGAAAGGCCACGATTGAACCGACCACCACCAAGTAGGAAAAGGCCACCCAGGACCGCGCGCTTATCTCCACGACGTTTAAGCCCCTGCCCTCCCCTAATATGAACCCCACCAATAACATGGAAACACTCCCACATAGCATCTGCATGGAGGAAGCCAGCAAAAGCGGGGCGTCGGACCTGATATGCTTGCTGTAAAGGGACCCCGTCCACCAGGAGACGCTCGACAGGAAGATGGCGAGGATGCCCAGCATGGGGGGCCGTTGACCCGTGGGGATGGCGTCCGGCCCCAGTAGGAGAGCGATTCCCGCTATCCCCACGACGACACCGACGACCAGAGCCGGCGTGGGCTTCCTTCCGCCCGGCCTTACCCAGTCAAGGATCACCATCACGAGGGGCGAAGCTCCCAGGATGAGCGATGTGATGCCCGATTGGACGGTCTGCTCCGACCAGGACACGATCGCATTGCCCCCGAGGAGGAGGAAGGTGCCGATTATCGCCTGCTCCCTCCATTGGCGAGCGGTCGGCCACGCCGCACCCCGGAGCTTGAGGAACCCAAAAACCAGGGACCCGGCTATGGCGAACCTCACGCCTGCCATCAGGAACGGCGGGATTGTCGTAACAGCCACGCGAATGCCGAGATAGGTGCTCCCCCAGATCAGGTAGATGGCCGCAAACGCCAGGATAATGCCGGTCCGTGTGGGCTTGGGATGGGGGTTCATGGGTCGCGCTCGATACTAGCGCGCCTGCCCGTGGCCAAGGTGGCAACCACGATCATCTCGTTGGACACCCCGCGCGGCCCTCCGAACGAGCGGGTCAGTGGCCGGGTCCATACTCCATGTAGGTTGCCGTGCCCTCGGCGGGCCCCGCACCTAGGAGGCGCCCCACCACGTGAAGGGAGGCATCAATCCCCGCCGAAATCCCTGCCGCCGTCACAATCGCTCCATTGTCGTGGAACCGCGCGCCCGGGTCCACGACCGCAAGCGGCGCGAGCTCCCCGAGCATTCCCAGGAGCTCGTGGTGGGTCGTTACGCGAAGGCCGTCAAGGAGCCCCGCCTTCGCGAGGAGGAGGGCACCCGTGCAGATGCTCAGCGTGACCTCGGATCGGGCGGCCGCCGTCCGTATCCACTCTATGATTACGGAATTCCCCATCAGCGCTCGCGTGCCGAACCCTCCCGGGACCACCAGGACGGCGGCCACCGGGCAGTCGTCCACCGTGTAGTCGGGAACGACCTTGAGGCCGTTGTTCGCCCGCACCACACCCGGCCGCAGCCCCACGGTGAAGACATTGAACGCCGCGTGGCCGCTCAATTCGTCCGCAACAGCGAAAACCTCAAACGGCCCCGCGAAGTCGAGCACCTCGACATCGTCAAAGACCAGGATGCCAACGTTCTTCCTCATGGCGGCGTTCTCTCCTCAGCGTCGCCTCGCCTCGAGGGAAAAATGCCTCTTCGCGCGCTTCTCGAAGACGGTCGGCTCCTCAAACGGCCACGCTGGCGCCTCGGGCATCAGCCAGTCCGGGTGCGCGCGAAGCGCTTCCTCCACTTCGTGGAAATAGGGCTCGTGGTCGGTCCTGAAGTAGAGGCCTGCGCCCTTGCGCGCTCCTCTGGCCACGCCAGAAAGGAACGACGTGTTCACGACACGGTTCTTGTGATGCCTGCGCTTTGGCCAGGGGTCAGGAAAAAGGATGAAGATCCGCTCGAAGGACGCGCCCTCGGGAAACGAAGCGAGGAAATCCTCAGCGTCCGCTCGCACGAAATGAAGGTTGCGGAGCTGTGCCCGCTCGCGCTTGCGCTCGGCCCTTCCGATTCGCTCCGAGGCGATGTCTATCCCGATGCAGAGCTCCTCGGGATGCGCCCTCGCGTAGGCTGAAAGGAAGTGCCCATGGCCGCAGCCAATCTCCCAAACAATGGATCCCCTTGCCGGGATGATTCCGCCAAGGAGGTCGCACAACGCCACCCGCCGCTCCTTCACAAGCGAGGTTCGCTCCGGCAGGCGGTTTGGCCTCAGGCTGATGCGCCCCCTGCCCTTCCGGCCTCTATGGCCACCATAAGCAGGCTGATATCCGTCGGATTCACCCCGCTCATCCGGCTCGCCTGACCTAGCGTAAGTGGCTTTATATGAGAGAGTTTAATCGCACTCTCGCGCCGAAGCCCAGGAATCGAAAGATAATCCAGCGACTCGGGAATCCGGACCTTTTCGGCATCCTTCAAGCGGTCGACCTGCCGAAGTTCCCGCTCGAGATATCCTTGATATGTAACGCGATACAAGACTTCCTGACGCACCTGGGGTGTCTCTCGACTGAAGTCATCCGGAAGCGGGCTCCCCTGCCCTGTCTTTCGAACGTGGCTTGCCCAAGTGCTTCCCTGAAAACGGTTAGCCTCGAAGAATTGGACCCATTCGGAGATACGTGCCGCTTTGTCGTTGATGCGTTGCAACCGACTGTTGCTTATAAGCTTATGGGTCTCAGCGTGGTGCGCTAGACGGAGTTCGGCGCTTCCGTGATTGAGCAAGAGACGGTGCTCCGCCCTGCTCGTGAACATCCGGTAGGGCTCGTCCGTTCCTTTGGTCACAAGGTCGTCAATTAGAACTCCTATGTAGGATTCGTGACGGCCCAAGATCAGGGGCTCCACTCCCCTAGCCTTGTTCGCCGCATTCACGCCTGCCACAAGGCCCTGACCGGCGGCTTCCTCATAACCTGAGGTGCCGTTGATTTGGCCAGCCAGGAAAAGATTCTTCACCCGCTTCGATTCAAGAGACGGGTAAAGCTGGGTGGGAGGCGCGAAATCATATTCAACGGCATAAGCCGGCCGCAGAAGCTCGGCGTTCTCAAGGCCTGGTATGCTATGGACCATCTCGAGCTGGACGTCGAATGGCAACGATGTTGAAAGTCCGTTGACGTAGTATTCGTTGGTCGATCGACCCTCAGGTTCCAGGAAGAGCAAATGCCGCGGCTTGTCGGCAAAACGCACAAACTTGTCCTCGATGCTCGGACAGTATCTGGGTCCGATGCCCTCAATCTCACCGCTGTACATTGCAGACTTGTGAAGATTGGATCGGACGATCTGGGCGGTCTGATCCGTAGTGTGGGTCATCCAGCACGAGATTTGGTGAGAACCAGGTGTCCATCCCAGGCGGGTTTCCCCGGATTGTTCCACGTGGAACAAATCCTCTGGATCCCGGGTATCGTGGAAGGCAAACAGGGTAGGCTCCTGGTCTCCTTTTTGCTCCTGCATCTTCCCGAAATCGATACTCCGCCCAAGGATACGGGGTGGGGTGCCCGTCTTCAACCGTCGGAGTTCAATACCCAGCTCCATCAGGCTGGCAGACAAGGTCTTCGAGCTGAAATCTCCCAATCGACCCCCCTCATTCTTATTCTGACCGATGTGCATCAGACCCCTGAGGAACGTACCCGTTGTGACGACGACGCACGAACCCAAGAAATCGATATCCAGGTTCGTGCGGCAACCCACGACATTATCCTTCTCGAACAGCAATCCTGTCACCGTGGCCTGAAATAGGGTGAGGTTCGGTTGGAGCTCCAACGTGTGCTTGAGTCGAAACTGGTAAGCCTTCTTGTCGCATTGGGCCCGGGGCGACTGAACGGCCGGACCCTTGGATTCGTTCAGCAGCCTAAACTGGATCCCCGTCACATCAGTTGTAATGGCCATCTCGCCACCGAGGGCGTCGATCTCGCGCACCATCTGCCCCTTGGCCTGGCCGCCGATCGCGGGGTTGCAGCTCATCTGGGCAATCGTGTCTATGTTGCCCGAGAGCAGCAGGGTGGAGGCTCCCATTCGGGAAGCAGCCAATGCTGCTTCCACGCCTGCATGGCCAGCGCCACACACGATCACGTCAAATCGTTTTATGTTGGTATACAATTACTTATACAATATCCGAACCTGGGGGACCCTGCCAAACCCGCACGCCAAGGCCGCGCCGGTCCGGTTACTTCCCTATGCAGAAGGATGCGAATAATTGATCGAGCACACGCTCGTTGTCCACCTTGCCGGAGATCTCTCCGAATGCCGCAAGGGCGCCTCTCAAATCGCTCGCTACGAGCTCGGCGGGACCGGCCTCTTCGATCTTCGCGAGGGCTCCGCACAGACACGCGCGCGCCTCCTCCAGGAAATGCGCGTGGCGGACATTGATCGCTATGCCCTCATCGCCGAGCGTGGTCTGGAGTCCGCCCGCCAGCCGCTCGAGCTCGGACAGGAGCCCTCCGATTCCTTCACCGCTTAGGGCCGAGAGTGATACCGCTGCGACGCCGGCCGGAGGCGACGCGGAGGGTCCGGCTTCACCGAGCAGGTCCGCCTTGTTCAGGGCGACTATCGTATTTGTCTTATTGATACGCTTTAGGATCTCCGCGGGGAGCGGCGGGGTGGGGCGCGTTACGTCGAGCACCAGCACCAGGAGGTCGGCATTCTCAACGCACTCGAGGGTCTTTGAGATCCCGAGGCCCTCGACCCCTTTCGCCCCGGGGTTTAGTCCCGCGGTGTCGACCAGCCGGAGACCGTGGTCACCCACGGCGACGCGCTCCTCGATGAAATCCCTCGTCGTGCCCGGTTCCGGGCTCACGATGGCCCGCTCGCTGCCCACGATCCTGTTAAGGAGGGAGCTCTTGCCGGCATTTGTCTCCCCGAGTAGCACCGTCCTGATTCCCTCGCGCAGGAGGGCTCCCGTCCGCTCGGTGGCAAGGAGCCTGTCGGTCCCCTTCTGTACGCTGCGGACGCGCTCCGCCAGCTTGCGCCTATCCTCGGGAGGGAGGTCCTCCTCCGGAAAGTCGATGTACGCCTCCACGGTCGCCAGCGAGGCGACGACCCCGTCCACAAGTCCCGCCATGTGGCGCCCAAGGGCTCCCCTCAGGACCTGCCGGGCAGCAGCCAGGGAACGGTCGCTGCGGGCGTTTATCAGGTCCATGACCGCCTCGGCCTGGCTCAGGTCCATCCTCCCGTTCAGGAACGCCCTCAACGTGAACTCCCCGGGGCCCGCGGGGCGGCACCCCCGCGAAAGGAGGTCGGAGAGGATCTTCTGGGCTATGAAAGGGCTTCCGTGGCAGGAGACCTCGAGGGAGTCCTCGCCGGTGTAGGAGTTGGGACCGATATAGAGCGTGGCCACCACGTCGTCCACGATTCCCCCGCGGCGGTCGCGGTAGTCGCCGTGGGTCGCGACCCGGGGTAGGGGGGCGGTCCCCAGCGCGCCCGCGGCCACCGCTAACGTATCGGGTCCGCTGATACGAATGATCGCGAGCGCGGACGTTCCCGCGGGGGTCGCGAGGGCCGCGATGGTGTCCGGGTTTCGCGCCATGGGTCTAAACCAACCCTTGCCGCGGCGCGGACTCAAGCGCCGAAGGGAAATGCGCGGGCAGCCTCAGCGAAACTCCATCCAGTCGGGCGAGCCGTACTGCTCCATGAGTCCCTCCAGCTCCTCGTCGTTGAGTTCAGGCCACGCCGTGGGGGTCGCATCGGCTCCCAGCGCCTCGGAGAGGCGGATCACGAACTCCTCTCCAAAGCCCTCCCAATCGACGGCGGCGCCCCCCGCGGCGGGACGCCAGAGCGATCCCTGGAAGAGGAGCCCGCGCTTGTTGCGCTTCTGGGCGCCCCCGGCGATCTTTGCGCCCGATTCGGCGTGCACGACGTCAAAGACCTCGGCCCTCTCGAAGCAGACCCCGGCGGGCGCCCCCGGCTCGCCCGCGGGCGCATTTTCGGCCACCGGCTTCAGGACCACGGGCACGCCGGCCTCGGCGAGCGCCCCCGCAAGCGCCTCGTGGATCGCGCGGTAGCTCTGCGTGGCGCGGACCTCCTCGAGCGGATGCCCGCGGGGTATGACCAAGGAATAGGTCCAGTCGTCCCTGTGGTCCACGACTCCGCCACCTGTGGGGCGCCGGCACAAATCCAGGGTCTCCCCGGCGGGGAGCTGGCCGCGCACGAAGCCGATCTTCTGGCTGTAGCCGAACGTGAATGCGGGCGAGCGCCAGTCGTAATGCCGGTAGCGGGCCACCTTCTCGCGCGGATAGCGCTGCAGCAGCATGAAGTCGGTGGCCATGTTCTCCGCGGCGCCGCCCGTGCGCTGCGGAAGGACCTCGAGGTTCATGGCGAACGTACGATCCAGTCCGACTCCCACCGTTCGCCGTTCCGTGAAAGCGCCAAGAGGGCCGCCTTTGAAAACGGAAAGAAGATGCCGCGGTGGCGCGGACCGTGCACGATCAGCGAGGCGAGGACGCCGAGGTGGGGCTCGTGTCCCACGACGGCGACGTCCCGGGCCTCGCCCACCAGGGCGGCCGCGATCGGCCCCGGGTCGTCGTCGGGCATGAGGCCGGCCTTTAGCAGCAGCACCGACGAGAGCCCGAGGCCTTCGATCAGGAGGTCCGCCGTCTCCCGGGACCGGGCCAGCGGGCTGTGCCAGATCTCGGCCGGTGCAAAGCCGGGGCCTTTCTTCAGGTTGCGGCAGACGTGGGCAACCTGGTCGCGGCCCCTGGCGCTCAGGGGCCGCAGGGGATTCTCCTCGTCGGAGACCGCATCGGCGTGCCTCATCAGGTAGATCATCGTTTCGCGGCCGCTGAGCGCCCCAGCCTCAGGGTGAAAGCCGCTCGATGGTCCATGAGCCGCTAGCCTCGCGCCGGTAGCGCAGGCGGTCGTGCAGCCGGCTGCGGCGACCCTGCCAGAACTCGACGGTCTCGGGAACGATCCTGAATCCTCCCCAGTGGGGAGGAAGCGGCGCTTCGACGCCCTCGAATTTCTTCTCGGTGGCCTTCATCGACTCCTCGAGCGCCTCACGGCCCGAGATGATCGCGCTCTGCGAGGAGGCCCATGCGGCAAGCTGGCTTGCGCGGGGCCGGACATGGAAATAGGCCTCGCTCTCCTCGCGCGTCGTGCGGGCCAGCGGGCCCTCGATGATGACCTGCCGCTCCAGGGCCACCCACGGGAACATGTACGAGACACGGGGATTGGAGGCGATCTCGATGCCCTTGCGGCTGTTGTAATTGGTGTAGAAGACGAAGCCGCGCCCATCGATTCCCTTCAGAAGCACCATGCGCGAGGAGGGACGCCCGTCCTTGGTGGCCGTCGAGAGCACGCCGGCATTCGGCTCGTGGATCCTGGCGGCCTCCGCCTCCTGGAACCACTTCTCGAACTGGCGAAAGGGATCGCGGGCGACATCCTTCTCCGTAAGGCCGGCGAGCGAGTATTCCTTCCGTAGGTCGGCCAGGGTCATTGGGGGGCACGCTGTCCCCGCGGCCCGGCCAAGTCAAAAACATCTGCGGACAGGGCCGCCCGTCAGCGCGTCAGAGCCCGGATGACCGCCCCGTGCGCGGGAAAGCGGCGGGATAGGGCCTCGCGGTCCCCGAGCTCAAACTCCCGTTCGTCCCAAGCGGGCGAGAGGGTGCAGCCAAAGAGCGTCCATCCCCGTCCCTCGGCCCCTGCGCCCGGGCGGATCCTTGCTCCCTGCCAAACCCCCGCAGGCGCCACGGCGAAGGGGACATGGGGCCCTGCGACATCAGGCCCCAGGGACATGCTGAGGAAGGAGCCGGTCACCGGGTCCAGGAGCGCCAGCTCGGCGGGATCTCCGCCGTGGAAATGCCACAATTCGTCGGTGCGGAGCCTGTGGAGCGCAGAGAACTCTTTCTCGGTGATCAGGAAAAGGATCGAAGAACCCGTCGGCCGGTCTCCGGTACCCTTCTGGGGGCTGGTCCACGTCGTGGCGAAAAACCCTCCCTCCCTGGGCAGGGGAGCAAGCCCGAGCTTGGAAATCAATTGAGCCGCTTCCGTGTTCATGGACAGCGAGATATACAAGCCAGCAGCGGTTTGCACGCCATTCCGGCTTCCCGTTGGAACGCGGATTGGAGATGCTCCTTGGATGGACAGGCTCAATACCTTTATCGACCAGAATGCCCCCGTTCTCCTTGGGAGGCTTAAGCGCCTTGTCAGCTTCCCCACCATCAACCCGCCGGGGGCGGACTACGATGAGGTGACGGGCTACCTCACCCGGGAACTGACCCGGATAGGCCTCTCGGCCAAGCGCTACACGATCCCTGACAAGCTCCTGAGGAAGACGCTGCCCGCCGAGCAGCACGGGTATCCGCGCTACAACGTGATCGGCAAGCTCAAGGCCCCGGGCTCAAGGAAGACGATCCACTTCAACGCCCACTACGACGTGGTGCCCGTATCGGGAACGTGGCGCCATGGGAGCCCCTTCAGCGGCGCCGTGGAGAAAGGGCTGATCTACGGCCGCGGTACCGCCGACATGAAGGGCTCGATCGCGAGCCTTATAACGGCCCTGGACGCCCTCGTGAAGACGGGCTCAAAGCCGCTCATGAACGTCGAGGTCTCGTTCACCGCCGATGAGGAGACGGACTCGTTCCTGGGCTCGCGATGGGTGGTTGACGAGGCGCCGATCAGCCCTGACTACGCGATCGTCATGGAGGGCGCCGAGGGGGACAAGGTGTGCTGCGGCCACAATGGGACGCTCTGGCTCGAGGTCGTGGTGCACGGGCTCGCGGCGCACGGGTCCATGCCCGAGAAGGGGATAAACGCCCTGGAGAAGATGTCGGCCCTGGTCCTGGAGCTCGAGACCTACAAGAAGAAGATCGCTCGCAAGACGTTCGTGACGCCCGAAGGCAAGACCATGCGCCCGACGATCAACGTCGGCGGCGTCTTCGCGAGCGGGGAGGGCGGGAAGATCAACACCGTCCCCGCAAGGGCCTCGTTCTCGATCGACCGCAGGGTGCTCGCCGTAGAGGGCCACGCGGCCGCGGAGCGCGACCTGCGGGCTTTCCTTGCCGCGGCGGCGCGCCGCATCCCCGCTTGCAGGATCTCGGTTTCCAAGGTCTCGGAGAACTTCTCCTGCTTCTCGAAGCCGAGCCACCCGTTCTTCAAGGCCATGGCGGCGAGCGTGAAGGGGGTTCGCGGCAGGCCGACCGCCTTCAGCGTCTCGACCGGCTTCAATGACATCCACTATTTCTCCAAGCACCTGAAGATACCGACGCTGGGGTACGGCCCGGGCGGCGAAGACATCCACGCGGTGGACGAGCGGGCGCGCATCAAGGACCTGGTGGGCAGCGCCAAGATCTACGCGAACCTCCTGACGACGTTCGCGGGATGACGTGGCGCCGCTAGGGGCTGTTGAAGCCCCGGCGGACGATGTGGACCGCGATCGCCGCAAGGAGCAGCGCGATGATCTTCGACACGGCCCTCAGGCCCGTCTGGCCGACCATGCGCTCGAGCCGCTCGCTCTGGGCGAAGGAGAGCGCCACGAGTGCCAGGTTGGCCGCGAGCGCCAGGAGCGTCATGGTGAGCCCGAAGGACTGCGAGATGACCAGGAGCGTCGTGATGGTGGCGGGCCCGGCGATCAGGGGCATGCCGAGAGGGACGACGCCAAAGTCGTCCGGGAGGCTGCTCCTCTTGTCCTGGGAGGACGACTGGACCAGCTCGCGCCCGGCTAGGATGAAGAGGATCAGGCCGCCCGCGATCTGGAAATCGCCCTCGCCGATCCCGATCGCGATGAAGATGCTCCGCCCGAGGAAGAGGAAGAAGAGGGCCACGATTCCCCCGGTCCAGGTCGCCTGGTTGGCGATGTGCTTTCGCTTGGCGACGGGGACGTCCCGGCCAAGCGCCAGGAATATCGCGGCCAGCCCCACGGGGTCTATCGTCACGAAGAGGGGGATGAAGCACTCTAGGAATTTCCGGGCGAGGTCCATTCCAAGGCGATCCTGCCCCCATGCCGGGGAAAGGCAATCCACCTTGCGCCGCCGGCCGCAGCCTCCTTCATTTGCACCCCACGTGAAGCGCTCCGACACAGACCTGTACGGCCTCACGCTCCCCGAGCTCCGCACGCTCGTGGCGTCCTGGGGCCTGAACCCGATCCACGCGTCCCGGATCTGGAACCGCCTCTACCTCGGGCTTTCGTCGACCGCCGACGAGTTCGTGGGGATCCCGGCCCGCGTGCTTAAGCGGCTTTCCTCGGACGCCGTCCTCGGCGTGCTGCCGGTGTGCGCCGAGGCGGCGTCAGGCGACGGGTTCACGCGCAAGTACCTGCTCGGCCTCGGCGACGGGCAGAGGATCGAGACCGTCATCATGCGTTTCACGGGGAGGGTCACCGCGTGCGTGAGCAGCCAGGCCGGGTGCGCGATGGGCTGCGTCTTCTGCGCGACCGGACAGATGGGCTACCGGCGCCACCTGACGACGGCCGAGATCGTGGCACAGGTGGTCCATGTCTCCCGGGCGCTTGCGCTCGGCGGGGAGGGGAGCCGGCTCAGGAACGTGGTCTTCATGGGGATGGGCGAGCCCCTGCACAACTACGATGCCGTGATGAAGGCCGCGGACATCCTGCGGGACCCGAGCGGCCTGTCGCTCGCGGCGGACCGGATCACGCTCAGCACGGTGGGAGTCGTGCCCGGCATCCGTCGCATGGCCGACGAGGCGAGCCCCGTCCACCTCGCCGTCTCCCTCCATGCGGCAAACCAGGAGGAGCGCGCCGCGCTCGTCCCGGCGGCGCGCAAGTGGCCGCTGGACGAGTTGATGGACGCCTGCCGGCACTTCTGCGACACGCTTAGGCGCCGGATCTTCTTCGAGTGGACGCTGATCGAGGGCAGGAACGACTCGGAGCAACACGCGCACGCCGTCGGACGTCTTATTGGCGGCCTTCCCGCGCAGGTGAACCTGATTCCCCTAAACCCCACGCACGGCTACGGCGGCCTCCCTTCACGGGGCGAGGCCGCCAACCGCTTCCAGAGGGTCCTGGCGGACCATTACGGCCTGCCGAGCACGGTGCGCCAGCGGCGCGGCATCGACATCGCCGCGGGCTGCGGCCAGCTGGCCTCCTAGTCGTACCGGGCCGCGCGTCCCAGGTAGTTCAGGGTCCAGATTTCCTTCCACACCCGGTAGCGACCCTCGTTGGAGATCTTTCCGTGGTCCTCGCGGGCGCCCTGGGGGTTCAGGAAACCCAGCTCGGTGTTCACGCGGTCGAGTTCACGCTGCGCGTCGTTTAACTCGGCGATCGGCTCCGCCATGAAGGGCACGAGTGCTCGCCCGACCGAGGCTATCCTCCTGCGGTGCAGCGCCAGGAGCCTCGGGAGCGACCGCGTGCAGGGGCGCCTGTCGACGAACCAGTCCTCCGGGTAGAATCCCCCAAAGGGGATGTAGAGGTTGTCGGTCACATACCGCGCTCCGTCGTGGGTGAGCGAGGTGAGGGAGTAGCATACGTCGATCGCGCCGTTGTTCTGCGGCAGGAAGGTCACCTGGATCCTCAGGAGCGCCGCCTCGTCCTGGTAGACCGAGACGCGCAGGTAGATGTCTCCCCCGACCTCGGCCTTCAGGGCCTGCACCTGGCGGAACCCCTGGGCGCGGAGCCACTCGCGGATCCTAAGGAACCTGGGCTGCACCGGCCACTCCTCTCCGCTGCTGTTGAGCGCATAGCGGGGGAAGAGGGGGAAGGGGCTCACGCTGAGCGCCGCAATCGCGAGCCAGTTGTAGAGGGTTTCAACCAGGAACCACAGGAGGAAGCCCGCCACCGCTATGACCCACATCGGCCTGTCGACCAGGTTAAAGTCCCGGCAGAGCCACGCGCCCACGATCGGGAAGATGATCCACCTTAGCCACCGGTCGGCGATGGCGACGACCGGCGAGGCCAGGCGCTGGTTCACGTGCACGAGAACAAATGACACGATGATCGCGACAACGATGATATACCTAAGCTCCATGGGGGACTCTTCCAGGGCCAAAGGTCCTCAGCGCCGCTGCATCGCTAGGGTGACGCAGGGCATCGTTACGTGGGAAACCATCATTTTATGCATTCGATGGAGGCTCAAAAAGATTCCGGGCAGTTACAAACACTGAATTAGGCTCTCCGTCGGCTGCAACCTTGCCGAGGAGCGGCCGCCGGATTCTGCGGCAAATGTCCGGTTCAAAGAAAGGGCACGTCCATCCCCAGTCAGGCGCGGGGTTGCCAGCGTATTCACGGGCCCGGGTGCCATTGGGTCCTGGTACAGGGTCGCGCCAATGGCAACCCGGTGACCCAGACCGGCTTGTGCGGGCCGTCGGCTTAGGGGTGTTTTCCCTCCGGCACCCATGCCTCCCAATACGGTCTATGCCCTATACCGCGCCCGCGCCCAGTCCCCTATAATTCGGCCTCTCCTGCTCGTGCGCTCACGCGAATTCCCGCCCGTCACAATCCGGAGCCTGTGCCCATGAAATTCTCGGCGACCCATCTCAAACGCTACAGGCAAATCGCGGGCCTGCTCTGGAAATACGGACGCTCCGACATTGCGCAGCAGATGGCGGTGCCCGACGAATTCGACCCGGACGAGCTGAAGGCGGAGCCAAGCGATGGCGCTCCCGAGCAGCTCGTCGACGACCTCGAGGCCATGGGGCCAACCTACGTCAAGCTGGGCCAGGTTCTCGCCGGCAGGCCGGACCTTCTCCCCAAGGCATATTTGACGGCGCTTGCGCGGCTTCAGGACAAGGTAAAGCCCTTCTCCTACGAGGAGGTGGAGCAGATCCTCCTGGCGGAGCTGGGGGTCCGGGTCTCCAAGGCGTTCTCCCAATTCGCCACGGAGCCAATCGCCGCCGCGTCCCTCGGCCAGGTCCACCTGGCGGCGCTGCGCGACGGGCGCCTGGTCGCGGTCAAGGTGCAGAGGCCGGACATCCGCAGGCAGATCGCCGAAGACTTCGAGGTGCTTGCTGAGATCGCTACATTCCTGGACGACCACACGGAGATCGGCCGACGGTGCCGGTTCAGCGACATCGTCGCCGACTTCCGCACCACAATCCAGCAGGAGCTTAACTACGAGCGAGAGGCCCAGAATCTCATCGCCGTCGGCACGAACCTTAAAGAGTTCAAGCTGATCGTGGTTCCCCAACCCGTCCTCGACTACAGCACCCGCAGCGTGCT
>Ga0302319_10014601_pt1 | contig 14620 bp, 13 predicted proteins | sample Bog_T0_2_FD_203319 | JGI IMG/M metagenome (GOLD analysis project Ga0302319, IMG submission 203319) | Peat permafrost microbial communities from Stordalen Mire near Abisko, Sweden - Bog_T0_2 | ecosystem: Environmental > Terrestrial > Soil > Wetlands > Peat | place: Sweden: Abisko, Stordalen Mire... | reverse complement strand
CGCTCGGCGTAGCAGACGGTGGGCAGCGTCCCGGTCACAACAACCCGGTCGTAGCAGGACGGCACCCCGGCAATCCGGGCGTCGTAGCGTTCCACAAGTGCGTTTGCCATGGCACCCTCGACTATCGTGGCGTCGGATGACGATGCTACAGCCTCGTTGGTTCCGGTTCATCCGGCTTGGGCCCCTCAGAACGGGCTTGTTTACTGATCGGAACGGAACCGCGTCAACGAAATCCTCTTGCCCCGCGCCAGCCCACAACCCGTTTCACCGCTTCGCGCATGACACCAATGCTGCGACGCAGCATTATCCCGCGCCCGCATACGCCCATATCCGCCATCGTCAAGCCGGACATCTCGCCCGACTTTGAGATGGAGAAAAGACCATGAAAAACCTGTTCCTTGCCGTGATCGCCGCAATCAGCCTGGCCGGCGCCATCGCTCCGGCTGCCAACGCCGCCGTGTTCCACCACAGCACGGTCGCCGAGGACGCAGCCGCCACCCGGATGGTGCAGACTGGCTCCTACTACTAACCCGGCCGCCCGTTCCGACAGGATTGCACGAAGGCCGGGTCGCCCCGGCCTTTTTGCGGTCCATCGCCGGTGGCGGCGCAACCCCGGTTTGAACCGCCTCGGCGCATCCTGATTCGCACCACAATTAAAAATGTCACAGTGCGGTCACAAGGCCGAGCTAGCAGCAATACGGCGCGCCTCTACCCTCGCCGCACCGCTCAACCGCTTTGTTCCGGCGCCCGCCGGGAATGAAACGAACAGCGGGGTCGGCGCCGACGGTGGGGGATTGCGGAATGGCTTTGATTCAGAAAGCCCTGCAGGTAGCCGGGGCCTTGTTGTTGATCGTGTCCGCCTCGCACCTCGCCCGTGCCGACGTTGCATACAATTTCGTGACGACCTCCTATGCTGGATCGGTCGGAGCACAAAACGGCATCCCATACGACGGGTCAGCTTTCACCGGCCTGCCGCTGACGTTGGTCTTCACAGAGGCCGGCGTGGCCAGCGGGGAGGTCTCGGGATTTGAGGCAAACGACTTTCCGTCCGCCGACGTGTTCGGCCTTGCTGGTTTCATCAGCCTGACGATCGATGCGCCTGGATATTCTGATAGTGCGACAAATGGAGCTCTGGCCGGGACGCTCGCGCTGGATGTCACCTTCGGGGCCACCGGACAGATCACCGGCGCGTCAATCCAGTACAGCAACAACGATATCGACTTCGACCTTGAAGGCGGATCGGTGAATGTCGGTTCCGACGGTGCGCTCGGTTGCCTGGCGCAGCCAGGCGCCAACGCCTGCATCGCCAACGGATATTTCAACGTGCCCGAACCCTCCGGCATCGCTCTACTCCTTATGCCGCTGCTGGGCGTCACCGCCATTCGAATGGCGGCTGGGCGCGGCCAACCGCATCCGGACGCATCCCATCCATAAAGCCGTTTCCGACCAAAGCCGGAGATTTTTCATGTCGAAGCTCAGCCTGAGCAAATGGATCTGCGCCCTGATGATGGCCTGCGCGATTGCCTCCGCGGCCCGCGCGCAGGTCCCTGCCACCAGTCTTCCGTTCAATCTCATCGCCCGTCCGCTGCCGCAGACGGCCTCCGACCCGATGGGCCTCAAGATGGTGAAGGCCGTCCTGCTGATGCGCCACGGCGTCCGGCCGCCGACCAGCACGTCCAAGTTTCAGGCCTACGCCGCCGGCACATTTCCTTCCAACGGCCCTACCGGATGGAATGCGCCGGACGGAAACCTGACATCGGAAGGTGCCGTCCTGGTGCAGGCGTTCGGCTCGATCGAACGATCGCTTTAGGCCGCGAAGGGGATCGTCTCCAGATCGGGATGCCCAGCCGCGAACGAAGCATTCATCTGGGCCGACAACGCCGATGAGCGCACCCAGGCGACAGCGACGGCGCTGTTGGCCGGGCTATACAACGGTTGCACCTTTTCCCACTACTATTGCGCCGGCGCTGCCGCAGATCCGTTGTTTTCCGCGCCGGTGTCACTGCCCAACCCGGCCGCCGCAGTTCAGGCCGTCTACTCCCATATGGGCGCCACCAGCAGCGGCAACTTCGCGGCAGTGCAAACTTATGCAGCCGCATTGCTGAACCAGATGCAGACTGTCCTGGGTTGCTGTTCGAACACCATTTGCTCGTCCAACAGCCTGTCTGCCGGCTGCAGTTTCCCGCAGTTGCCGATGACCGTGACCTCCGGCAGCGGATCTCTGTCGCTCAACGGGTCACTTGGCACCGGCTCGAGCATCGCTCAGATTTTTGAACTGGAATACGAAAACGGCTTCACCGGCAGCAACCTTGGCTTCGGACTGATCGCCGAACAGAACGTCCAACAACTGGAGCAACTCTACACACTGAAATACGACCTCTTCGACCGCACGCCGGTGCTTGCGCAGCAGAACGGCTCGATGATCGCGCAACAGATGCTGAACGCCGTCCAGCAGGCCATACCAGGTCAGGCCGTTTCCGGAACGACCGGGGCGCCTCCGAATGCCGGTCTGACGATCTTCGTCGGGCATGACAGCACCCAGGCGGCACTCGGCGGCATGCTGAACCTCCACTGGTCGTTCCCGAGCTACCCAGCCGACGACATGCCAGCCGGTGGCACGCTGGGGTTCGAAATTCTGACCGACGGAGCCGGAAACTATTATGTCCGGCCAATCTATCTGGTGATGACTCTGGACGCGATGCATGCGGGTTTGCCAACTGTCGTCTACAAGGCGCCGACCTATCAGGCCATCCAGTTGCCGGGGTGCAGTCTTGACAGCATGCGGCTCTGCACGGTCGCTGATTTCGTGACACTGATGCAGAACGCGATCGTCGCGGCTGATACGGTCCCCGAAACCTATCAGTAGATCGTTGCGCGCCTACGCCGCCGCCCGCGCCTCCAGCGGATACTGCGTCGCACCGCCCAGCCGCACAATCACCTCCGCCCCGGCGTCAAACCGGGCGAAATCGCCGGCCGGCAACACCCCCGCCCCGTTCGTCCAGCGCAGCCGGTCCGCCGGCTCATAGCCGTGGAACCCGCCGGACAGCCGTTCGTCGTCCGCATCGATCAGCATGAATCTGGCACCCTGCCGCATCGTGACCTGCCGCAGCGCCACGCCCAGCGTGCGAGGGTCCCGCACCGTTCCCAGCGAAGCCGGCACGCCGGCGCGCGAGGCGACCACAACGCTGGTCGGACGCCCCGGCAGACGGAAGCCATACACCGCATCACGCCGGTACAGCGGATCGACCCGCACCCCATCGACCACCAGATGCAGGTCCGGATCGTCCGTCAGCGGCGGCAGCACCAGCGGCCCCGCCCGATCCAGCAGCCGCCGCCATACCGCATCCACCACCGGTCCGCCCGTCAGCACCGGCGCATACGGCTCCTGCGATGCCCAGTCCGCGTCCGCGTAGCCGTTCTGGAACAGCCACCGGTTGCCGTCATCGCGGAAACTCTCTGCCGCCGCACCGTTCGCCAGCAGCACGTCGTGGCTGTCCAGTTCGACGTGGTAGATCTCCACCTCCTGCGCCCGGTCATCCCACAGGATCGTCCGGCCGTTGACCAGGAACTCTGCCGGGATCAGCACCTCATCCAGATCCAGATACAGTGCATGCGCCTTCGTCACGTGCAGGTCCCGTGCCGGCACCCCATCCCCCAGCGCGCCCTGCCGCACGATCACCGGAGTCGCCACCCCGCGCTGCCCGCGCGTCGCCAGCACCTTACCGCGGCCGACCCACTTCACCGCGCGCGCACCGTTCCGCAGCGTCAGCACAAGCGCGCCCGGTTGCAGCGCCTGCACCGGAACCTCGCCATCCGGCGTCGCGATCATCGTGCCTGCACAGAAACAGATCACATTCACCGTACTGCTGGACGCGCTGGTGGTCTGGGCCCCGTCATTGGCGTTCCAGTTGATGGTTCGAACCGACTCGACCGGGCTCGTGGTGTCGAACGCGACGGACTCCAAAGCCGTCTGGTAGTTCGCCAGCGTCGCCACGCCAGTCAATGTCTCGACGCCAACCGCGGCGTTGTAAGCGCCGCTGATGCCGTTCTGATCGGTGAACACCAGGGCATCGCCGGCGCTGAAACCGGCACCGATCGACACCGTCGCGCCGGTCAGGTCGCCGCCGCTGTCGGGATCCGAAACGGTGACCGTCTGATCCAGTACCACCGCCGACGGGCCCGTATAGGTTACCGACCCGCCGGCTGTCACTGTTCCGGGCACATGAATCGTGTCCAGCGTGCTGGCGCCAGGCCCGCTCTTGTCGACGCCGTCGCTCACCGTCCAGGTGATCGTCCGCGGCGTGTCGCCGCCGCCATGCGTTGGATCGGTGTCGGTCGGGCTGGTGCTGTATTGCACCGACTCCAGCGCCGTCTGATACGTGGCAAGACTGGCGGTCCCGCTCAGCGTCAGCGTGCCGTTGTTGAACGCCGAGGACAGCCCGCCGGGCGTCCCGACCGTCAGCGTGTCGCCACTTTGGAACCCGCCCAGCACCACCGTCGCGCTGGCCAGCGTCGTGCTCGCCGAGTCGGACACGCTCAGCCCCGGATCCAGCGTCACCGATGCACCGCTGCCGCCGGTGAAACTGACGCTGCCGCCCGCATTGACCGCCGGTCCGGACACCAGCACCAGGCCGGTGGGCTGGAACGGCGTTTCGCTCGAGGAAACCCCCGGCGGCGTGTAAACCGTCGTCACCGCCGTGGCGTCAGTCGCCGTCAGGCTGCCTTCCTCGATCGCCTGCGTCTCCTGATTGGTGACATAGAAAATGCCGTTCGCCGGATCGATCACGATGCTTTCCGGCTCACCCGCATTGGCGCCCGAATACAGTGTCGTAAGTGTATTGGTCTTCAGCGTAACAACGCCGTTGCTGACCGAGTAGCCGATACTGTCGATAAAACCGTCGGTGATGTCTCCCAGGTGTTCGTCATACGCGGTAAAATACAGTGTTTCCGTCGCGGTATCGACCGCGACGCCGGATAAAAACGGGTAGTCGGTGTTGTTGAAACCAGACAGGCTGACGCTCAGGGCCGATGGCAGTTCCGAATTCAAAACCTGCGCCTTGCCGCCGCTCAGACTCCCGGCATCCAGCGAGTTGCTGATGGTAACCCCGGAATCGGTGAAGAACACCACGTTGTGGGCAGTATCCAGCGCCAAGGCGCCGGGGAAATCCGCCCCGGTCACCACCGGCGTGACAGACCCGCCATTCACGCTGATCTTGTAGATGCCGCTTTGTCCGGCAATCGGCACCCCGTTGCCGCTAAAATCCATCTCCGAGTCGGCGAAGTACAGTTCGCCATTCGGCTGATCCAGCGCCAGGCCATCGATCTGGAAAAAATCATTTCCGCCATTGATGTTGGATGGGTTCGTTGCCTGTGTGAATATCGCGGTGGGCGTTCCGCCGGCAAGACTGCCAGCAAAGATCTCATTATTGCCGCCACCATTACCATTGTATGTCGTGAGGTAGTATTTCTGGTTCGGCGTATCGACCGCGAGGCCATAGAACTGGTTATTGGCAAGCCCCAGCGCGCCGTTGGTGTCATTCACAACCGTGCCCTGGGAGCCCGACACGGCACCGCCGTTCACCCCAAGGTCGAGGATCTGCGTATCGGCCTCATTGGTATTCAGGAACGTGTCCGCCACATCGTACAGCCGGTCCGTTGTCGTCCCCAGCACATCCGGATAGGCCGCTTCCGCCGCCGCCGTGAACGGCTGGCTGACCGTAGGCGCCCCGACATCGACATTCAGCGTCCAGCTCCCGCCATCCGCCGCCGCCCCCACCAGATGCGACGACGCCGCGACGTTCGCCACCCCGGTCGCCGCCGACACCTGGTCCAGGAACGCCACACCGGCCGGATCCGCGGCCACGTCGCAGCCGAACAACTGCAAGTCGCCGCCTGGCCGCACCGCCGCCCCGATCACCGCCAGCTCCGACATATACTGGCCGATCGTCGCCGCGCTCAGCACGCCGCTGCCCAGCGCCACCGCAGCATCCGATCCATGCGCCACGATGCTGATGCTGGCGAGGTCGCTGATGTCGTGCGAGGCGAGATACGCCGCGATCTGCTGCATCCCGTCCGCCCCGGCGTTCAGGATCACCGCCCGAACGCCAGGCGCCACCCCGTCCGCCAGCGCCTCCGCATCCGGCACGTCGCCCTCGATAAAGACGATCTGCCGCGGGGGCGCCGCATCCGCGCCACCGCTGCCGAATTGTGCCGCATCCGGAATGTCTACCCCGGCGCCCAGCACTGAAGCGGCGCCGGCCAGCGCGAACGTGGCGTCGTCCTGCGAGTCGTCCTGGCCGACCGACCGAGCACCCTGATCCATCGCATGACGGCGATTGTCGAACCTGGCCATTGCTGTCGCATCCTCCGAGAATCATTTGTCTCCGACGGCCATGGGGAGGCCGTCGAGATCGTTCCTGCCTGTCAACCGGCAACGAGGCCGACCGTGCGGCCAAGAACTCGTCCTTACCAGCTTTACCCACCAAAGATAAACAGATTCCGCGTCGCCGCCGATCCCTTGATAAAAGTCAGTTCCGTACCAGTAATTGCGCATCCTTCACGAAATCGTGTGCGCCACCGGCGCTGCGCGTTGCGACTCCTTTCATTCCGGGTTGCATCGCCGGCGGCGCCGCCTCCTGAAGACGCCAGCACAGATCAGCATCGATCGCCATGCCACCGATTGCGCGCGCCCACCTGTTTCGGCTCCCGCACCATCAGGCAGAAGCCGGGTCCCGCGCAATCTTCGGTTGACCATCATTACATCCTATCGTATCAAGTATCGGCTTGAAACGTTCGCAACGATATCGCCAGCCGAACGGCAGATCAGGGGAATGAAACGTCATGGCTGAACCCTTTGTCGGACAGGTCATCGCAGTCGGATTCAATTTCGCTCCGGTCGGCTGGTATCTCTGTAACGGACAGACCATACCGATTTCACAGAACGAAGTACTCTTCAACCTACTTGGCACCACCTATGGTGGTAATGGAACATCAACCTTCGCGCTACCTGATCTTCGCGGCCGTTCACCACTCAGCATCGGCCAGGGCAGCGGGCTGTCCAACTATAGTCTGGGGCAACCCGGCGGCACTGAATCCGTCACGCTCACATCCAACCAGGTCGGCAGCCACACCCATTCGTTGCAGGCATCCGGGCAGACCGGCACAGTCTCCAAACCGGCATCGAACACCGCCATCGCCACCGTGAGCGAAAGCCAGGTGAGCGTGTTCGCCGCACCGCCCGGCACCACCACGATGGCGCCGTCGGCGATCAGCCCGTCCGGCTCCAGCCAGCCGCATGAAAACCGCCAGCCGTTCCAGACCGTCAATTATATCATCGCCGCATTCGGACTTTACCCGTCGCAAGGCTAACCATCCCATCCGCCAGGAGACCGTCGCATGTCGCAACCCTTCCTCGGGCAGATCACCGTCTATCCATACTCCTTTCCCCCCATGGGCTGGATGGATTGCGCCGGACAGATACTGCCGATTTCGCAGTATACCGCTTTGTTCTCCCTGCTGGGCACCCAGTTCGGCGGCAACGGCACGTCGAATTTTGCGCTGCCCAACTTGCAAGGCACCGTACCGGTCGGGCAGGGTCAACTGACCGGAGGCTCCAACTACACCATGGGTCAGACCGGCGGCGTCGAAGCGGTGACGGTGACCTCCAGCACCATGCCCAGCCACACCCATACCCTCGCCGCCACCACCGCAAAAGGGTCGATCAATGCCCCCGCCGGCGATCTGTTCGGCCAGGCGCTGGAAGGCAATCCGGCCAGCGGCCACAAGGGCGACATCTACAATACCGCCAGCCCCGACACCCCGTTGACGCCGAACTCGATCACCCTGGCCGGCAACAACCAGCCGCACAACAATATTCAGCCATTCCTGGCGCTGCGTTACTGCATCGCCATCAGCGGCATATTTCCCACCCGAAACTGACACACGGCGGCGAACCGCCCGCCCCGCTGAAAGCCCCGCCCGTGCTAACCCTGGGAGCATAATACGATGTCCGAACCATATATTGGTCAGATCGAGGCATTCGCATTCGGCTACGCGCCGAGTGGGTGGTTAACCTGCGCCGGACAAACCCTGCCGATCAATCAGTATCAGGCGCTGTTCTCGCTGCTCGGCACGACCTACGGCGGTGACGGAATCCGGACCTTCCAGTTGCCTGACCTGCGCAGCCGCCTCGCTATGGGACAGGGCAACGGCCCGGGCCTTACCCCGCGCGTCCTCGGCCAGACCGGCGGCGAGGAGAACCACACCCTCCTGCAGACCGAGACGCCGCAACATAACCACGCGCTGATGGCCGCGGGCAACCCGGCAACATCCAGCAATACCAACACCCCCGGCCCCAGCACCGTGCTGGCGCAGTCCACCGGCAAGCAGGGCCAGAACCAGTTCACCCTGGCGCTCTACGCCACCGATAACAACCCGTCACAAGCGATGGCGTCGGGCTCCATCAGTAACACCGGCGGCACGCCGCACGCCAATCTGATGCCCTACCTCGCGCTCAATTTCTGCATCTCCCTGTCCGGCATCTACCCGTCCCGCAACTGAGTGCAGCCGGCGTTTCAGTTGAACACCGCCTGGTATTCCTGCCGGTCGCGCGCCACGGTGTGGATCGGCGCCACGTAGAACGCGGTGACCGGGCCGCCTTCGATCTGTGCGGTGTGCAACCCCTCCGGCAGCACGTCACCCGCCGGCCCATGGAATATCAGAATGAACGGCGTGCGACCGGAATACCCCGCCGCCTGCGCCTCGACCTTTGCCAGCACCAGCACGACGGGCTGGCCCTCGAAACTGAACCGCTTGCCCACATACGGGGCAAACTCCTCATGCTGCGACAACTGACTCATGATGCGCGTCCTTTCCCCCAACGGCGCGGTCCCGATGCACAGGGCGTTTAGCCATGACGGCGGCTTGGGTAAAGTTCGCGCGGTGCCATGACCATCGAACTTGACACCGCCAAAGGCCGTTTCGTGCTGCGGCCGGAACGGCCCGGTGACGCGGCGTTCCTCTACACTTTGTTTCGCAGCCACACGCTGGCCGGCGCCGCCGCCATGCCCGTGGACGAGGCCATGAGGGAATCGCTGCTGCGGATGCAGTTCCGCGCGCAGACCCAGACCTACGCCGCCGCGTATCCCGATGCGCGTTTCGATATCCTGGAACGCGACGGCGTCCCGTTCGGCCGCCTGATCGTGCACGAACACGCCGCCATCGCCACCTTCGTCGATTTCGCCCTGCTGCCGGAACAACGCGGCGCCGGTCTCGGCACCGCGGTGATCCTGCGCGTGCTGGACTGGGTGAGCGAGCGCTGCACCGCCGTTCGCCTGAATATCCTGTCGAGCAATGAAGCGTCACTGCGCATGACCCGCCGCATCGGCTTCGTGCAGACCGGTGAGACGCCACCCTACGTGCACATGGAATGGCGCCGCGCCTGACCCGCTTGTTCCAGGCGTCCGGACCGGCGACACTCCCGGCCCAATACGCGAAAGCCCCGCCCATGCCGTTACCGCCCGCCTCCGACCCTTTCGGCAGTGCCGTTCGCGCCGAATGGGACCTCGACCCCGGTTTCCTCACCATTAACCACGGCTCCTTCGGCGCCACGCCGCGTTCGGTGCTGGCCGCCCAGCGCGCCTGGCAGGACCGCATGGAGCGCCAGCCCAGCCACTTCATGACCACGGTTTATCCCGCCGCGATCCGCGCCGCCGCCGATGCCGTGGGGTCGTTCCTGAACGCCAACGGACGCGACATTGTCTTCGTCGACAATGCCACCGGCGGCTGCAATGCGGTTCTGCGATCGTTTCCGCTGGGCGCCGGCGACGAGGTGCTGATCCTCAGCCACGTCTATGGCGCGGTGCAGAACGCGGTGCGGTTCGTGACCGAAACGGCCGGCGCCCGCATCGCGCGCGCGGCCATCCCCTTCCCCGATCCGTCCGAGGACGCATTGCTCGTCGCGGTCACCGCCGCGATCACGCCGCAGACCCGCCTCGCGGTCATCGACCACATCACCTCCGGCAGCGCGATCGTCCTGCCGGTCCAGCGCATCGTCGCCGCCTGCCACGAAGCGGGCGTGCCGGTGCTGATCGACGGCGCGCACGCGCCGGGCCAGGTCGATGTGGACCTGACCGCGATCGGCGCCGACTGGTATGCCGGCAACTGCCACAAATGGCTGTGCGCACCAAAAGGCTGCGGCTTCCTGCATGCGCGTCCCGACCGCCAGGCCGGCCTGCACCCCGGCAGCATCTCGCATGGCTACGGCCAGGGCTTCCTCGCCGCGTTCGACTGGACCGGCACGACCGACCCCAGCCGCTTCCTCGCGGTCACCGATGCGATCGCGTTCCACCACCGCCTTGGCGGGGCAGATTTGCGCGAACGCAACCGCCGGCTTGCCGCGCAGGGCGGCGAACTGATCGCCCGGCGCCTCAATACCGAGGTCGGAACCAGCGGCTTGGTCGCCGGCGCCATGGCCACGGTCCGCCTGCCGGTCGAAGACCCCACGGCCGAACGCGCGATGGTCATCCGCAAGCGTCTGATGGAAGCCGGCACCGATGCGCCGGTGCATGCGCTCGACGGCGCCCTTTGGTTGCGACTGTCTGCTTTTGCCTACAACGAACGCGACGATTACGTCCGGCTTGGCGAAATGGTCGCCGCCGTGCTTCGCGACTGATCCGTTCGCCGCCGGGCGTGGTGGATTCATGGTTGATGAAGCGTTGCCGCGTAACCCGCGAGCGTGCCGTCAGGCTTGAAAAAGCAGCCGCCACACCGGGTCGGCTGCCCGGTGGCGTTTAATACCCGCGCTGCCAGTCGATGACATTGCGCAACGGCTGACCCGCCAGCCACGCCCGCAGATTGTCGCAGAACAGCTCGATGCCGCCATGCCGGTCCTGGTCACTGGCGCCCGAGATGTGCGGCGTGATCACCACCCGCGGGTCGGACCACAGCGCCGCAATGGGAGGACGTTCGAACTCACCGACATAGACATCGAGCACGACGCCGCGCAGGTGGTCGCGTGCCAGCGCAGCGACCAGCGCGTCCTCATCGACGATCTCGCCGCGCGCGACATTGACCAGCATACTGCCGGGTTTCATGGCTTCGAAACGAGCCGCGTTGAACAACTGGTTGGTCTCCGGCGTCCACTGGCAGCTGATCGCAACGATATCGCTGTGCGGCAGAAACCGGTCGAGGTCGGCGGCGGCGCCGATTTCGGAAAATCCAGCCGGCAGCGGTCCCGACGGCGCGTGGCGGCGCGTGCCGACGACGTGCATGCCCAGCGCCGCGCACAGCCGGCCGACCTCCATGCCGATGCCGCCGGCGCCAACGACGCAAACGGTCTTGCCGTCCAGCAGCAGCGGCCGGTAGGCCCGCGCGTTGAAGGCGCCAGCCTGCCGCTCGAACGCGGCCCGTTGCAGGCTTTTGGCGATCAGCATGATCCCGGCGACGGCGTATTCCGCGATCGCCAGTCCGTTCGCCGACCCGCGCGATGTCGTTACTGTGACGTCGCTGCCCCACAGGTCGCCGCGCAACAGGTTGCTGGCGCCCGCCGGGCGCTGATGAAACCATGTCAGGCGCGGCGCACGCGACCGCAGGTCCAACGGGAACGGCCAGCCGCCGAGGATGATCTCCGCCGCGGCGAGCAGGCCGTCACGCTCCGCGCGGCTGCCCTGGCCGGCGGCACCTGGCGCCAGATAGCGGTCGGCGCTGAACGCCGGCCAGGTGTCGCGGTACTCGCCATCGAACCAGCCGCCGGCGTCGGTGATGCGCACTGATGGGTCGACCGCTTCGATCCTTGCGCGTTCCGCGGCGTTGAGGCGCGTCAATGTCAGGATGCTTGGCATGGGGCTGCACCGTGTCTGGGTTGAAGGAGCGTAATGCGGGTTCGACGGGGAAGGAAGCAGCCCGAACCCCGTCTTGCATTCCCGTGTCACTGGGTCACTCTGCCGCACCAGGCGGCCGAGGATCCCATGACCCAATCCCCAATCCTGCTCTCGATCGACAAGAGGGGCGTCGCCACCGTCACGCTCAACCGCCCCGAGGTCGGCAACGCCTATAACGCCGCGATGCTCGACGGCCTGATCCAGGGCCTGACCGACCTCGCCGCCAACCCCGCCGTCCGCTGTCTGGTGATCAGAGGCGCCGGCAAGCACTTCCAGGCCGGCGCCGACATTCGCTGGCTCGGTGAGGTCGCCGCCTATCCGTCAGCCCAGAACTACGCCGCCTCGATCGCCACCACCAGGGCGATGCAGTTGCTGAACGAGTTCCCCAAGCCCACCATCGCCCTGGTGCACGGCGCCTGCTTCGGCGGCGGGGTCGGCATCGTGTGCTGCGCCGATGTCGCCTTCGCCACCCCGGACGCACTGTTCGGCATTACCGAAATCCGCGTCGGCGTCGCGCCCACACCGATCTCCACCCACATGGTCAACGCCATCGGCCTGCGTCACACCCGTCGCTACGCGCTGACGGGCGAGCGCTTCGACGCGCGGGAAGCCGAACGCATTGGCCTGATTCATGAGGTCGTGGTCGAGGCCGAGACGGACGCAAAACTCGAGGCCGTGCTGGATGCCATCTTCCTCGGCAGCCCGACGGCGATCGCAATGACCAAACGCAGCTTCCTCGGCGCCAATGATCTGCTGCTGGACGAACGCCAGGTGTCGATGCTGGCGCACGAAGGCTGGACCCAGCGCGCCTCGCCGGAGGGGCGCGAAGGCACCACGGCGTTCCGCGAAAAGCGCAAACCATCGTGGTACCGGCCTGATCACTTCAACGTGTAGCCAACCCAGCCGCCAGGACTCATATTTGTCGGTCATGACAGACGCAAAGCATGGCTCCGCCCACGTTCTGACCGCGCCGCCGCGGAAGGAACCGCATCCGCCCGGCCCCTGTGCCATGGTCATCTTCGGCGCCGGTGGCGACCTGACCAAGCGCCTGCTGGTTCCGGCGCTGTATAACCTCGCCACCACCCGCCTGCTGCCCGAACAGTTCGAACTGATCGGCGTGGACATGGCGGACCTCAATGCCGACAGTTGGCGCGACAGCCTGCACAAAATGATGGAAAGCTTCATCGGCAAGGCCGCCAGCGAGAGCCGCATCGACAAGGTCGACGAGGACACCTGGAAGCGTCTGACGGGTCGCATGACTTACATCAAGGGCGACCTGAATGACGACGGCCTGTACCAGAAACTGAAAGAGCACATCGAGCAGAAGTCCGACACCGGCGGCAACTGCCTGTTCTACCTGGCCATCGCCGACCGTTTCTTCGGCCCTGTCGTCACCCATATCGGCAAGGCCGGTCTGTTCGAGGAAAACTGGGACCAGGACGGCAAAGCGCCGGAACACTGGCGCCGCGTCGTCATCGAAAAACCGTTCGGCCACGACGAGGCCTCGGCCAAGCAACTGAACGGAGCGATTCTGCGCTGCGCGGAAGAGCACCAGATCTACCGGATCGACCATTTCCTGGGGAAGGAGACGGTGCAGAATATCATGGCGCTGCGCTTCGCCAACGGGATGTTCGAGCCGCTGTGGAACCGCGACCGCATCGACCACGTGCAGATCACTGTCGCCGAGACGGTCGGCGTGGAATCGCGGGGCCGGTTCTACGAAAAGACCGGCGCGATGCGTGACATGATCCCCAACCACGTGTTCCAGTTGCTGGCGATGGTGGCGATGGAACCGCCCGGCGGCTTCGATGCCCATGCCGTGCGCAGCCGCAAGGCGGATGTGTTTACCGCGATGCGAACGGCGGCGCCGCAGGATGCCGTGCGCGGCCAGTACGGGCCAGGTCCTAACGGCGTCGTCGGCTACCGGCAGGAGAAAGACGTCGCGCCTGACTCGGGCATCGAGACCTATGTCGCAATCGAACTGGCGATCGACAACTGGCGCTGGGCCGGCGTGCCGTTCTACCTGCGCACCGGCAAGCACATGACCCGCCGGGTGACGGAAATCGCCATCCGCTTCAAGCCGGCGCCCTATGCTCCGTTCGAGGACACCAACGTCGCCGCCCTGCCGCCCAACTGGCTGCTGCTGCAAATCCAGCCGGATGAAGGCATTGCGATGCAGTTCGAAGTGAAGCGTCCGGGCCCGGTCGTGGACCTCGCCGCCGTGCGCATGGCATTCAAATACGATGACTGGTTCCCGAAGGAACCGAACATCGGCTACGAAACGCTGATCTACGATGTGATGATGGGCGACCAGACGCTGTTCAATCGCGCCGACATGGTTGAGGAAACCTGGCGCGTGGTCGGCGCCGTGCTGGACAACTGGTCGAAGGAAACGCCGGCGAATTTCCCGAATTATGCCTCCGGCAGCGACGGTCCAGCCGAGGCGGACGGATTGTTGCAGAAGTCAGGCCGCGCATGGCGGCCCGTGGTGGACGACGGCAAGTCGCGGTAACATCAGGCGCCCGAAGCATCCACTCTTTGTCAGAAGGCGGGCGCCTAGTGTTTTATTGATTTTGCGCGCAGCCGCCACTCCAACCCTGCGCGCATATTGATTTTGCGCGCAGCCGCCAACCCTGCGCGCATACCAGTCAGCCCTGCGGGCTGCTGGTATAACACCGTCCGGCACCTGCGGCCGCGCACGCGCCCGGCCTATCGCTTCGTCGAACTCCGAAAACACCAGA
>Ga0302319_10014599_pt1 | contig 14620 bp, 34 predicted proteins | sample Bog_T0_2_FD_203319 | JGI IMG/M metagenome (GOLD analysis project Ga0302319, IMG submission 203319) | Peat permafrost microbial communities from Stordalen Mire near Abisko, Sweden - Bog_T0_2 | ecosystem: Environmental > Terrestrial > Soil > Wetlands > Peat | place: Sweden: Abisko, Stordalen Mire... | reverse complement strand
CGTTGGGTCGAAGGACAATAGCTGACATGAATTTGCACATAAATTTAGGCGGCTTGCTTCTTCGCGCATTTGCGCTGATCGGCCATGGCGTCCAGCTCGCGCTCACCCGTCCCGGCGTTGTCTGCCTGCTTAGGGGTCATTTGGTCGCAGCCTCCTGAGCTGCACACGCCTCCAGGTCCGCCATCGCGGCGGCATTCGTCAAGCTGGGACTGGAGGCGGGCGATTGTCTCTTGGGGGGTCATGTTATTCGCCGCTCCACATTGCCAAGTTTTCCCCGGTGCGGTTGTCACGTGTCGATTGGACGGCCTTCACGTCGCCTATCTCCCAATTCCACACGTAGGAGAACCAAGTGTCTCCGTCCATGTGCATCGACAGGCTGCGCTTGCCCTTCATCTCCTTGACGCCGTGAACTGCCTTGAGGTGCTCCATCATCTTGTAGTGCTCGAACTCGGGGTTGCCCGCACAGGTCAGGCAGTTCCAGACGTTGTATGGCTCGACATTCTCGGCCTTGGGTTTGTTTTTCGTTGTGCTCATTGGTTTACCCGGATTTGCGATTTGGCTAAGACTGCGGCGTTGTGGACGGTGTTCTGGCAGTGATTCTTGAACATATCCGAAAGGACTTCCCAGCGCGGCAGGCACTCCTCGGCATCCCTGAGTGCGGCCTCGCAGGTCTTTAGGGCTTCGAGCAGCGACTTGCTCTTAGCGGCAGACAGCATGTCGATAGCGTCGGCAATCATCTTGGCGGCGGCCTCTTGCGTCTCTCCGTCGATCTGCGTGAGCAACTGACGGGCGAACTCAACTTGTGCGGGGGTGCTCATGAGTTATTGCCCCCTTTCGCCGCTAACGGCGGGCGGGGTGGGCAAATCGAAGAACGTGACCTTGCCTTGGCGTAGGGCCTCGTTGGTCAACGCCGTAAGGTTGACGGGGTGTTCAGGAGGAGAAGGGTGCGCCAATGCTCTGCATGTGGCAGCAAGTTTGTCGAGAGAGGTAGGCGCATGTTTATCGGCAGGTTTTTCTAACGGGAGGACAGTGAATCCGCAGGCGCGGCAGTAGTCGAAATCGCTATCCTGATCCGCACCCTTGCAGAGCACGCACGGACCATTGCGATGAAGTTGGAACGTGCTCACGGCTTCCCTCCAGCCGGGGTGGGCGCGAGCTTGTCCACAGCGATCTTGGCTGACCTCGCTTGCAGTCTTTGTGCGATCACGCGACGGGCATATGCCGTTTCGTCCTTCATGGCTACAGAGGAAGGATACGTGATGCCGTATCGAACCTCGGGCCACTCGGCTATAACGATGTCGGCCAGTTCAAGAGCACGTTCACTCGGCTGCGGGTCTGCGATGATGTTCATAGCTTCTTTCCGTCTAGGAGTTGAGCGACTTCGAGCGACAGGGATTGCGTGCCGTCCCTAGCAGACTCGTTCAGGGTCTTAGCTTTGATCTGGCGACCGAGATAGTGAAACACCTTCTCCAACGCCTCCCGCATCACGGCCACCTCCCCCTCCGCCAACTCCCGCGCTTGCCTCTCCTTGGCCGTAGCGGTGGCGACCAGAGCAAGCGGATGCTTCCGAAGCAACTGAGCAGGGGTCGGGATTGCAGGTTCATTTGGCATGGGGCTAAGCAGGACAGGGCACCGAGAGGATTTCAAGCTCTTTTGGACTGCCGGGTTTCATCTCGGCACCGCCGTAAACGAGATCAGGCAGGCCCCAATAAGCCAGATGAAAAGATATACGCTCATGATTTTAGTTGTTTAAGGCGTCTCGACGTCCGTCCTCGGGGCGTCCACAGTCTTCTCTCCCTTGGTGGTCGGATTGGCCCGGCCCCACAGCACGCCCTCCTTGAAGTACTCAAGGTCCACCAGTTTTTGACACATCAGGGGATCGCCGGATACCGGCTTCTTTGAAGGGAAAATGGACCAGAAAGCCTCCTCGGTCGGATCGGGCTCGGGCTCGGGAGGCATGACCGGCTCCACGAAGGGGACCCAGTGGAAGGTTATCTCGGGCCGAACCGCCCAGTTCCTAGGGATCGCCCTAGCAATCGAGGGCACCTGCGAGGTCATGTATTTGAAGACGATCGGCATGTCCGCAGCCACGGGCATGTGGTCCTGTGATCTGATCCAAGTAGGTTTGTTCGTAGGCATGGCATCAAAGGGCCGAGAAGCGCAGGTAGTGGTGGCCCGAGTGATCGTTGAGGAACAACTCGATAACTCCGATGTGCTCGCGGTAATGGTTCAGGAGGCACACGGCATTGGACACTCCCGAAAGCACCGCGTATTCCTGCAAGACGGAGAGGTCCCGATCCAGCCGCAATGAGGAGTCGGCGCATTTTTTGGCTAGGGCCTTCAGCATCTTGGTTTTCTTGGCAATCGCCCTTTCGGAGGGGTGGAGGTTGACGTACCGACTAGGTACGCCTCTGGGCATCTTTTTCGACATGGTTTTTGGCATAGGGCTATAGTCAGCGGGGCTCACCTGATTTTTGCAACGGGTTTCACACGGCCTATAAAATGCACGCTAAGCACGCATATTAAGGCTGCTGGGCCGTCTGCTGGGCTGGCTGGGCCTTTAGCTGGGCGAAATTTGACAATCGCTAGCGCGATTTAACGTTAAATTTGGTCGCACCGGCCCTACAGGCAGGTATAAATGCACGCAATGAGATGCGTATGCACGCAATGGCGAGCATCTGAGGGACCAAAGGAGTCATACCTACGAAAAAGTGTGATCACTCTAGGCCCGGCGATGGCAGGAAAGATTGGGTGGGGCGGCGTGTCGTGCTCGGGTGGATACAAGGCGCGGGGCTTGTCGCGTTCGCTGCTTTCTGGAACTAGATGCGCGGCGCTTGCTCGCACAAGCATGCAATGGCAAGCAAATAAATCTTTCGCTAATGCTCACTTTAACGTTGCGAAAGCGATATACGCTCACAAGCTGAGGGAAGGTTAGCGTTTCTGCTCTTTCTCAGTCTCAAATGTTCTCACACTCTCGAATGCGGTCGAAAGACACTTTCGGGAGGCTAGCAACTCTAGTTGTAGGCAAGTCTGGACAGAGTAAGACACTAACTTAAACAACATGAAAAACAGCACAAAGTCAGTCAAGAGCGTCGCAACGGTCAATAGCGTTGCGAAGGGCAAGGGTGGTAACTCGGCGCTTGTCACTGATTCAGCTGCGCAGCGCAGCAAGGTATCAGGATTCAATCGTTTCGACATGTTCAAACTCGCATTAACGGGAGTAGATTTTTTTACTACGTTCTGCGGGTCGCAAATCGCGGACAAACTTGCGGTCGAGCTTCGCTCGCGGATCAATGACTTGCTCGGCGCTTCGCTGAGTAAGGCAAAGAGCGCAGTGCTTATGGTAGACGCTCGCGTCATATTCGCTTGGAACGTCAAGGTGGCAGGAGACGTCTACGCTAGGGCACACATCGACGATGCGGGAAAAGCGCATGAAATGCGTGGGTCAATCGGCGCTTTGCAAGCGCAGTATGGCAAGGGCAACGTGCGTTTGGTTTCGCTCTCTGAACTCGCGAAACTCGCGAAGTCAAAGAAGGTAGACAAGGGTTGCGCAACGGCACTAGGGTTGAAGCTCGCGAGCGCAGCAAGTGAGGAGAGCGAATAGGACGGATCGAAAACAGCGTGCGAGACTTCATATCTCGCACGCTCTTTCACTCTCAAAATCATGAAATCTTACTTCGCTCGGCATTCGATGATTAACGTCGCGCAAGTCGGCGACTGGCGCGAGGTGAAGAGCGCACGTCGGCAACGTATGGCGCTGGCAGCGCGTCGGCAGCGCAAGGAGTCAAAGCATTCAGGCAGCATGCTGCGCTCACTAGCATTCACATTCACGCATTCGATTCACTAGGTCGCAAGAGCGCAACTCGGCAACGGGTTGCGCTCTTTGCTTTTCTGCACTTTGCTGCGGCATGCGTCACTATGCGGCACGGTGCTGCACTCGATTTAACGTTATATTCTGGCCGCCCGAGCAGGCCGATCCATCCCGTTCGCATATATGACCGACCCTGTGCAACCTTGCCCCTGTTTCCGATCCGGCGCCTGTGCCGTTAATCCGTCGCGTGTTTCCGATTCGCCGCCCCTCGCCCGACGCCCCTCGCCCCCGGCGGGCGCGCCGCGGGGTGCCTGGCGCCACAGTAACATGATTTCGCGCCTCGGCCATACTTCCGATATTCCTCTGGCCCAGCATACTGCTGGCGGGTCCACAAAAAGGCTCGGGCTGGTGAGGTCCGAGTCTTGTTGTTCTGCTTGCTTTAGCCTCCGATTATCGGATTGCGCTCGTTTCGCAGGTCGGCCCAGCAAAGCACTTGCTCTACTGCTACTGTCTTGAGTTCCTGTATCTGCTCGGTGGTGAGGCAATCGCTGGCGTCGGCCGCTTCAAGCAAGGCGTCGAGCTTCAGGAGCATCTCGCCGTTGATCGCAATGGCGGCTGGCCCATCGGTGTAATCTGGCAGTGCTGTGGAGAACGTGGCCGTTGTGCCCTCTAGCGTGCTCACGGCGACTTGATAGTGTGCATCGTTCACTTCCGCCATCGTCACGCAGACGAGGTTGGTACGGTGCAGCAGCTTGTGGCCGCGAACTTCTTGGTGGATCAGGTACTTCTCTGGGCAGGCCGGTAGTTGTTTCTTCTTCATTGTGTGTATGTGGGTGGTTGTGGTGAGTGCTTGCAATAGCAAGCATAGCTCGGGCCGGTCAAAAGTACAGTTTTAGTATGGTTCCGATAATAAAGGTCCGTTAATCCGCTACTATGAATGCAATGGCACTCATCCGGTAACAAATTTAACGTTAAATCCGTATTAAGGCTTCCGATAATCCTCTAATCCTCTACCTGCTCGCCACAACCTACAACCTAGGGTGGCCGCTCAGTAGGGCATAGACATGATTATATCGCGCCTTGCACCACAAGGAGGGTCTAGGGGAATGGCTCAGTAGTACTGCCGACTCGCATGGCCTGCTGAAATACATGCAATGGCGTGTATTCCACTAATCCTTGCAATGGCAAGCATCTCCTGCCCCCTCTGCGCGTGCGCTGCACCGGTATTCCTGCGCCCAGTTGCATCGTCCGGGCCTTCTGCACCTCTTTTCGGCGTCCGACCGCACTACTTTCCAAAGATACCGTTGGCACTCTCGCACACTATCCTGAACATTCTGTGGGTGCAAATCACACCTATTCTCTGCTCTCTCTGGTCTGTGTGGGTTCTCTGTAGGGTCTGTACTGTTTCCCTATTATGGTTATCTATCATAACAAGGAGATGGAATTGGTGCCGCGCCGCCCCTAGCCGGGGGTCGTTCTTTTGGTTAAGGACGGTCTTGATTACCTATAAAGGTATCTGTGGACGGTTCTGCTGGTTTGCGCCGCTTCTAGGGGCATAGGAATGGCGCTATTCCGGCATCGTATTTGCCCCTTTGGTGCTATTTTGGGTTCGGAGGGTCTATTTGGCCCCTAACCCCTATGTTTTGGCGCGATTGCTCCTTAGCAGTCTAACGGATTGTTTTCCCGTCAACCCTGCTATGGCAGGCATGAATGATGCCTGCTAAGCGGGCATCCGATATACGCAATGGCATGCCATTCCGTACGATGTACTGATCTGTAAAGTGAAACAGCCCCAACCGTGAGCGTTCGCACAGTTGAGGCTGGTTCCAAGTAAGTCCGCTTGGCTCTGCCGGATCAGCGACAGCTTGAGGTTTCGCCAAAGGGATGATCGCCCTTGGGTTTGTCTCGCGTAGGTCCTGTCAGGTTCGACAGTGGCAGCCGTTTTCGACTGCCCCATCGGTCGTTTCTCACCACTACCGATGTTTAAGTCCCCTTTTGCTCGCCGGCGCTAACTGGTCCGTTCGTATGGCATAGTCACCGGGTCGCTACATAGTCAGGCACAGGCCCATCACGCTTCTCTTTATATGCCGCGCCCTGACGAGCGCACTGCGCCCGCAAGGCTGACGGCTTTCATGTCGCGGACTCTCAAAGAACAGGATGATACATGGGGCATGTCCGATTGATTTTCGATCAAAATAGCTGCACCTTCTTCTGGAGCCATTCGGGCATAATTTCCGGAAGCACCACATAGCCGTTGAATATGTCGAGGTTCAAAGGGACTTTGTGGAACCTAAGCTCCTTGCTATTGCCCGAGCGCGACGACTCCCACATGTCATCAATCGCCTCCTTTGCTCCCGTATGAAAGTGATCCTTGTTGTGGAAAAACGCAGAGTACACTATCTCCTCTGGTTTGTTGCCCATCCTGAAGCGCAACTCGTACAGCGACCCCACATGGAAGGTAGTTCCGTTTTTCTGGACCATCTCGGCGGACCCCTTGACGTGAACCCTGAACACGCAAGGTCCGTATGCTAGACAACTGTGCGGTATGCTCGCCTTTACTGTTCTCATACCTTCCGTATCCTGATGTGACATATCTCGCAGTATCTTATGATCGCATCGACTGCCTCCCTGACGTTATCGAAGGCCGTTACCGTCGAAGTCGCCACTCCCTCACGGTCGAAGAACAAGACTCCAATGGTCAACCTCTCCCCATACATCAGCTCATTCTTAATCACCTTCGCGAACATTCTGAACTCAGTGTCGTGTTGGGTCCAGTTGCCGAAGACGTCCACGACTGCTGATTCGTCCTTTATGAGCGGTAGCAGATTGATGCCATCGAACTTTGCTTTGACGGGCTTCATATCGCGACCATCTCCCAGTTCTGCGCTCTGCCGTGCGGCCCTCTGCCGAAAGCGTTATGGCACTCGCGCAGTGCCTCGTCCTCACTAGAGCAGACTGTGCTGTAACCTATCCTGTGAAGACTGTCGTGGACGGTGAGCTTCCATTTTCCCATCTTCGACTGATTCCATCCCGAGACATCATACTCTAACACGCCTACCTCAGGTCCGCGCGCGTCTTCGCGACGGATAGAGTATTTCCACTTGTTGAAGTTGATGCCTGTAAACTTTCCCTTTATCGCGATCATAGCTTGGCGATCCTCGTCACAAATCTATTCGACTCCGCGAGGTACGTCTTAATCCAAGGATCAGCATCAGAATAGTTAGCGAACTCCCTATGGCCCCGTTTGAAGCCCGGCTCTTGCAATCGGTAGTTTAGCACCCACTTAAACTTCTCCCCGCTGTCTAGGCGTTTCATATCTCCCCACAAGTGCTCGTCGCCGCCAACCTCTGTGACATAAAGCTCGTACCACTCAAACAGAAAACAGCTTTCGGGAAAACGGCCGCGGACTGTCTTCACCTGACCTCCTTCAGCGTGTAGCTCCTATAGGTCGAGTTGAGCAGTTCGCTTTGAATGATTGCCTCTATCTCCTTCAACGAACGCTTCGCCGTGCAAAGGTTTTTCATCGGAACTATGAGTTCCCAAGGATACCTGCCCGCATCAACCTTCTGCACATATCCCCAGTTGACTACTGTCCCCGTCTCGGATGTGAGATTGAGAAGAAAGTACCGCGCCCACTTTCGACGAGCAGGCGCGGGGATTATTCCCTTAACGGCTTTCAACTAATACGTCCCCAGTACTGCTGGTCCCGATCCCGGCCAGTTGTTAAGCACGTAAAGCGCCGAGTAAGCTCCGGCGATCATGCCCTGATAGAACTGCTGCGTCTGAGCATTTGTCATGTACATCGCCACTTCGGCCTGAACGACGAGCGAGAGTATCTGATCCTCCTCATCCACCTTAACGTTGTAGTTGGTAACGAAGGTCATTCCCTCCGACTCCACGTAAGGAATGATCTGGCTGTACGCATAGACTTCCCCACCGAAATAGGGCGACCCGCCGAACAACGTCTGATCCATTATCGCGACGTTCTCCAGTTGGAGTATCGCGTTGCTCGCGGCGTTCGGCTGTGGCTGTCGTGGCTGCTCGAAAGCCCTAGCTCGGCTTGCCCCAATTAGAAGCACCAGAAGCGTGAGCACCAGTGCGAGGAAGTACCTGATTGTCCTTTGTGTGTATGGCATAGTCTTTTTCCTTTGTTGAATTTAACGTTAAATCCTAGACCTTGATGAAAAGCGAGTCGGCATAACTACCTTCCCGCCTGAACGGGTCTGATAGGTCGCCTGCATCTGAGTTGACCAGAACTCGCTTTTTGTTCCTGTACCGACAGAACATGGGATTGAAGTTGCCGATCTGCTCGGCGCGAAGAACGCGCTCCACAGTCTCTAGTACTTTTCCCGCGGCATCTCTGACCTGAATCTTGTATTTCTTGGGCATGGTTCCTTTTGGTTGATCCTTCGGCGGGGTGCCTGGCGCCACGCCTTAGGGGATTTGCACTACTTCGTCCAATACTGACTGAGTGATTACTGCCTTAGCGGAGTCGGTCTTGCGATAGAGCCAGCCTCCGTTGTTTGACTGCTGTATCTCGAAGCCCGATTCAAGGAACTCCTTCTCTACAGCATGCACGATCGAGACCATGCGATTCTGCGCGAGTCGGCCCTGCGTTTCTTCTTCGTTGGCGGGGACCGTGACCTGCACGACGACTTGGATTGATATGGCCTTAGACAATGTGTTCCTTTCGTTGCTTGTTCCTGTCTTCCCGAAAATCCTCGAGCATCGACTTCGCCTCTAGGCGTCGCTGCACCGAGTTGTGCTCGTTGAGGTACTGCTCTGCTAGGTCCGGCTCCCTCATGTGGGCACTCGTCGCGTCCATCAGCTCGTGACGCTGGCGCTCCGTGAAGAAGTACCAGCGTGGGAAGCGCAGCCTGACGGTGAGACCCATCAGGAACGCTTCGACATATTTGCCTGCGTGCAATTCGGCAACCCTGCGATAGGCGTCGACTTGGACCCAGACGGCGAAGCTTGTGGCGATCCTGTAGCGGGTGCGCCCGATATAGTTGAGTAGTTTCCTCATGTTATTTCTCGTAGTAGAACACCGGGTACTGGAATCGGCTCGGTACGTCCCCGAGTCGCTTGGCTGCCGCGTCGAACACGGTCTTGTTTTCGCAGCCGTCCCCGAAGATCAGGAACGCTCGGTGCCCGAACATTGACGAGTCCATCTGTAGGTTCTCGTAGCAGATCAGTCCCGCGACATCCTTTCGAGCGAGCCTCTGGTCGAGGATCGGTCGGATTCCCTTGTCCGCCTTGGCGTACATTTCCGGCCGCGTTACTAGCTTCACGATCCCGCCGATCACGTTGCGGACTGGAGTGAATCGGGTGCCGGTTGCATTGGGGAAAATCTTCCCCTCGCCTCCGAATCCCTCGACTCGCAGTCTTCGGGCCATTGCTTCTGCTTGGGGCGCGGTATCGTGCTGGTCCGTGGATTCGTTGAGATCGTTCCCAAGCTCGATCCCTACTCCCTTCGGCCAGTGTGCGTATGACTCATACTTCTTCATGTTGGTCCTTTGTTACCTGTAGTTACTGAACTGCTGCTCCCACTTCTTACGCTCGCATCGGCGCAGCTTGCGCTGCGACCAGTACATGTCTTCAGCCATTGCCATCTCGAAGGATGCGGCTTCGCCCGGATACATTCGCTCCGTCATCTCGGCGAGTTCCTTGTTCTCTCTGTCGATCTCCCTTAGGAGTCGCGCTGCCCCCGCGACCGGGATTTCTACGAGGACTCGCCCTATTCCCAGATGCAGGGAGATGTAGGTGATGTCCGGTCGGGCGCTGTTCGCGTGCCTGCGGCTGACAAAGAGAGGGAAGGCTTCGGTCCATCCGTCTTCTCCTTGGTGGGTTTGCCAAGCGTAGACTTTCTTGATGTTGGCCCTGCGCAGTTGCGCGAGCGTATAGATAGGCTTCCTCATGAGAAGTCCCTCATGGTCTGGACGCCCTCTGCGTCGTTGTGGTCGCGAGGCTCGTCGCGCTCCGCAGCGGCGGCCTCCAGCATCTTGTCTCGAAGCCTCTCGTAGTGGGCGAGCCTGCTTGACTCCTCCTCGTGGTCTGCGACACGCGTCTCCATGAGCGCGGTGTCGCCCTTGTTCATCGCTCGGTCCGCCTCTCGGGCAAAGCGATTCACCAATGTCTGTGAGGTCCGGATCGCCTCGTTGACTTCCTTTAGGGTTGTCATGGTTAGGCGCTCCGGGTTGCGATGAAGGCGTAGGACTCGCGGACGCTCCGCTGGGCGTGCGCGTGGGCGAGCCTGATCTTCTCGAACTTGCGCTGGTAGTTCTGCACCTGTCTCTTCGTCACCGGGATGATCTCGGTGTCGGCCTTCAGCTTGAGGAGGTCCCTCTTGCGGCTGACATACACGACTGCGTGTACTTGGCCCTTGAACAGAACGAGCGCACCCTTCTTCAGGCGGCGAAGTAACTGTGTTGTGAGAATTTGCATTTTGGTCCTTTTCTATTTTTTGTTGTGGGTTGTAGTTGCTCTGACACGAGGATTCTCGCAGAGCGCCAGATGAGCGTCACGCGCATTGATCGGGCCTAGTTGTCAATCGCTCGGCCTCGGAATCGGATGCCTCGGCGGGGTGCCTGGCCGTCAGCCCTTTGGATAAAATTGAAACCCGCGCCCAACACACACCGTTCTCACGCAGCATGTATCGGACGCGGGCCATTAGGACCTCAACAACCCCACAAGCGTAGTCAGTGACGCCTGCGGGAAATTTTCCTCGGCTTCGTTACGGCCAAGATTGGAAGAAAGAAGCAACGTATCAGGCGTGCCAGTATCACAGGCTCGCGTCAATGTCCTTCTGTGTCACGACATGCTCAAGCTCCATCGACGACTCGACGGTGAGCGTTGCCGCGCTTAGCTCTGCCTCGGCCAAGGTTCGCTTCACTGCTCGAACCATCGCCTCCTGCATGCCCTCTATTCGATGGGACGGGATGACGGCCGCTAGCACGTAGCGCCCGCTGATCTCGTGTTGGTACACTCCGATTACGTTGGTCATTGGTTTGTTCTCCTCAAAGGATTCGACTATGATTGCGGCCTCGGGATAGCTAACGCCCAGTGCCTCTGTGACGTACTCGATGGCGAGCAAAACCTGTTTCTCGCTCAGGAACCTCCGTATAAAAGTCCGGTGAGTTGGTGTCAGTTGCTCCGCCTCTGCTGCTAGTGCGCCCATCTTTGACATAGTTTCTTTCTCCTTTTTTGATTGTTGCCACTATCTGATTGATTGTCTTCGCCGCTGCCACCGTCGGCACCTTAAGGGTCTTCTGAACATAGGCGAGAGCTTTGACGCCCTCCCCTGCCTTGATTAGGTTCTCTGCGTTCCTAACCTGATGTGCTGTGAGCTTTCTAATCACGGAATCCTTTCAGCTTCTCGGCGGCCATCCACCAACGCTTCTCGTCCTTCTTGCCTGCTTCGAGCGCAGCCTCGAACCAAGCCTTGATTCCCACCAACGAGCACTGGTCAACGTACGGGACGGCCGTCAGCTTTCGCCCACCGAAGACGTCGAACACGAATCCCCAGCGGTCGTAAACGATGTCGAAGGTTCGCCCTAACCACTTCAGCTCTACGCAGTGCTTCTCTATCTCCGCGTTGGGCTCCGCGAGCATTATGAAGCTGACCTGAGCGTCACAGTTGTCCGGATCTTTCTCGATGCGCTCGGAGAGCCAGTCCAAGAGGACGATCTCGTTCCCGATCGCTTGTGCTGGTGACGGGCCGGCTCCGCCTGTGTACGCGTTGTACGTGAAGCCGTAGGCTGATCCTGCGTCGAGTAGTTTTTGCTTACTCATATCTTCACCTCCTTCACAGGCGGTCTAAGTACCACCAGCTCCTCGCGGGTGCGTATCTCGTCCAAGAAGTTTGCGACCTCATTGACAACGTCGAACTGCTCGGCCATCTCCTTAAGTCGCCTCGCGGAGATGTTGTTTATCCTGCCCGAGGGCCGGCTCTGAATGTCACTAATGACTCGCTCCATGTCGATGCGGGTCCTGAACAGGGCGATGTTGACGACGCGCTCAAGAGCCTCGATGCGAATCGTGCCCTTGCCCGCGGATAGGTCTGTTAGCTGGTCCTTGTGCATGTTTGCTCCTTTATGATGTAGGTGCCCCAAGTGGGGCGATTGATGATCCTGAACCCTGAGGCGATTACCGGTAGCGGCCTATGTGCCGATTCATAGTGCTCACCCTCGATTATCGTTCCTCCGTTGTATCTGATGGTCTTGCCGTACTCGGGACTCATTGAACTACTGCTCGCTATCATGCCGGGATAGGCGCTCCTATGGTCTTTCGCCTTGGAAGCCTTGAGGCACTTTTCGGCGTCCCAAGTCTCCTGAGGGTAGGTGTACAGTTCCTTCATGTCAGGAATTGAATCGTGGTTGTGGCCTTGATCTTCTTGGCCGTGGTGATGAGCGTGGCGCGGTCGAGCGACTCAAAGTCGCCCGCGATCTTCTTCGCCTCCTTGAGGTTGGCGGGAATTTGTTTGCCGGCCATATCGTAGACGTGCTTGACTTTTCCTGTTCCCCAGAGAGTGCCTTCGACTTCGAGTTCACACGTTAGGGTGCCGTACGTCTGTCTGTGGATCTTTGTCTTTGGTGCCTTAGGCATGTGCGGCCTCCTTGGTGTTGAGCAGCCCGTTGCATTCATCGAGTACTCCCTGCTCTCCGTCGAAGTCCTCTGTGGTGGTTTCACTAGCGTTGGTGATGAGCCATTGGTAGGCTTCTTCACGATCCTTGCATGTTTGCCCAAGATTCGATGCGCAGGCCATCAGCCAATCTTGGTAGCGGCGATCCGGACCCGACTTGGAGTATATCTCGTTCAAACTCTTGGCCGGAGGGAGGTCTTCCCAACTGCCTGCGGTGGACTTGACTTCGATGATGGCCCTGTTCTTCGCCTCCCTTGCATCGAGGCTCTCCTGTGCCTGCCTCTTGTAGTAGGCGACTTCGGCATCGAGGCTCTCCTGTGCCTGCCTCTTGTAGTAGGCGACTTCGGGACGGGTGAGTCCTGCGACAAAGGGAAGACCGTCAACAAATACAGCCCAGCTCCCTGCGTCGTCGCCCAGATACTTGCGTGCGGTGATTCTCGGACCCTTACGAGGTCTTGGCCTGTCGCGAACGAGTCCCTTGCCTTTAACGAATTTGAGTCCAGTCATGGTTAGCCCCTTTGATTATCGTGGTTGTTATTTGCAATCCGGGACAATGCGTACGCGAGCCGAGCCGGATCAGGATTCAGGATTACCGCCTTCATCCCTTTACGTGTTTCTGTCTTCTTCTTGTTTGAGGCGGCGACATTGGCCGCGATCTTTGCTCCGATGTTCTTCATGGCTCAGACGCTCCCGTCGTGGTTGCCCGCCGCGACTTCCTCGGCGTATTCCTGTTCCAAGAGCGTCGGATTCTCGCGCTGCTTTCGCGTCTTGCGTAGCTCCGGGATCAGGGGACTCGGCCTGTTCAGAGGCTTCGCTGGTGGATCGCGAAGGACGCCTGCCTCGCGGAGCTTCGCGCAGAACTGGTCGTAGACCTTCTGCTTGCTGCCCTTGAGCTTGAACTCCGCCTTGATCCTCCCGAACACCGAGGGACCTCGACTGAGTCTCATGCCCTTCAGCTCCATGCTGAGGGCGGACTTCATTGCGAGGAGGCGGAAGGCTGTGATGCCGTTGCCGGTGAACACCTGTCCGCCTTGGAATGTTTCTACTCCGGGATTGGCCTCTATCGAGGCGCGTGTGGGAAACTTACTCACTTGACTCTCCGATAGTTGAAGGCTTCCGAAGTGTCGTCCGGGTAGGTGACGACCGCCGTGGTGATGGTGGGCAGCTCCTTCTTGAGCTTGGCCCGCATTGCTGCCCGCTCGGTGTTGCGCGGGAGGGTGAGCAACATCGTGTTGCCTTCCCCGAACTTGCAGTCGGCTGTAATTACGACCTTTGCTTTTGATTTTGCCATGTGTGAGAACTCCTATGTTGAGGATTTAACGTTAAATTAGGCACCAGATTAGGTAGCCTGTTTTCTTGTGCCGCCAGAGTTGGCTCTCGGTGCAGATGCCCTCATGGGAACGCATCACCACCGTTACGTAGCTCCAGTAGCGTGACTTTGGCATGCTATTTCCTTCTGAGCTTCTTGGCCTTCGCCTTGGTTCGCGTACGGGCGATGGACTTGGGGAACTCAAAGTGCCCGCCACAATCGGCGAACCACTTCGGGACTACCAATATCTCGTCCTTGCTTGAGCGTAAGACGCACAGGCTGACCTTTCGGACGTTCGGGAATATCTTCCGAATCGTCTGGACGACGTGAGCCCGACCCTTGACGAGGTTGAGCATCGTCTCGCCCACGTGCGCAGGCTTGGCCTGATCGTGGACATAGATTGATCCGAACACTTTGTGTGTATCGGGGGAACTGACCGTGGACATGGCTGACTCCTTTTGTTGTGAGAACTGACGTTGAGGTTGAGAGAACTTCCTTATAGCACTTCGCCGCTTCGCGCTTCGCAGTGACTCCCCGTTGCGCTTTGGGGAGTGGGTCGCGCCGCAAGTCTTTTTCCTGAAGTAAAACCTTGTGCTAGGCGCGAAGCGATGAAGTGCTATAAAGAACGAGGACAGAGTAACACATCCTCGCTGCTTCCAGAATGCTAATCGAAGTGCCTTGAACGCTGGAAAAACGGGAGGCTCCGAGGGCAGGGACTCATCCATCCTAGGTGGCCGAGTCTCAGGCAATTTTCCTCTGGAGCCGTAAATTGGTGCAGGTGAGCGGAGTCGAACCGCTGTGCTCCCGTCCTTCTTCGTCCGCATTATACACTACAGGCTTGCAGTCTCTAACAACCCTA
>Ga0302319_10014598_pt1 | contig 14620 bp, 11 predicted proteins | sample Bog_T0_2_FD_203319 | JGI IMG/M metagenome (GOLD analysis project Ga0302319, IMG submission 203319) | Peat permafrost microbial communities from Stordalen Mire near Abisko, Sweden - Bog_T0_2 | ecosystem: Environmental > Terrestrial > Soil > Wetlands > Peat | place: Sweden: Abisko, Stordalen Mire... | reverse complement strand
CGGCCCTGGTGGAACGCTTCCCTTGGGCATCCTCGGGAAAATACTCGATCTTTACAGGCTGGGCGTAGTATTCGAGCACTTCAGGGTCGTGCTCGTACTGGATGACGGCCGGAAATTCCACGGTCCGACTTTCACAGTCGACCAGGCGGCCCATCTTCCGGCTCGCGTAGCGAGTGATGACGTTGCTCGAATTGGACTGGACCTGTCGGACAGGAGCCAGCCTTCGGGCTGTCTCGACCAGCTGCCTCCCAGTCAGTGGGGTGCCAAGTCGGTCAAAAAGATCATGAAGTTCAATCAGCGTAAGCATTTCGACAGTCCTCGATCAGCCAAGGGCAATTCGTGCGGGCAGTTGCGTAAAGAACTTTCTGTAAGTTCGTTTCAGTAGGCGTTTCGTAGGGGGGCGGCGGCAGGGAGGGCGGAGCCCGACCGAAACCGCCGCCGCGAAGCTGCTGCTGATGATCTTTTAATTTATGAGCGGGCCTTGTGGAGAACGCGAAGCGGTCTCCAGCCGATGGCCGAGGGCGTTGAAAGCTTGTGGGCAGGCCCGTAGGGCCGGTGCGCCCTGGGGCCCCGTGGAAAGGGTGTGGGCAGGCGGGGAGGGGGCGGAACGCCCCCGACCGACGCCGGTGCGCGAAGCGCAGTCCACACGCTTTCCATGGGAACGGGCGCAGTCCACACGCTTTCAATGCCCGAGCAAGGCCCGCGGGGACCGCCAGGATCACCATGATCCAGAAGGTCATCAGGCCTTCTCCTTCATGTTCAACCAGACCGTCCCCATCCATGCCTCGTGCTGCTCCATCAGGAGCGCACCATAGATCCGGGCCCGGGCCTCGGCGTTGCCCCAAATGCGCACCAGGCGGCCCTTTCGCTTCAGTTCCTGGTTCATCCGCTCCACGATGTTGGTTGTCCGGAGCCGCACGTGGTGGGCCTCCGGCAGGGCCAGGATCGCCACCAGGCCTTCCAGGTGCTCCTCCACGTACGCCACCGCCTTTGGGGATTTTGCATTCCAGCGTTCCTGAAGCCGCTTGAGGAGGTCGTCGCATTCCGCCCGGTCCGCGGCCTGCAGGATCATGCGCACGTCGTTGCGGAAGGGCTTTTGATCGTCCTTGCGCACTTCCTCGATGGCGCGCCGGAGAAAATGGGCTTGGCACTCCTGCCAACTTGCTCCGGGGAAGGCCTTCATGGCCGCCTCACAGAGCCCCTCGTGGGCGTCCGAGACCAGCAGTTCCACGCCCTTGAGGCCCCGACGCTTCAAGGCTGCGAAAAGGCTCTCCCAGGCCACCTCCGTCTCGCCACCCCAATCCAGGAATCCCAGCACCTCCCGCTCCCCCTCCTCATTGACGCCCATCGCCCACAAAAAGGCCCGGCTCACCACCCGCTTGCCCTCCCGGACCTTGTCGAACCGGGCATCCACGAGGAGGTAACGATACTTCCCCAGAGGCCGGGTATTGAAGGCCTCGACCGCCGGATCCAGGTCCTTCAGCAGCTGAGAGACCAAGCCGGGGCTCACCGCAGCCCCGAAGGCCTCCTCGGCAAGCCGGGTTACCTTTCGGTTCGAAACGCCCATTAGGACCATGTCCACGCAGGCGGCCATCATCGCCCGCTCCGACCGCTGCCAACGCTCGAAGACCGTCGGCTTGAAGGAACCGTTCCTGGCCTGGGGCACTGACAGGTCCAGGGCGCCGGCCACCGTCTGGAAGCCGCGGGACTTGAACCCGTTCCGGTAGCCATTGGGTCGCTCGACCCCCCTCGCATTCCACGGGGCATTGAAATGCTCATCAGCCTGCCTCTCGATCAGGGCTTGAACCACGGTTTCGACGAGCACCCGGAAGCCTTCACCTCCCGGTTGCGAAAAGAGTCCTTCCACAGCCCCCTCGGGGACCTCAAACTTCAACTCGGCCATTGGTTTCCTTTCGTAGGCTTGTTGCTTCGCAACTTCAAACCTACTGGAACCAATGGCCCCTTTGCTATCCGGCCGCCTGTGGCGGCCCGGGGGGCGTACTTACAGAAGAAATTTTACGCAGCCGTGCGGGCAAGCATTCCGGCTCCCCTGGAGGGGAAAAACGTCCAAAACTAAAGACCCTGGATCCCAGACCGATTCATATTGTTGGCCCCCCCGCGGGGCCAGATCCTTCGCCGAAGTAACTACTTGGCCTTGGCAAACGGCACCTATTGATTCATATTTCATGTCCAAGATATCCATCTGAACTATTGTCTTGAACCGTGATTTACGACAAACGGCAGGCTCTACCCAAAACCACCTTGCAACGATTTGCGGCATGCCTCCAAGGAACATGTAATCATAAGCACAGTAAATAAACGTTTTACCAGAAACAATTCAAACACTTAAATCGACTTAATCAGAATGATGGTAATTTCAAATACTATTCATTTCATGCATTGAATGACTTGCCAGCATGTTTGTGAAATATGTTTTGCCCCCCATCGCTGAACAGTTGTTCTGTTGATGTCATGAATATGTCAGGAAAATCATGGCTTTTGTTAACGCATAAGCCATGCCGAAAGGAATAGTCCAAGAGCTAAACTGCCTCCTGATCGTAAAGTATCCCTTCTAGGCGCGGATGAACCAAAACTTGAAAACGGGATCTTGGAAGTTCCTGGGATCGCCCCGGAAGCTGGGTTATCCTTTTCTTCTAAAACGATAAAAGTGGCTGTGAGTGTTGATACCAATAGTCTTGAATATTTTGAAACTTGGCATTTTCGCTAAATATCACAATTTTGATGAGTTCAACCTCCTTTTCTGGATGCAATTTTGACAAAATTATCTGGCATTTTCAGGACGGTTATCCCCATGTCAGATCCTCTACTTGCCAGCCGGGATCGTTGCACGATGACCGTGGCAAGCGTCAAAATTATTGACCCCCCTGTTCGTGAGCTGTACCCCGGCAAGTGCCGGAGAATCAGCGTCTAGCGAAGCGCCGCCGTATCTGGTTTCAATAAATTGCTTAACTTGCTGCTGCTGATTTCGCGAGGGGCGCTGTTGGAATTGCGGAGCGATTTCCAGCCGAAAGCCAGGGTGTGGAATGGTTGTGGACCCGGAGAGCGCCCCGCAGGGGCGTCTGGGTGTTGGCGTTTTCTGGTGTATTCCCTGGAAATAGAACGTGTTGCAACCAATAACCAAGGAAATGCCCGGGAATTCACATGCCGTATTGGAGAACCGGTCACTCTATGTGACCGGTTCCCAGTGGTCGCGTTGACCCGCTTGGAAAGGAGGGGCTGAAGGACCACCCGCGGTCCGGGCGGCCGCAGCGGATTACCGATAGTGAACGGCTTGAATTGATCGCCCTGGCATGCTTTCGTTACCTGGAGGCGGGAATTTTCCACCATTCCGTTCGGGCGATACGCCGGCGACATAGTCATGCACTGTGGGACCCTGGCATAGGCCGAATTTTTTCTTGAGGCAGTGAAAAGGCGGTTGCCCCTCAAGGTAAATGTGTCCAGCCCCCTGGAACGGTCCGCTTTCGCCCAAAAGGTAACGAATATCAAGCCAGTATTTGGTGCTTCCGTCAATCGAACGCACCACCCGTCGCTGGGGTAGGAGAGCGCCGGGCCACCTACCCACAGGCGCAGGCCGAGCCGCTGTCGAAGGATGTCATCTCGCATTTCCGCGGCGGAAAGCTGGTGGTGCTGCCGATGGATTGACCATCGAATCCCGTTCCAGCAACGCCGGCCGTAGTACGCCCTCGGCCTGTTCCGGGCTGCCCACCACCAGGTCGTTGGGCCTCGGTCTTGGTGCTGCGCATCCCGTGGGAAACCACCAATAGGTTTAGGCTCAGGCTCTAGGCAGGGCCTGAATGATCAGGTCCTGCAGCGCCTGCCCGGCAGTGGTCAGCGGCAGCCCGGATTTCTGGAGCAGGCCCACCGATCGGGTGATGGTGGGGTTGCGCAATGGCACATGGACCAGACCAGGAGGCCCGGCCAAGTCGAAGGCCAGCCGGGGCGCGACCCCCAGCCCGAGTCCGGCCTGCACCATTGCGATGGCCGTGGAGATGTGCTGGGCCTCGTAGTGCCAGTGCAGTGTCTCACGCCGGCTACCCAGGGCGGTGTCGATCAGGTTGCGGATGCCGGAACGCGGGCTGGTGCGCACCAGCGGAATGCCTTCCAGCTGTGACCAGTTGATGCTGGCCGCCTTGGCGAACCGGTGTTCATCCGGACACAGCAGCACGAAGGAATCCTTGAACAGCTGTCTCGCCTCCAGGTCCCAAGCGGTGGTGGACATCAGGGTGACGGCAAAGGCGGCAGCGCCGGACCGGACCGCTTCGGCCAACTCCACCACGGAATTGTCGATCACCTTCACCTGCACCTTGGGAAACTGGTCGGCGAAGGTGCGCAGCACCCGGGGCAGAAAGCCGACGGCAATGGTGGGCAGGCAACCGATGACGATCTGCTCCTGGTGCCGCCGGCCCTGCTCGCGCAGCGAATCGAACGACAGGGTGAGGTCACCAATGACCTTGCGCGCCGTGGGCAGGAACTCCACCCCGGCCGGGGTCAGGCTGAGCTGCCGGGTGGTGCGCACCAGAAGCAGAAGGCCCAGATCCTCCTCCAGCTTCTTCATTCGGTGGCTGAGCGCAGTCTGGGACAAGTTGAGCCGCGCCGCCGCCTGGTGGAAGCTGCCCAGCTCGGCAATGTTTAGGAAGGCTTCCAGCCCAAGGAAATCGATGCGCACGCGGCCGCCTCCAGCCCCAGCGTATCCCTCTCGCTGCCGATAAGTAACTGTGATCAGCGCTGGCCCGGCCATATAGCTCCGGCGATGAGCGCCTCGCCGCGCATCAGGGGTCGAGCGGTGCGCAGCAGCGCTGAGCGCTCCACCCTGGGGCCTTCGGCCAGTTCCATATCAACAGTGAAGAACCCGGTGGGGTGTTCGATATCCAGCCGCCGGGCTCCGGTCCCAGGGCCGCCAGAGGCGAACTCGGCCGCCACCGACCCCGGCAGCACGCAGGCGGTGGCCACACTGACCGCGCCGAACACTCCGATCGCCTTGTGCACCGTGTGCGGGATGAAATTGCGGGTGGCGATGGCTCCACCCTGGATCGCCGCCGAGACCAGACACATCTTCGGCACCGTCCGTTTGGTCACATCGCCCAGGTTCATCAGCCTTCCGGCGGCCAGGCGCACCCGCTCCACCTGCGCCTTCAGTTCCGCATCGGCCTCAAGTTGTTCCGGAGTCTCCTGGCCGGTCTTGCCGAAATCAGCGGCTCGCAGCACCACCACCGGCATGCCGTTGTCGATCAGGGTGGCCTCGAACCCTTCCACCAGGTCGCGGACGTGGCCCGTGGGCAACAGGGCGCCGCAGCTGGATCCGGCCACATCGAGGAAATCGATCAGGATGGGTGCCGCCGTGCCTGGAACGCCGTCGATACGCGCTTCGCCGTCATAGCGCACCTGCCCGCCGGGGGTTTCCACCGCGGCCACGGCGATGCTGGCGGTGTTGACCATGTGGATGCGCACCCGGGTCACGGGGCCGGTGACCGGCACCAGCCCCTGCTCTATGGCAAAGGGGCCGACCGCGGCCAGCATATTGCCGCAGTTCTGCGAGGTGTCGACCCTCGCCTCGTTGACCACCACCTGCAGGAACAGGTAGTCCACGTCCGCCCCGGGCCGGGTGGGCGGACCGACGATGGCGACCTTGCTGGTGAGGCTGTCGGCTCCGCCCAGACCGTCGATCTGGCGCGCGTCGGGCGAGCCCATAACCGCCAGCAGGATCTGGTCGCGCAGGGCAGGATCGGCCGGAAGATCGCTGGCCAGGAAGAAGGGGCCTTTGGAGGTGCCGCCCCGAAACAGGGTGCAGGGGATCGCGGTCAGCATGTCATTCCCCCTCGAAGTCCGGCAGCGAGTCCACGTACACCAACCCCTTCCCGGCCAGGGATTCGCGCATGCCATAGACATCGAGGCCCACCTCTCCGGCCAGGAAGCGGGCCCGGTTGAGGGTTTCCTTCTGGGCGCGCGCCTCGGCGGCCGCCAGCGCCTCGTCGACCCTGGCAAGAGCCAGGACCATCACCCCGTCGTCATCGGCGATGATGATGTCGCCCGGACGCACTGGGTGCCCCCCGCAGGAAATGGGCACATTGATGTTGCCCAAGGAGGCCTTGACCGTGCCCTGAGCGAAGACCGTCTTGGACCACACCGGAAAACCCATTTCGGTCAGGGTGCGCACATCACGCACCCCGGCATCGATGATCAGGCCCTGGACCCCCCGGAGCTTGAAGGAGGTGGCGAACAAATCGCCGAAATAGCCGTCTTCGCAGGGCGAGGTGGGGCTCACCACCAGCACGTCACCGGCCTGACACAGCTCCACCGCCACATGGAGCATGGTATTGTCGCCCGGGGTAACGGAGACCGTGACTGCCGGCCCGGCGATGGCGGCGCCCTGGTAGATCGGCCGCAGGTAGGAGGCCATCAGCCCGCGCCGGCCGATGGCCTCATGGACGGTGGCGACACCGTACCCGGCCAAGGGGGCGAGATGGTCCATGGCGATCCGGGGAAAAGTGCGGACCACAAGGCCTGGTTTGGCGCTGGAATGGGATGAGACAGGCATGTTCGGACTCCTTATTTGGCCCAGTAAAGTCGGACCGGATTTTCGATCAGCAGGGCCTTCTGCAGGGCGGCCGTGGTCGCGATGCGCGGGATCATATCCACCAATTTCCCGTCATCGGGAATGTGGGTTTCCATGTTGGGATGGGGCCAGTCGGTGCCCCACAGCACTCGATCGGGAAAGCGCTCCACCAGGGTCCTGGCGAAGGGGACCACATCGTCGTAGGGCGGCCCTGCCACCGTGAGCCGTTCCGGACAGCTCACCTTCACCCAGATGTTCCGGTTCTCCTCCAGCAGAGCCAGGAAGCGTTGGAAATCCGGGTGCCCGACCCCCTTGGCGACGTCCGGGCGGCCCATGTGATCCACCACCAGGGCGACCGGCAGAGACTTGAGGAATGGGGTCAGCGCCTCCAGTTCGGCGGCCTCGAAATAGACCACCACGTGCCAACCCAGGGGCGCCACCTTGCGCACTATCTTGAGGTAATCCTCCTTGGGCGTGGCGTCTACCAGTCGCTTGAGGAAGTTGAAGCGCACCCCGCGCACCCCGGCCGCGTCCATCTCCTGCAACTCGGTCATGCCTATTTCCGGCCCCACGAAGGCCACCCCTCGGGCTCTGCCACCGGCCGCGTGCAGGGCGTCCACCAGCGCGGCGTTGTCTTTGCCGTGGCAGGTGGCCTGGACGATCACGTTGCGGGCGAACCCCAGATGATCTCGCAAGGCGAAGAGGGTTTCCTTGGGCGCGTCGACCGGCGTGTATTTGCGCTCCGGCGCGAAGGGAAAGCGAGAGGCTGGTCCGAACACGTGGCAGTGCGCATCCACGGCTCCTTCCGGCACCTGGAACTGTGGTTTTGCTGGGTTCGGATGGAAGCCCCGTAGTTGTTCAGCCATGTTTCTGAAACTCCTCTCTGGAATGGTCAAACGCGCCCGGCTAGCTTGGCGCCGAGCCGCGGATACACCTTGCAGGCGTTGCCGGCGAACACCTTGCCACGGTCCTCCGGGCTCAGGGCCAGGGCGTCAATGTAGCGCTTGGTGTCGTCAAAGTAATGCCCGGTTTCCGGATCGATGCCGCGCACGGCGCCGACCATCTCCGAGCCAAACAGGATGTTTTCGATGGGCGTCACCTTGAACAGGAGTTCGATGCCTGGAAGGTGGTAGACGCAGGTGTCAAAGTAGACGTTTTTCATTACTAGTTCCGGCAATGGCGGCCGCTTCAGGTCCTGGGCTAGGCCGCGGTAGCGCCCCCAGTGGTAGGGGACGGCGCCGCCGCCGTGGGGAATGATGAAGCGCAGGGTCGGAAAATCCCGGAACAGGTCGGAGGTGATGAACTGCATGAAGGCGGTGGTGTCGGCGTTGATGTAGTGCGCCCCGGTGGCGTGGAAGCATGGATTGCAGGACGAGCTCACATGGACCATGGCCGGCACGTCCAGCTCGACCATCTTCTCGTAGAGGGGGTACCAGTGCCGGTCGGTAAGGGGCGGCGAGGTCCAGTACCCACCCGAAGGATCGGGGTTGAGGTTACAGCCGATGAAGCCGAGCTCGGTGACACATCGCTCCAGTTCGGCGGCGCTGTGGGCCGGCGGCGCTGCCGGCGACTGGGGCAGTTGGCACACGCCAACGAAATTGTCAGGGTAGAGCGAGCAGACCCGGTGGATCAGGTCGTTGCAAAGCCGCGACCAGGCGAGGCTGGTGGTTTCGTCGCCCAGGTGATGGCCCATGGCCGAAGCCCGGGGCGAGAAGACGGTGAGGTCGATGCCGCGTTCGCGCTGCAGCCTGAGCTGGGCCTTCTCCAGGCTTTCCCGGATCTGGTCGTCGCTGATGGCGGGATTGCAGCCCGGGCAGAGCGAGGAGGGGTCCTTCAGCGCGGCGAGTTGGCCTTCCCGGAAGGTCTGCAGCGCGCCCGGCGCGGTGGTGTAGTGCCCGTGACAATCAATGATCATGGCTGGTCTCCAAAAAACAATAAGGGTTCAGTAATCAACTGGGCTGGAATCCCGCGGCCTGGGACAGGGGCCCTTCCGACGCGGTTTCGCCGTTCAGCACCTGGTGCATGCGCTCCACGTCCAAGGCACCTTCCCACTTGGCCATTGCGATGGTGGCCACGGCATTGCCGATGAGGTTGGTGGGGACGAGTCCTTCCGCCAGCAGGCGGTGGATGCCTAGGATCATGGCGACGCTCGCCACCGGTATGGTGCCGGTGGTGGCCAGGGTCGCCGCCAGCACCACGAAGGCGGCGCCGGATACGCCCGCGGCTCCCTTCGAGGTCAGTAGCAGTACACCAAGCAGCCCCAGCTGCTGCCAGAAATGCAGCGGGGTGTTGGTCGCCTGGGCCAGGAAGACGGCGGTCGAGGCGAGGTATAGGCAGGTCCCGGTCAGGTTGAAGGAATAACCAATGGGGATGACCAGGCCCACCACCCCCTCCTCGCAGCCCAGTTCCTTGAGCTTCACCAGCATCTGCGGCAGCACAGCTTCAGACGAGGTGGTGGCGAACACGATCAGGATCTCCTCCCGGAGGAAGCGCAGCAGCTTGAACAGGCTGTAACCGCACCAGCGCGCGATCAGCCAGAGGACACCGAACACGTAGATCAGACAGGTAACGTAGAAGCATCCCAGCAGCTTGCTCAGGGACACCAGGGAACCGACGCCGAACTTGCCGACGGTGAAGGCCATGGCGCCGAACGCTCCCAGAGGCGCGACCCACATGATGATGGCGACCAGCCCGAACAGCATCTGCGAGGTGGCATCGATGAGGTCCAGCACCGGCTTGGCCCGGTCGCCCATCTTGGTCAGGACAAGGCCGCACAATACGGCCAGCAGCAGCACCTGCAGGATCTGGCCCTCGGCGAAGGCGCCGATGAAGGTCGCCGGGATAATGTTCATCAGGAAGGTGACGGTATTTAGGCCCTGGGTGCCGCTGATGTAGGTCTTCACGGAGGACGTGTCGATGGTCGACAAATTGACGTTCATGCCGACCCCGGGGTGCATGATGTTGACCGCCACCAGCCCGATGACCAGGGCAATGGTGGTAATCACCTCGAAGAACACCAGGGTCCTAATGGCGATCCGTCCCACCTCGGACAAATTTGCCATGCGGGCTATGCCATGGACGATGGTGCAGAAGATGATAGGGGCAATCATCACCCGGATGGCCTTGATGAAGCCGTCCCCAAAAGGCTGCATCTTGGCGCCGAGCTGGGGATCCACATGGCCCAGGACAATGCCCGCCACCATGGCCACCAGGACCTGGATCCAGAGCTTCTTGTACCAGGCTTTAGGCCTGACCTTCCGGTCGTCCTTCCTCTGATTCGGTTCCATCTTCGCTCTCCTCTCAATGAATTGAATTTGCAGATGATCAGATTTTGAATTCCATAACTTCTTTGCGGAGGCCATCGGCCACGCCGGCCAGATCGGCCGACGTCCTGGAAATTTCCTGGATGGTGGCGGCGAGTTCTTGACTGGCAGAAGCATTCTGAGCAAGTTGAGCGGCAGTGTGGTCCATTCGCTGCGCCACATCAAGGCTGGTCGTGGCCTGGGCTGTGCTAATGGAACCGATTTCGCGGACATTTTCGGCGATGGTTTCGATCCGGCTGCGGATTGCCTGGAGATTGTCCAGGCTGCCCTTCATTCCTCCGACGCCTCCAGCAACCGTTTCCTGGGTTCGAAGGTTCAACTGCGCAATCTCCAATGCAGAATTCCGGGAATGCTCGGCCAGTTTTCGAACCTCTTCGGCCACCACCGCGAAGCCCTTGCCGACGCTTCCGGCCTTCGCTGCCTCGATGGCAGCATTCAAGGAAAGCAGATTGGTCTGGCGCGCAATGTCCTGGATAACCTGTACAGCAGCGAACACCTGCGAGGTTGCTTCTCTGATTTGTTCCATGCTTTGGGCCGCGCTTTGGCCCGCCTCTATCCCTCGTGTCGAGTCCTGGACCGCCTCGTCGCTCTGGACGCTGGTCTGCAGGGTCCGTTCTTTCATGATTTGCGCATCACGTTTCAAACCAGCCATGGACTGGGTGACCTGTTCTCCGGCTTCCTTCAACTCTTCGCCCACTTCGGCAATGCCCTGCACTGCCCGGGCCATCTCCTGACAGGTTGCTGCCAGCTCATTGCTGCCTGAGGCGACCCGGTCAGCAAACCTACCGATCGTAATCACCATCCCTCTCATTCTTCCGTTATAGGTATTGAAGGCATCCGCCGCCTGGGCAATCTCATCTCGTGTCTCGACATGGATCTGGTTGGAGAGATCACTATCCTGCAGGCCCCTAACCAACTGAAGCAGCGGCCGGACCATTTTTTTTGATAGCCCTTTGGAAATGGCCGCCGCAACGATGGCCACGCCCAAGGCCCCACTCATGACAGCGAAGGAAATCCGCCACATTTCCCGGTCAATGTCATCCAGGTATACCCCGGCACCCACAACCCAGGACCAGTCATCGACGCGTTTGACATAGGCTGTTCTGGGGATCAGCCCCTTCTTCCCGGGTTTAGTGAAAGAATAATTGTAGAAATGACCCTCTGTTGTTGCAGCACTATCCAAAGCTTTGGCCGTTGCCAACAAGGCGGGGAGCATCTCCCCAGACCCATTGTTTCCTTGCTTCCGAGAGAGCGGACCAACCAATGTCGTATTGCCTGGACCGTGAACAAATACAAAAGTATTGCCATCGATTCGTGCGGCCTGAGCCATGTCTTTGGCTAATGCCTGTGCGTCATTCAGGCTCAAGTGCCCAGCCTTTGATTCATCTTTAAGGTAAACAATCTGGGAATGGATGCTTTCTACAACCTGCCGGAGCCCTTCCTTTTTTGAATCGATAAGGAGTGAATTAATCATAGGCAATATGAAACAGGTAACTAGAGCAAAGAACAGAACAACTGGAATCATTGTTGCTGCAAAATTTTTACCAGCCAAAGACCTGAAATAGTTACCCTTAATATTTCCAGACATTTTGGCTCTCCCATTAGGGAATAATGTTCAAATCTGCATGGTCCCAAAACACCGTCCAGGATTACGTGAATACAGACCAAGGAATCCTGGAAGGTTGATTCAAGTTCGCGTCCTATATGAGGTGACGCAATGGTCAGAAGCTGTAGCGCGCGCCCAGGCCATAGACGGTGTTGGTGTCGAAAACGAATCCGGAGGCCAACCCACCACTAACCACATTGGTCATACTGGCGAGATACAAATCAAAGGCCTTGTTGAACCGGTAGTCAAGGAGCGTGGAGTAGAACTTGCTCTTGCCGCTAGAGGCATTGCCAGGAGCCGCCAAGCCGTTTGCGAAATTGTTCTGGTTGACCAGGTAGTAGCTCACCGCGGCATTCAAATGGGCTGTCATGTCGTAGGCCAAGCCAAGCCAATAGACATTCAGGTTCTTCTGCATCGCCTTCCCGTTCTTGGTGTAGGCCGTCACGTTCACGCTGCTGAGTACCTGGCCATTGGCGCTAGTCAGGGTGGCATCGTAGCTGGGATTGCTCGGATTGGTTAACTCCTCGCGTTCCGTGCCGCCCTTGATGGCCAAGGCACCCATCTGGTATTTGGCCGCGAGCATGTAAGCCTTCGTGTCGAGGGCGGTAGCGGCAATGGTGCCGATGGTGGCGCCGTTGGTCAGGCTCAGCGCGTCCTTGTAGCCCTCGTAGGCCAGCTGCACACCGAAGGGTCCGGATTCGTAGCCGACGTTGGCCTGGTCGGCCGACTTGGCGCTGCTGATGCCGGAGACTCCGCCGAACCCGTGCAGCAGGCTAAAGTTGAAGGAGCCGTAGTGGCCCTTGTAGCGGATGGAATTGTCGATCCGGGTGTTGCCGGTCGCACCGCCGCCACCATAGCTGCCGGAGTTGACGATGGCGCAGAAGACATTGGCGCCCTGCATCGTGTCATAGGGGACCAGGATGTCCAGCATCAGGCTTTGATGGCGGCCGATAGTAAGGGTGCCGTACTTGTCCGACATTACGCCGAAATAGGCGCCGCGCGAGAACAACTGACCGTTCAGGGCCGAATCGGCACTGTTGTTCGAGCCCGTTGACTTGGTCAGCGCAAGTCCTTGCGCCCCGTTAGCGATGGCGCCGTCGGGCAGGTCGATGGCGCTCTCCAGCAGGAACATGGCCTGGTAGCCGTCCGCGATCCTGGTCCCGCCCTTCAGTCCCCAGCGGGAACCGGAAATGCCGCTGTTGTATATGCCCGTGGCGCCCTTGGTGGCATGGGCATTGACCGTCGAGCCCACCTCCTGGTAGGTGTATGGATCAAAGCCCATGGAATGGTCCACGTGTGGGCGACGACACTGTGTGGAGTGCGTCAGCGACAACTACACCAGTGCATGGGGTAGCGCTGAACCGGGCGGATTCGTGACACGTTTGAACTGCGACCAGGTGGACGCAGGAAGGCGTTGCCATGTCCCGGGTCACAGACCAGCAGGTGAGACAATTGCGCGAAGAAATGACCAAGCTCGGTTGCGTGGAGGTCGCGGCGCTCCGCGTCGGGATGCACCGAAACACGGCCCGGAAATATCTCAAGATGGGCCAATTTCCCTCTGACCTAAAAAGGGCCAGGACCTGGGATACGCGGCCTGACCCGTTCGCGGCCGACTGGCCGGAGCTCGAGACCCGGTTGAAGCTTGCGCCCACGCTCCAGGCCCGGGCTCTGTTCGAGCACCTAATGCTGCTTCGGCCCGGCGTCTATGACGAGGGTCAGCTGCGGACGTTCCAGCGGCGGGTGAAGGTCTGGCGGGCCCACCACGGCCCCGACAAGGAGGTCTTCTTTCGCCAGGAGCACGTTCCCGGCGAGGCGATGCAGACGGACTTCACCTGGGCCACCGAACTGGAGGTGACCATCCTGGGGCATCCGTTCCCCCACATGCTTTGCCACGTGGTGCTGCCTTATTCAAACTGGGATTGGATCACGGTCTCCCGGTCCGAATCGATGCTGGCCCTGCGCAGGGGCGTCCCTGCAGCCCTTGTCCAACTGGGGCGAGTGCCCCGGTTCCACCAGACCGATAATTCCACAGCCGCCACCCACGTTCGGGCTGCCGAGGACGAGCCCGAAGAGGATGCCGCCGGGAAACCGGCCACCCAGCGCACCCGGGACTTCAACGCCGACTATGTCGAGATGAACAAGCATTACGGCATGACCCCCCGGACGATCGGCATCGGGAAGTCGGAACAGAACGGCGACGTGGAGGCCAGCAACGGCGCGCTGAAAAGCCGCCTCAACCAGCACCTGCTCCTGCGCGAGAACCGGGATTTCCCCTCGGTCGAGGCATGGGAAGGCTGGGCCCAGGACATCTGCCGGAGCCACAACAAGCGGCGACGGCCCCGGGTGGCCGAGGAGTTGGCCGCCATGAGGCCACTCTCGGTGGCGGCCTTCCTGGAGTTCGACGAGATCCCGACCAAGGTGACCAGCGAGAGCATCCTTGTGGTGAAGCGGAACACCTATTCCGTGCACCCCCGACTCGTCGGTGAGCAGGTCCGGGTCCGTATCTACGAGATGCGGCTGGAAGTCTGGCACAGTGGCCAGCTGGTCCTGGAGATGCCGCGGCTTATCGGGAGGAACTGCCACCACATCGATTACCGCCACGTCGTCGACGCGATGCTCCGGAAGCCCGGCGCCTTCCGTTGCTTCAAATTCAAGGAGGACCTGTTTCTGAGCCCCGTGTGGCATAGGGCCATGAGCGCGCTCCAGAAGGCCGTGGGCGATCATAAAGCCGACGTGGACTACCTGAGGCTGCTCCATCTGGCCTCCAAGAACCTGGAAGCCGATGTGGAAGCCGCCCTGAGCCTGCTGCTGGAGGCCGGCCAATGCCCCAGCCCGGAGGCGGTGAAAAAGCTCATGAACCTGGAGGAGCTCACCGAAGTCCCGGAGATGGCGCCCCTGGAAGTGGCGCTGATCGACTTTGACTGCCTGACCCCGGGCATGATGGCGGAGGCCGTATGAGCAAAGACACCCGGCACAAGTTGGGCGAGATGCTGCGGGAACTGAAGCTGCCCGGAGTGCATGCGAACTTCGCCGAAGCAGCCATCCGGGCCGAGAAGGAGGGGTGGGACTTCGAGCGGTTCCTGCATCACGTCCTGGAAGTGGAGCTGGAGCAGCGGC
>Ga0302319_10014597_pt1 | contig 14621 bp, 12 predicted proteins | sample Bog_T0_2_FD_203319 | JGI IMG/M metagenome (GOLD analysis project Ga0302319, IMG submission 203319) | Peat permafrost microbial communities from Stordalen Mire near Abisko, Sweden - Bog_T0_2 | ecosystem: Environmental > Terrestrial > Soil > Wetlands > Peat | place: Sweden: Abisko, Stordalen Mire... | reverse complement strand
CGAGGGAGGCGAACTTCGAGATCAATCGCAGAGACTTCGCCAAGCTTGCGTTCGGAGGCGCGGCGCTTCTGGCCTCCACCCGCGGCGGATTCGCGAAGCTGCCACCCCTCCCGGCGGGAATCAAGATTGGGACGAGCGCCCGCAATCCCAGCGATGAGAACATGCTCTACCTCCGCCAGCTTGGCGTGACGTGGATCAGCAGCGCCGATATCACGCCTCAGACCGCCACCGTTGAGGGTTTTACGCGAATGCGGCAGCAATGGGAAGCCGGCGGCTTCAGGGTATACAACGAGTCGGGCAGGATCGCCCCAAACGGCAAGGCGGTTATTAACGTTCCGGAGATTGTGCTGAACCTGCCCGGCCGCGACGAGAGGATTGAAGAATACCTGAACTACCTTCGCTACCTGGGCAAAGCTGGAATTCCCTACATGACCTACGGCTTTGAGGGCAACGGCAACTGGCGCAGCGGCACGGCCACCTCGAAGCGTGGATACCTTGCCTCCGACTGCGACCTTGCCAGCCCAACCTTTCACGGAGGCTGGAACGGCACGGTCTATCAGGAGCCGCTTTCGCATGGCCGCGTCTTCTCGCGCGAAGAGATTTGGGATAACTTCGCCTACTTCATGAAGAAGGTCGTTCCCGTTGCCGAGGACGCGGGCGTAAAGATTGGGATTCACCCGGATGATCCACCCAAGCCGATGCTGGCGGGCGTTCCCCGGCTTTTCACCAGCTTCGAGGGTTACAAGAGAGCGATGGAGATTGCCAACAGCCCCAACGTTGGCGTCTGCCTGTGTGTGGGAAGCTGGCTGGAGGGCGGAGCGAAAATGGGCGCGGACCCGGTTGAGGTCATCAAGTATTTCGGCGCGCAGAAGAAGCTCTTCAAGATCCATTTCCGCAATGTCACGGCCCCGCTACCCCACTTTACCGAGGCCCTGATGGATGATGGTTACTACGACATGTACAAAGTCATGGAAGCTCTGGCGGAGATTAACTTCGATGGCCTGGTGATTCCGGACCACGTCCCGGAACTCGGCACCCCGGCGGGTCCAACCCAGGCCGCGTCACACGATACCGCGGGGCAATTCCATCCCAGCCCCGGCCTGGCATATTCACTTGGGTATTTGAATGCCACACTCAAGGCGGTGCAGAGCAATCGGCGCAAGGCGTAAGGGCGCCAGGGGTTTCGGTCATAAACCGCTGCGCTCCGTAGGTAAGTCAAGACGCGAAGGGCGAAGGTCAAAAGTGAATCGTGGATTCTTGCTGGTCGAGGTCCCTTTCGCGCCGCTGGGATTGTGGTAGACTTTGGGGTGTGGGGCAATAAAGACAGGGCCGAATCGATGCGATCATTCTGAATAGCAATTCTTAGAAGCAGGCGGAGTTGTGTCTCTGAGCGGCAGCCCGCGCCTTCGCCGTCCAGATCAGGGCGCGATAAAACTAAACAAGAAAACCACAGACTTGAAGGAGGCCGTAAATGAACCGAGTTGGTCAAGAGTGCCAGGGCAGGACGAATCGAGTTAAGCCAACGCGCCGCCATTTCGTAGCCCTGGCAGCCGTAGTGTCTTCCATTTTCACTCTTGCTTTGTTGCTGACGCCCGCGAAGGTATCAGCCGAGGGCTCATCCTACACGGAAGCCAGCCTGCGAGGCGATTATGGTTTTGTGGGCACTTACAGTGGAGATGTGGCGCGCCTGGTGGGCACGGCATACTTTGATGGCCGGGGAAACATGACGAGTGGAGGCGCCCGCGTGGTCATCTCCAGTGGCGTGGTGAAGGCAATAACTTACAACGGCGTCTACACGATGAATTCTGATGGCACCGGCACCATAGCCGTAACGGTTTATGGCGTGGCGGTGCCTCCACCCACGGTGCATCTTGATTTCGTCATTACCAAAGCCACCTTGAGCAATGGGATTAAGGTTGCAACAGAACTAATGGATGCGCAGGAAGAGCCCAGTGTCGTGGTGGTGGATCAGCCCAGCTTTGTAACGCATACCTTCACCCGGCGCCCCGATGATGAGGGTCACCGGTAAAGACGGCATCACTCGAACGGTATGGCTACCTCGGTATAGCTGCCTGGCGTGGCGGCATTTACGGCTGTGGCAATTTCAGCCAGCATGCGGCGTACAGGTTCCCAGCGCCCTATGGTTAAAACCACAATGGCGATTTTGCGGCCCCCAAGATTCTGCTGGTACCTGATGTTCTTATCTGAAGTCAGCAGGACCTCAAAACCGGCTTTTTCGGCAGCGGTAAGTAAATCGCCGTTCTTCAACGTCTCCCAACCGCGCTCCCGTGCTTCGGCGACGGTGTGACCGGTGAGCGCACGGATGAGGCCGCGCGGGGCGTTGTTGTCGAGTAGTATCAGCACAGGCTAAAAGCTGGGCGATTTGTCGAGGCTGTGGGCAGCGAAGTCCAGTACAGCTTTGATCTCTTCGCGCGAAACGGGATATTGCTCAATAATCTCATCAATGGTCATGCCGTCTTCAAGGTTTTCGAAAATAAGTTTTACCGGGGTCCGCGAATTTCGGAACGTCCAAGCACCGCTCACCTTGCCGGGAATGCTCTCCACGGCGGGGCATTGGGACCAATCAAGAGTCGCCACAGTTCTCACCATCCATTCCATATAGCTAATAGCTTTTTACCACAATTTGATGTTGCCGTCACCTCCACGATGACGGCTTTGAATTGCACGTGCATTGGAACGGTTGAGGGCGCGAAATCCCGAGACGTTTAATATCAGTGGCTGATTCGCATTGCATTCGAAAGTGGTCAGGCGTATCTTACTTGCCTTCCGGGAGCTGGCGCCGGGAACTTCGCCCAAGGTGCCTCATTGATCACGCAGACTCGTGATAAAAGGGAACCAGCCCTTAGCAAGCCTCATTTCATTGTTATCGAAACAGGGAGAAATTCATGCATTCCTACAAACTTTCAAGACGGACGTTTCTGGAACGTGCAGGAACGTTGGCTGCCGGTGCCGCAGCTATCAGTGCTGGATTGGCGGGCACTGCACGAGGTGCAGGCAAGCGCATGCGGCTCGGCGCGCCCATCTTTATCAAGTCCGATGATCCCGGCGACCTTGCCCGCGAACATCGCCGCCTCGGGTATCGCGCCGCTTACACGCCCCCCTGCACGGTAGACGACCGTGACCGGATCAAAGCCATCATCAAGGAATACGCGGCGCAGGACGTGGTGATTGCGGAGACGGGCGCGTGGCGAAACATGCAGGACCCGGACCCCGACAAACGGAAGGCGAACCTGGCTTATGTGCAGGAGCGGCTGGCGCTGGCGGACGAACTGGGCGCGCGCTGCTGTGTTGACACCGCAGGCTCCCATAGCCGGACGAATAAAGACGGTCCCCACCCTGATAACATCACCCCCGCCTTCATTGAGAAGACAGTGGAAAACTGCCGGAAGCTGATTGACGCGGTCAAGCCCACCCGCACCAAGTTCACGATTGAGATGATGTCGTTTATCTTTCCCACCGGGCCTGACGACTACCTAAAGCTCATTAAGGCTGTGGACCGCAAGGAATTCGGCGTCCACCTTGACGCCTGCAATGTGATCGGCTCGCCCGAGATGATGTACCACAACACCCGGGTGATCCGCGATTGCTTCCAGAAGCTGGGGAGCCGCATCATCTCCTGCCACGCCAAGGATCTGGTGTTCGAAGATTATCCCCAGATTTACCTGCGGGAGACCATACCCGGCCGCGGGACGATGGACTACAAGACGTACCTCACCGAAATCGCCAGCCTTCCCGGCGATGTCACCCTGATGCTGGAACACTGCGACAAGCCGGAAGAGTACGACGAAGGCCGCCACTACGTGCAAACGCTGGCGCGCGAGATTGGACTGGATTACGGCGCCGATGGCGCTTAGGACCTCGTAGGGGCTGGGCTTGCCCTGCCCCGAGGCACCCAATGGGTGCCTGTCTGGTTGCGTAATCCTGAGATGGTGCATTGACCCTATGAGGAGGGCATGATGGAGAAGAAAGCAGAGATAACCCGAAGAGACTTTCTGAAAGGCACCACCGTGGCTGGCGCGTCAGCCGCCGTGCTGGGAGGCTTGGCACCGTCGAAAGTGCTGGGAGCGAACGACCGGATTCGAATCGGAACCCTGGGCACGGGTGAGCGCTGCAAAGTCCTGATGAGCCACTTTAAGGATGAGCCGGGTGTTGAACTCGTGGCCGTGTCTGACGTCTACGGTGGCCGGCGCGACCAGGGGATGAAACTCTGCACCCCTGATGCCAAGGCTTACGTTGACTATCGCGAGGTTCTGGACCGCAAGGATATCGACGCGGTGATCATTGGCAGCCCCGACCACTGGCACATTCCCATGCTGATGGACGCCATGCAGGCGGGCAAGGATGTTTACGTGGAAAAGCCCATCATGCATTCCATCGACGAGGGCAAGCCGGCATTGCGCGCCGCCGTGGACCTGAAGAGGATCGTGGGGACCGGCACGCAGCAGAGGAGCTGGCCGCATTACCAGATGGGTAAGCAGATTGTGGATTCTGGCAAGCTGGGCCGGATCACCTACGTGCACGCGTTCTGGTATCAGGACCTCTATCCCTTGTTCAGTGTGCTGACGCCGGTGGACACCTCGCAGCTCGATTGGAAGAAGTATCTGCGCAATGCTCCGGACCAGCCTTTCACGCTGGAAAAGTTCTACTTCTGGCGATGGTTCTGGGACTTCGGCGGCGGTTCCATGACGGATCTGTTCACGCACCTGGCCGACGTCATTCAGTGGTACATGGGCGAGTCGGCTCCCAAGACGGCGACGGTAATTGGCAATCGTTATCACATGCCTTGGGAGGCGCCAGACGCGCTTACGGCCACTTTTGAGTATCCCGGGAATTTCATGGTGACGTTTACCCACACCATCAACAGCCGTGTGGGGGATGGCGGCATCACGTTCTTCGGCAGTAATGCCACGTTGAAGGTCGACCGCGAACGCCTGGTGGTCTATCCCGAACAGGGCAAGCGCGTGCCGGGGACGTACGATCCTGAACCGGAAATCTACGTCCGCTCTGAGTACGATGGGACGATTGATAACGTGCGAAATTACCTGGATTGCCTGCGCACCCGCAAGACTCCCAATGCCAGCTTGCAAGCGGGCTACGAAGCCGCCCGCACGTCATGGATCGGCAATGCCTCGCTCAAGCGGGGGACGAAGGTCACCTGGGATCCTGTGAAGGAGTGCCTTGTGTAGCTGCAACCATAAGCATAAGTTGTGGGCGCAGTCGGTGGAGACCCGCTATTCAAATAACTCGTCCTTCCACAATTTTTGCCCGCCGAGTGATGTATAGAAACTCCACCCGGCAATGGCGACGAATCCTGCCAGAATCGCGGCCACATGGGCCGTGTACCATAATGAAAAGTCGAGCGAGTAGGGAACGTTCAACAGAACGTTTGCTGTAAAGATTGCGGTCGCGAGGACCAGCAGACCGAAACGCGATAGCGCGCCGGCGGCAATCGTGTAGACAATCAGCCAAACCAACCAAATGATTTGTGGATGGTCACTGCGCAAAGTATTCTGCGCGGTGAATAGACCAATGAAACAGGCTAACGCCAGCCACTTGTTCCGCAGAGTCACTCTCAGGAGGAACAGCACAAAGAAGAACTGAAGCGTGCCGATGATGCTTTGGACCGTGTTCTGAAGCCATGCGCCAAGCACTTGACGGCTGCCCATCAACAAGTCTGAATTGGGAAGTTGTGGTGTTGCCCCCACCCGTTTCAGGAAGAGGAAGCCCACCCCTACGATGATCGACCAGAGTATGCCCAGGAGAACCCCCCACAGAATGTCCCGGCCCACCAGCGGATCACGCAGACCGCCTCCCACAAGGCGGCTCCAGGAGATGATGGCGTGGGGCCAATTCCTGCGCACGTAGGGCTCAAGCGCAACATAGAGCGTCCAGATTGCAGCCGAAAGAAACAGCGAGGTGCTGATGGCCAGGATGAAACGTCCGAAGGTGGCAAGGGTGGGAATGAAGTGATTCAGGCACACCCACAGCGCCATGTTGATCACAAAGGTGGCACCGGCCAGACGGAAGGCGCCTTGCACGTCGCTCTTGCCCTTTAAATAGTTTCGACGGGCCAACAGCGCGCCTCCGGCCAGAAACAGAATGGCCATGATGACCTCGATGATCTGGCTGGCGTGCCGCCCCGCCTTCTGATTGTCGGAAGGGGAACGATCGGGAGTGGTCCAGGGTCCAATCAAGTTAAAGAAGACAGGCTTGCCACGCCAGGCTGCCGCCTCAATTCGCAGGGGAAAATCGGTGCCCGGCCAGGACCCTGTCCACGCGGCACGCTCATCAAAGGCCGCGAGCGATACCCAGGTGGGGGTGGCCTGATGGAACTGGTCCGGGTTCAACTCCGCGGCGGTGAAGAGGGCCTTCCAATCTGCAGGCTGTGCCGGGGTGGGATCAGGGTCAACTTCTTTCGGAATGACTTGCAAGTAGCTGAGCCGTCCCTGAGCATCAAGAACGAGGTTGATCATGCCCGATTGGATGGCGGGCGGGTCGTCAAAAGTGACAACGCCCGGCGTCAGGAAAACGTTGAAGCGGTCGGGATCGAGGTACACGGGACTCTGCCGGTAGGAATACACAACCACTTGCGGACGCTGGGAAAGCACCTTCGGCCAATCAGGATGTGGCGCAAGGTGGGTATGGACATAGTCGGTGAAGTTTGTATCATAGCCAAACATCGCGGCCCGGTCGATGGCCTGGGCGGGATACCCAAGTTTTTCAATTGTTTCCCGCGCTTTCTGGTCCAGGACATCCGGAGGCAAGACGCCGTTCATCAGCCGGAGGCCACTCACTGCCAGGCCGAGAAAGACCACTGCGGCCAGACCCAGGATGACCGCCGTCAGGCTGATGACAGCCGCACGCGGCGCAAGGCCACTTGTTTCGCCCGCGGCGGCCACCATCTGCGGTGAGGGGGTCTCGCCGGCTGCCAGCGCTGCCGCCAGCGGATCGCCTCCCGGCAAGGCCGCCGCCACTCCCAGCGCTGCCGCAGGGCGTTTGGCGGGTTCAGTCTCGAGGCACCGCAGAATCACTCGCTCGACAGCGGGGTCGAGATCCTTCACAAAGGTCGAAGGGCTGCTCAGTACTTGCTGGTTGCGCTGCTTGATCAACTCCGGCAAGCTCTCAGCCGCAAAGACGCGCTTTCCCGTAAAGATTTCGTAGAATACGAGACCGAGTGAGTAGATATCGCTGCGCGCAGTTACCTCGCGCCCCGCAAGTTGTTCAGGAGCCATGTAGGCGGGCGTACCGTTACGCGCCTCAATGCCCTCCACTTTGTCCGCCAGGCTCGCCAAACCAAAATCCGTCATCACCGCGCGCCCCCGCCCGTCGAGCATGATGTTCGCGGGCTTCAGATCACGGTGCAGCACGCCTTCGCGGTGTGCCGCGGCAAGCCCCGCGCAAAGTTGGCGCGCAATTTCCAGGGCTTTGTCGCCGGGCAGGCGGCCGATGCGTCGCAACAAGGAGGCTAGGTCTTCGCCGTCCACGTATTCCATTGAAAGAAAGGTGTGCCCATCCACTTCGCCAACGTCGTAGACGCGACAAACATTGGGGTGCGAAACGCGGCGGGCCACACGGATCTCATTGCGGAAGCGCTCCAGCGAGTCTTCATCCGTGGCCAGGGCTTCAGGCAGAAACTTCAGCGCCACAGGTTGTTCCAGGATCAGGTCATCGGCGCGATAAACCTCGCCCATGCCGCCCTTGCCGAGCACGGCGACAATCCGATATCGTCCGGCCAGCAAAGTGCCAGGCAGGAAGCGGCCCTCACTGGAGAGACCCGATGAGGTGTTCGACTTGGATGATCCCAGGGAAGAGGACCGCTGCTTTGACGGAGGTTTCCTGCCCGGTGTGGGCGCGGGCCCGGGTGGGGTTACGTCTGCGGTCGTGAGCGGACTGGAGTCGAGCGGAGCTCCGCACAAGGAACAGAATTGGTGGGTCTCCGGAACATTTTCACCACAGGAACCACACCTGACCATATTGGGTCTCCAGTTTGCATTTCCGTCGGCGTCAGGATAAGGGATAAGGTTCGGAACAATCAAGTTCCCTGTTGGACAGATCGAGTTTCGATCCAGATTTATAGCGGAATATTGCCATGCTTCTTGGGTGGCATGGTGTCGCGCTTGGTTTCAAGCATGCGAAGGGCAGCGATTAATTTGGGGCGCGTGTCTCGGGGTTCGATGACGGCGTCAACCCAGCCACGCTCCGCGGCGATGTAGGGGTTGGCGAAGCGCTGGCGGAATTCCTCAGCTTTCTCCCGGCGCATGGCTTCGGGATCCTCGGCCTTTTGCAGTTCGCGGCGGTAGACGATGTTCACCGCGCCTTCCGGTCCCATCACGGCAATTTCCGCCGTGGGATAAGCAAGGTTCACATCCGTGCGCAGGTGCTTGGAAGCCATCACGCAATACGCGCCGCCGTAAGCTTTGCGCGTGATGAGGGTGATCTTGGGCACGGTGGCTTCCGCAAAAGCAAAGAGCAGCTTGGCGCCGTGCCGGATGATGCCGCCATACTCCTGCTGCGTGCCGGGCAGGAATCCGGGAACATCCTCGAAAGTGATCAGAGGAATATTGAAGGCGTCACAGAAGCGCACAAATCGCGCCCCTTTTACCGAGGCATTGATATCAAGGCACCCGGCCAGGAACGCGGGTTGATTGGCCACGATCCCCACGCTCTTCCCACCCAACCGGGCGAATCCCACCACCAGGTTTTTGGCAAAGTGCTCGTGAACTTCCACGAAGTAGCCGTCGTCCACCACTCGCGAGAAGATTTCCTTGATGTCGTACGGCTTGTCAGGCTCAATCGGCACAAGCGTGTCAAGCGCCTCGTCCCGCCGGTCGATGGGGTCCTTGGTCTCAACGCGGGGCGGATCCTCGTGATTGTTCTGGGGCATGAAGCTGAGCAATTCGCGGGTCAGCGCCAGGCAGTCAGCGTCGTTGCGGGCGATAAAGTGCGCCACGCCGCTGGTGGCGTTGTGGGTCATGGATCCGCCCAAATCCTCCTTGCTCACATCCTCATGCATCACCGTCTTGATGACGTCCGGCCCGGTCACAAACATGTAACTGGAGTCTTTGACCATCAGGGTGAAGTCAGTTATGGCAGGCGAATAGACCGCTCCGCCTGCGCAGGGCCCCATGATGGCGGAAATTTGGGGGATGACCCCGGAAGCCAGCGTATTGCGCAGGAAGATATCCGCATAGCCCGCGAGCGATGCCACGCCTTCCTGAATGCGCGCGCCTCCCGAATCGTTCAGGCCCACAATCGGCGCGCCAACCTTCATGGCAAGGTCCATCACCTTGCAGATCTTGGCCGCGTTGGCTCCGCTCAGCGACCCCCCGAACACGGTGAAGTCCTGGGCAAAGGCGTAGGTAAGGCGCCCGTTGATTCTGCCATAGCCCGATATCACGCCATCGCCAGAGATGCGCTGCTCGGCCATGCCGAAGTCCTGGCAGCCATGCTCAACCAGTTTGTCGATCTCTTCGAAGGTGCCTTCGTCAAAGAGCAGCAGGATCCGCTCGCGCGCTGAGAGCTTTCCCTCCGCGTGCTGACGGGCGCGCCGTTCCTCGCCTCCGCCAACTTCTGCTTCGGCATGACGCCGGCGGAGTTCATCGATTTTTTGTCCCCGAGTCATCCTGAACCCAAGTGGCACTATAGCGGAGAAATGTTGTGGCAGGCAAGGGTGCGATGCCGCGAATCATGGGGCAGATGAAGGCGACGATGCGGACGACCGGCAGGTCATCTCTTTGCCAGGCGGAAGCGAACGGCCGGAGCGTATTCCAACGTCAAGGGGCGTGGGGAGCTCAAGCCCGACGCAGCATGCGCCCCCTATTGAATGCCTTCACCCCGCAGCGAATTCAGCCCTACGGGTGGGTCAACCCAGGAAGCTCAACGCCCCCGCCAATGACGATGCCGTTCCACTGGTGGAGCCGAGGCCCAATTCCTGAAATTCCTGTGCCAGCGTTGAATAGGCCGTTTGTGCGGCGGAAGAACTCGCCGATTGAAGGCTCGCTCCCAAGCTTCCCAGGAGTTGCGACAGCACGTTGCCCGAAGAAGAGTTGTTCATTTCTGAACTCCCACCCGCATGGTGGTGATGATGACCCAGCCCGGATTGCTGGACATCCTGCTGAAGGGTTGAGTATGCCTTTTGCGCGGCGGCGAGGTTCCCGGATTGCAGCGCGGTTCCCAGTGCCCCGAAAGCCTGGGACAGTGAACTGTTGGTCTGGACGGGAGTGGAAATGTTCTGGTTCAAAGTGCTGAAGTCTGATTGAGCCTGGGTGAGGTTGCCGGCCTGAAGGTCCTGCCCCAGCTGTTGGAACTCGCTTTGAATCTTCTGCGACCTTGCCTGCCAGGTTTGCAGGTTTTGGCTCAAAGAACTGCTTGCGGATACGCCTGATACCGACATGGTCCACCTCGAAGTTGCTTTGGCTCACTCCGGCGAGGCTCAAACTTGAGTTTTAGCTGGGCCTTTCATCGTGCCTTCCATCTGCCTGCCGGAATTGCCGAATCTTGCTTGCACCCTTCTGAATGCAACTACTGTTCCGTTCACGCCATTCCGTAATGGAAATGGAAGTGATTGGTTCTAAGTATGTTGCGGACGCCGGTGGTTGAGGCAACGAATGGCGGGCCTTGCAACTGGGCAAATAGCGCCCACTTGATCGTCCTTGAAGGGGCAAGTCTTGCCGTCTTGAGGGCCTTTCCAGGAACTTCACTGCGGCGTAGGTTTGGCGGGCTCTTCCTGAGGTTCAAGGAAGAGGTTGCGGTGGGGCTCCAGGTCGGGAATGCCGCACCATGTTTCACAGGCGAGGATGGAATTCGTGGGCTGTTTCGGATCGAATTTCACGCTCGTGGTTTGGCCGGGAAGGAAGGGGGCGGCAGCGGCGATCTCCGGCAGCGCGCTCATGTCCTGTGCCGCTTCATAGGTAACTCCGGCCACTTCGTAATCATAAAGAAGAACGGGCCCAACGGGACCGTCCGGCTGGGGCTCTGCCAGTTCCACGATTCTTCCATAGCCAATGCGTCCGCAGGCGTTCACGCCCATTCGGCGCAGGCGCTCAATTTCTTCCGGGCTCTTGCGACGCCAACGGCGCACGGTCCTCCACGCCCAAACACTGGCAAGGGCAAGTGCGGCGGACCCCGCAACGGCAATTCCAACATCTTTTGAAAGCGTCACAGGTATTGTATTCCCAACATTGTTTATATTTTATTAAAGGTTAATGTCAAAAGCTTAAAGGATGCAGCCTGGCATGCGTACCCCTTCAGTCCTTACCCTTTAAACTGTATCCAAAGCCCGTGCCCTTTTATTTCGTTTCAACATCTTCGTGCTTTGACGCTTTGCTCTCATTGCCGGAAAGGTCGACCGCCGTCACATAGTAGGTCAGCGTCTTTCCCGCCGTGGCCGCGACATCGCGGAAAATGGGCGTTCGCACCAGTTCCTTGTTCACGCGCTGGGCGGTTTGATCATCCAGGCGATAGACGTTGTACCCGGCCAGATCGGATTCAGTGTTGGCCGTCCAGACCAGTTCCACCGCGCCCGCCGAATAGATGCTTGAAAGGCCCTGGGGCGGAGTTGGGGGGAACGTATCGCGCGGCGTGATCTTCACCGCTTGTGACGGGTCGCTCATGGCCAGATGGCCGGGCTTACCAAAAGTGGCCCGCACCTGGTAGTAATAAGTTTGGCCGAACTCAAAATGTGAATCGCTAAAAGTGGGCCCGGAAACATCGGCCAGCATTTCAAAGCTGCCGGGCTTGCCCGTCAAGCTGCGATAAACGCGGAAGCCCGCAAAATCAGTAAGGGGCGCGCCACTGAGCGTTGTGGTGGGCGTGGAAAATTGAAGTTCCACGGCCTTCTCCGTGGTCACCAGCTTGGGCCCGGCCATGGCTTCCGAAACGTCCAGGATGGGCACGTCGACCAGATTGGACGCATCGCTGTTCAGCGCGCGGTGGCGGAATCCCCGCGTAAGGGTGCGCACACCCACCACCAGTGTTTGCCCGCGCCAATCGTGAAATTCCTGCTCCGTCAGGTGCGCGGAGTAGGAAACATTATCGTCCTGTGCGTACGGCAGCCATTCATTATGAACGAGGTGGATCCAGACTTCCGGCTCTGGCAGCTTGGCGAGGCCCGGTCCCTGGGGAGCCACGGCGCGCAGGATCTCAATTTCCAAGGGATTGGTCAACCGCTGGCCATCGGTGGTCTGTTTGGGAAGCGTGAAATTAATCTCCACGTTTTGCCCGATCTGCTCGGCGGTGAGATTGGTAACTTTTGCGGGCAGTTCCACGCGGGGGGGATGGGGCGTCCCCTGCACTCCGCAGCCGTAAAGCCACCCGGCGGCGGAAGCCAATATTAATACCTGTAGAATTCGTTTGGGCAGACCGGTTCGCGGAAAGAAGGCGTTGGGAGCGGTCATCCGCTGCTTACAAAGAAGATAAGGTTTCACAGGATGTATCGGCTGAGGTCCTGATTTTTGACGATGTCCGCCAATTGCTTCTGCACGTAGGCGGCATCGATGCGCACAATTTTCTTTTTCAGGTCCGGCCCCTCGAAAGAGATCTCATCCAGCAATTTTTCCATGATGGTGTGCAGGCGCCGCGCGCCGATATTCTCCGTGGCCTCGTTCACTGCCGCGGCAAACCTGGCGATTTCCTGCAAGGCATCATCGGCGAAACTCAGCTTGATGCCTTCGGTATCCAGCAGCGCAATATACTGCTTAACCAGCGCGCTCTTGGGTTCCTTCAAGATGCGGATAAAATCGTCGGTGGTCAGCGAATGAAGTTCCACGCGGATGGGAAAGCGGCCCTGTAATTCGGGAATCAGGTCTGAAGGCTTGGAGACGTGGAATGCGCCCGCGGCGACGAACAGAATATGGTCCGTGCGGACCATGCCGTAGCGCGTATTGACCGTCGTGCCTTCAACAATGGGCAGGATGTCGCGCTGTACGCCTTCGCGGCTCACGTCCGGACCGCCGCCACCCCGCTCGCGCCCGGCGATCTTATCAATTTCATCTAAAAAGATGATGCCAGATTGCTCCGCGCGTTCAACCGCGGTGCGCGTCACCTGGTCCATATCGATCAGCCGGTTTTCTTCTTCCTGGATCAGATACTCCATGGCCTCGGCGACGTGCATACGCCGTTTCTTGGTGCGCTGCCCGAAGAGGCCGGGAAGGATGTCCTTGATGTTGACATCCATCTCTTCCACGCCCTGGGAAGAGATGACCTCAAAGGAGGGCATGCTCCGGTCGCGCATTTCCACTTCAACTTCGCGTTCATCCAGCTTGCCTTCGCGCAACTGGGCGCGGAGTTTTTCCCGCGTGCGCTGAAACTGCTCTTGCGATGCCGCCCGCCCATCGTCGCCTTCAACCGCGGGTTTTTCAGCTTTCCGGATCGCGGGAGGGGGGGGAAGAAGCAGGTCAAGCAACCTCTCCTCGGCGTTCTGTTCGGCCTTTTCCGCGACTTCGTCCACTTTCTCTTCGCGAACCATGTCAATGGAGACTTCCACCAGGTCGCGAATCATCGATTCCACATCGCGGCCGACGTAGCCAACCTCAGTGAAACGGGAGGCTTCAATCTTGAGAAAAGGCGAATTGGTAAGGCGCGCCAGCCGGCGGGCGATTTCCGTTTTGCCCACGCCGGTGGGGCCAATCATGATGATGTTCTTGGGAAGAATGTCATCAGCAAGTTCGGGCGTCAGTTTTTGCCGGCGCATGCGATTGCGCAGTGCCACCGCCACGGAGCGTTTGGCGTTGGCCTGACCCACCACGTACTTATCAAGCTCGGCAACGATCTGCCGCGGGGTCAAATCGTCAAGCGATGTGGCGTTTTCGATGTTTTCGGGCAAGTAAAAAACCATGGTCTAAAGTGTAAAGGGTAAAGGCTAAAGGATAAAGGCTAAATGATTTTAGTTTGCCGACCGAAGGAGTGTGGTGAGAGATCCGCTTTGGCCTTCACCCTTTGACCTTCACACTTTAGCCTTTCTTATCTTAGATCTCTTCAATCACCACCTGATCGTTGGTGAAGATACAAATCTGTCCAGCAATTAGCATCGCTTCCTGCACGATTTCACGGGCAGGCATTTCCGTGTGCTTCACGAGGGCGCGCGCGGCAGCCAAAGCAAAGGGGCCGCCGGAGCCGATGGCGACGATCCCGTCATCGGGTTCAATCACATCGCCATTTCCGCTCAGAAGATAGGTATTCTTCGCATCTGCCACCAGCAGCAGTGCTTCCAGATGGCGCAAGGCGCGGTCGGTGCGCCAATCCTTGGCGAGTTCCACCACGGAGCGGCTCAAGTTTCCGTGATATTCCTCCAGCTTTTGTTCAAACCGGGAGAACAGGGAGAGTGCATCGGCCGTGCTGCCGGCAAATCCCGCAATGACTTTTTCATTGAAAAGGCGGCGAATCTTGCGCGCCTTGGACTTCATCACGCTTTCGCCCATGGTGACCTGGCCATCGCCCCCCATGGCCAATTTGCCATCACGGCGCACGCTCAAAATGGTGGTACTGCGAATTCTAGGTGTCTTGTTCACGCTCTCTCCAATTGAACATTATAGCAGATGGAGAAATGGGACACGGGGTAAGGGACACGGGACAAGGGACACGGGAAAACCTGTGTGCGGTTT
>Ga0302319_10014595_pt1 | contig 14623 bp, 13 predicted proteins | sample Bog_T0_2_FD_203319 | JGI IMG/M metagenome (GOLD analysis project Ga0302319, IMG submission 203319) | Peat permafrost microbial communities from Stordalen Mire near Abisko, Sweden - Bog_T0_2 | ecosystem: Environmental > Terrestrial > Soil > Wetlands > Peat | place: Sweden: Abisko, Stordalen Mire... | reverse complement strand
CCAATACGGTCACCATCAATGCGACCAATGCGGCCGGGACCGGCAGCGCGCTGCTTAGTGTGCTCGTGCAGACGCCGTTTGCCGCATGGGAGAACGCGGTTTTTTCACCGTCGGCCCTGACCAATCCTGCGGTCAGCGGCGTCTCCGCGAGTCCCGCGGGCGACGGGATCCCGAACCTGATCAAGTACGCGCTGAATCTTAATCCGTATGCCAATGGGACCAGCGGGCTGCCGGTGAGCGCCATCACGACAACGGGCAGCGGGAATTACCTGACGCTCAGTTACACGCAGGTTATCGCGGCAACGGATATTACTTACACGGTGCAGGTTTCCACCGACATGCAGAATTGGTATTCGGGCTCCGGCTATACGACACAGGTGAGCGCGGTCAATAACCCGGGAGGGATCACTCAAACCGTGACCGTGCAGGCGGTCACGCCGATCACGCTGACGGCGCCGCGGCAGTTTATCCGGCTGAAGGTGACCGAGCAGTAGGACCGGCGGGCAACGGGGCGGTACTGAGGTAGGTGGTGGGATCCGGCAATCCAGCAAGGATGAATGCCTCGCGGCGCTCGACGCACGTACCGCATTCGCCGCAATGGATCTCTCCGCCCACGTAACATGACCAGGTCTGCGCGTAATCCACACCGAGCTCATGCCCCCGCCTGGCGATGGCGGCCTTGGTCATGGAGATGAATGGGCGAATCAATGTCACGGCGGCGTAGGTGCCGAGCCGCATGGCGTCTCCCATCGCTTTCATGAAATCCTCGCGGCAATCCGGATATATGGCGTGATCGCCCGCGTGGGCGGCAATGACCAATCCATTCGCCTCCACGCTTTCCGCAAAGCCGGCAGCGACGGAAAGCATGATGCCATTGCGGAACGGAACGACGGTCTTTTTCATCGATTGCTCCTCGTAATGGCCCTTGGGGATATCGCCGCCGGATTTGAGCAAATCCGACTGGAACAGCTCCCCAACGAAATCCAGGCGAATCACCCGATGGAGAACGCACAATCCATCCGCATGGTAAGCAGCGAAGGGAATCTCGCGGTCATTGTGTTTCGAGCCGTAATGGAAACTGACGGCGGCCACCACATCGTACTGAGTGCGTGCCTCGTACAAGGCTGTAACGGAGTCCATCCCGCCGCTAAGCAGGACGATGACTTTCAGCTTATCCGTCACGGATGCGAGCCCCGCGGACTGTGCTTTCGGTATGCCGGAATTTCCGCATCCGATGGATAGGCGGCATCGACCGTGACACTGACTCCGCCGCGCGCCGCGAATCTGCCGTGAACGATGGCGCGGCGCGGTTTGCACGCCGCGATGAGGTCATCGAGGATGCGGTTGACTATCTCTTCGTTGAAGCTGCGGGTATTGCGAAATGAGGCGAGGTAGAATTTGAGGGACTTCGTCTCGATGCAGAGTTTGTCCGGGACATAGTCGATGGTGATGGCCGCAAAGTCCGGCTGACCGGTGACCGGGCACATGGAGGTGAACTCCGGGCAATCGAACTGGATCCAGTAATCGCGTGCCGGGTACCGGTTATCGAACATCTCCAGGGTCGCAACCGCCGGAGCCGCGGGATATCCGGCGGCGGCTTTCCCGAGCAGTGTGAGCTGGTTGTACCTGGGAGCTTTTTTGGCTGGTTTCATGCGCCGCGGGAATGGGACGGAATGGACTGGAAGAACTCGGCTCTCACTTCGCGCATGTCAAACAGGAAACGATTTTCCAACGGCAGATGGATCATTGCGGCCGGGTACCGAAGACGTACTCGATGGTGGCCTGGTAGGTCTGGCCGGGTCGCAGGAGGGTGGAGGGGAAATTGGGATGATGCGGTGAATCCGGGAAATGCTGCGCCTCGAGGGACAAGGCGCAATACCGGGCGTACTTGACGCCGCCTTTGCCGACCAGGGTGCCATCGAAGAGGTTGCCGGTATAGAATTGGACGCCGGGCTGATCCGTCCACACCTGGAGGTCGCGCCCGCTCCCTGGATCATAGATCTCGCCCGCCTCGGAGACCGCGCCGGGCTTGTAATTGGAGAGGACATAATTGATATCGAACCCCGGCGGCTGATTGCCGAGGTCATTGATGCGCGAGCCAAGGACGGTGGGCTTGCGCAGGTCCCATGGGGTGCCATCCACCTTGCGGATTTCGCCGGTGGGAACGGAGGTCGTATCGATGGGGGTGATGGCGCCCGCATTGACTGTCACGACATCGTCCAGGATGGTCCCGTTGCCGGGGCCGGATAAATTGAACAAGGTGTGATTGGATAAGTTGACCACGGTGGGCTTGTCGGTCGTGGCGTCATAATGAACGCGCCAATGGTTGTCATTGGTCAGGGTGAAAGTAACGCTCGCCTTCAGGTTGCCCGGAAAGCCTTCCTCGCCGTCGCGACTGATCCGGCTGAAACGGATGGACGGCGGATCATTGCTTACGACCTCGGCCTTCCAGAGGCGGCGGTTGAAGCCGAGTTTGCCGCCATGCATGGTGTTTGAGTTATTGTTTTTGGTTAACGGGTAAGTATGCCCGTCGATGGTAAGGGATGCGCCGCCGATCCGGTTAATGTACCGGCCCATGGTTCCGAAATTCAACTTGGCGGCGGCATAGGCGCCCGGGTCGTCGAAGCCGAGCGCGATGTCCTGGAGCTTTCCCGACCGGTCAGGGGTCACGACGCTGACGACCGTGGCTCCGTAATCCATGATGCTGACATTGAGCCCATTGGCGTTTGTCAGCGTGTGGATCAGCACCGCGCCTTCGGCGCACTGGCCGTAGGGCCGGGAAGTGACACCCGTCGCGGCCAGGAGTACGGGCGTGTGCAGCAGGCATATGAAGAGTAACCGAGGGACTAATTTCATTGGGTTTGTTTCCATTGATAATCGATGACACGCAGGGGCGAGGGCGTGCCGATGACTTTTGGTGTTTGCTGGGCGATGATTGAAAGGATCTTTTGCGTTTTCCATCGCGTGGGGTCGGCCAGCATCTCATTGATGAATGGCCCGGGCTCCACGGCAAGGATCCGCCAATCCTTCCACTGCGCGGCGGACGTTGCACAGGCAATGACGAGGTCGCCATGGGTGAAGTAAATACCCTTCTCAAAACCCTGGCCAGCGATGGGCCGGTTGTAGATGAGGATCAGGTTATCGTTGCCGTCCACGAAAAGGCGCGGACGCGAACCGGCGACCCACGGGAGAATATCGTCATGCCAGGTGCCTGGCCCCTCCCGCCAGTAATGATGATACCGGCGCGCGGCCGGCGGACCCCAGATGGCCGTGCTATCGGCATTTGTCGCGGTCTCCACCGATGAGTACCACATGACTACGTGGATACGATTCCCGGAATCGATGGCCTGGGCCTGGTTATTCATCAAGCCCTGACGGCGGCTGATTCTTTCCACGATCAAGCCGGGCGTGCCGATGCGAGCCGGACCGGAAATCAATTTGCCGGCATCGTTGTACCAGGTTTTGCCGCGGTCATCACTGTATGCATAAAGCAGGTCATGATTGGTACCGCCCGCATTTTCCCTCCAGACCCATGTGGCCTGGAGCCGGCCGGTGGCATCGTAATCGTAGCCATTGGGATAGGCATTGCGGTGGGAACTGCTGCCAAGATCGTCCTTGAAAATGCCTTGTGCGGAATCGATCTGGCGCGTCCCCGACCACTGGCCGGTCTCCGGGTGGTAATCGACCAGCATGTTGTCGCCATCCCCGGAGGAGCCGCGGCGATAGTGGATTTGCAGACCGCCGTCCGGCGTATCCCAGAAGCGGGGATAAGTCACCACGATCGGCTTGCCGGTCTCGAGGTAGGAGTGGATTGGGCCGAAAAGCGAGGGATCCCACGCGAACTTCTCCGGATGCAACGCGACACCGGGTTTCGAGACACGGTAATGCAACTGGGTTACGTGATGGTCAAATGCCAGGTGAATGGTGCCGTCCTTCCCGCAGATGCCGAGCGAGATGGTATTGTGCGCGTCGTTGCTTTTGAAATGGTAGTCGGGAAAGCGGAGGATCTGCCACGGGCCGGCGGGCAGGTGGCGTCGGGCGACGCAGACATCGCGGGCGCCGCCGTAATAAGCGACGTATTGCCAGCCGGCGAAGGTGTGGATCATGTCCTGCTGGAAGGCTTGTCCATTGATCGTGGAGCCAAATGTCGCCTCCGGGGGCAAGGTCAATGCCGCGGGATCGACGACGCTGTCACCCATCCTTGCCAAGCCGGGTGCAGCCTCGACCGGCGTCAGAAATGCGAAGAGGCAAAGGGCTGTCACGCCCGCATGGAGAAGAAAATTCCGCATCATTGCTACTTTGCAGGGGAACTCGCGGGCTCCGTGACCGGAAGGATCAATTGTGGTGCCGGGGGTACGGAGATGGGCGCCAATTTTGACAACTCGCTTGCCGCCATGAGGAATGCCCCGGTTGCATAGAGCTGCGTCCCATCCGCCTTGACCGGTCCGGGCGACCCGCCGATGCCCTGCACATAACCCGGCAAGCCATCCGGCCGCAGCGCGCTCCCCAGCGCGGCCCAAGCTTTCGCGACGACGGGCAAATAGGTATCCCTGTCCAATACTCCATTCTCAACCCCCCAGGCAAATGCGTAACAATCCAGGGCGGTACCGCTAAACTCCGGATCGGGATACTCGCCGGGATCGAGCAGGCTGGGACGCCAGGTCCCATCCGGCTGCTGAAGGGAGGCCAGCTTTGCCGCCATCTCCTTGAAGACCGCCGTGTATCGATCCCGGTCCGGATAGGCCCGCGGGATATAAGTCAACGTGCGCGCAAGGCCGGCAAAGACCCAGCCATTGCCGCGCGACCAAAAGACTTTCTTTCCGTTTTTCGTCTTCTTGCCGAGATAGCTTTTGTCGCGGAAGAAGAGATGTTCATCCTTGTCATAGAGCAGGCTGGCGGTTCTCCACCATTCCTTGTCCATCGCGTCGATGTACTTCGGGTCCCCGGTTATCTCCGAGAGCCGCGCGTGGCCGGCCGGGGCCATGAATAGGGCATCGCACCACCACCAGATCAGGTTGGTTCCCTTTTGGCCGGGAACATCCGGCAGTTCTTTCTCGATGGCATTGGATACCGCCGCGATCCGTTGTTCGCTCGGGGTTAGCCGGGCTGGATCGTTCTTTCGAACGTATGCGTCCAGAAAGGCCTGGCAAATGCATAAGTCATCCGCGTTATACGGGATCTTTGGCCGGAACGACGGCTGCCACTTAAAAAAAGTTCCAATGCCATCGACCGCGGATGCGTAAGCCGGCTTTTGGGAGAGGTGGGAGAAGTCCGCGTAGCCGGCCCACATGACGGCAGCCACCCATCCCTCATTAGGCACCTGTTTGGCCAGTTGGGCATCCGCGACCTTTTCGCCCTCGGCGATGATTTGATCCCGGGACATGGTGGCGCCGATGGAATCGGCGAATACGGCAACCAGTTTGCATGAAAGCGCGGCGATAAAAACGAGGGAGAACAGGCAACGAAGATGGCGGGAGGGAACGGGCATGGACAAAAGGATAATCTGTTGGGAAACCCCCGGGGATGCAAAAAGGGAAAAAACTGGTTTGAATTAGTTTGAATTAGTTTGAATTTGTATCGGGGAGCGATTGGAAATTGGGATCGATGGGACTGGTGGCAAGGGCGGGGGCGTGCTGATTTGAATGGGGTCGGCTTGGTCGGGGCATTTGCACCGAAATGTAAGGCTTTTTTTGGGGTTTTGGACGGCTTTTCACAATTCCATTTTATTGCACATTCTATTGTTGGAGAAAGGCTTACGAAAAACGGGGCTGATTTTATGGGTTTTTCTGCATCGCTGGAATATGGCGGACAATCCCGGACGGTTATGCATGCACAGGCATATATTCACTGAGGGCAGCGATCGGCGAAGGCGTTTTTGGTGTCCTTCGATTCGGGACATTGTCGGTGGGCACAAAGTTATTTTTGCATATTATTTAGCAGTCGTCAAAAAATATTCGTGCAGACGCGCTCACTTTAAGGCACCGAGACTAAGTACCCACCCTTCAGCCCCGAAACCGTCACATTCCCCCTGCCGCCCCTATTTCGATTTCCCAGGCGCCGCGTGATCGCCTTCACTGATGGCGTCCTCCTCGCTCATGTACTTGCCATGCCTGGTCTTCCCATACCAGCGCGACCCCTCCATATGGTAAACGTGGCTGGACGTATTCACCCACACCAAGCCGGGGCCACCGCCGGGAACTGGAGCCGTGTCCGAAGCAGCAAGGGTATCGTCGGCGGCGGCGCTCTTCCTCGGGTGCTTATGTTTGGACGGGCTGGGGGACACGTCGGGACTGGAGAGGGGGCTCGGAGAGTCGGTCTGGCCGAAAACAGGCGGCATCGCCACCAGGCCCAATGCGATGATGAGGGGAAGCATCTTCTTCACGGAAGGTCATTTACCGGCGACCGTGGCAGCCCGGCAATCCCAAATGGCGTCTCAGCAGTACCGACGCCGGCCGGGAAGGTCAGGGTCCCTTTGTGGAAGCCGGGCTTAACCTCAGCGCGGATGCTCGGGGCATTCGCGTCAGAGGAACTGACCTTATTGCCATCGAGGACCAACGTCGCCTTCCCCACATAAGAGGGCAGCTCGAGCGTACCCGAAACTCCATTGGGCACTCGAAATGCAAAATCGAGATGGGTGGGGCTTCTTTTCCACGAAACAGGCACAGGGCCGCCTACCGTCACCACGGTACCTTCGGCACTGGATAGATCGCCCAGCCGTGGATTAATCAAAAGGCGTTTGTCGATGGCCGGCCCGTCCGGGCGCACTCCCAGCACATAGGCGCTCAGGAAAGAGCCGGGATACATTCCGTAACAATGCGCACGCGACCCGCCTTTGAATTCCTCCCATGTTGTTTGCCATGGCCAATTTGCCATCCCAATCCACTTTTGCCGCATCACATCGAGAACCTGCTTATCCAGCCCCGGCTGATTCGCCGCGTAAAGCTGCTTCCACTGGTAGTAGTAGAACATCATGCGCGGATCCGGATCCGGCTGGGCAAGCAAATACGCCTTCACCCGCTCCTTCCGCGCCTCCGGCACAATTCCCTGATCCAACGCAAAGAGCCCCGGGTACACCGTCGGCGCAATCAAATGGCTGGGCAGGACAGCCGGTTTCCCACGCGTTCCCGCCATGCCCTCGGCGACTCCGGGCGGCATTTCCGCGGCGTCCGTGTCATAACCGGAATAATAGGTTCCATCCTTCTCATCCCACAGTATCTTATTGAATGCAGCCGACAAATCCGTCGCGGCCCGGCCAAACCTCGCCGCCTCTTCCGTCCGGCCAATGACTTTGCCCAGAAACGCGGCGTCGACGAGGGCCTTGTAGACGAACGCATTCAACCCCTCTCCCTCGCACGTGACATATCCCATCGGGTTCCCCCAAATCACCCATTCCCGGCCAATCACCAGGCCCCGGGAACTGCGCCGGGCCAGAAAATAATTCATCTGGGCTGCAATGGCCGGCCAGATTTCCCGGATCGGCGCCGCATTGCCCGTGTCTTCATAATAGAGCCGGGCTCCTTCCACCCAGTCGCACGCGCGATCCTCCATCTTCGCATGGATATCGAATCGGTCGGAGCAGGTGTGCGCCTTCACCCAGCCATCCGGCTGCAAAGTCAACGCCGTCCGCCGAAGCAGTTCCTGCATCAAACGCGGGTCGCCATAGACTTTCGCGCCGTTGTCACCCGGACCGGCCATCGCTGTTCGCGTCACATCGTAGCATGGCGGCGTGTCGTCCATCCACTCCGTCCGCTCCCGGTCGGCACAATCCACGTAGGAATCCTCGCTCATCACCTGGAGAGAGCGGGCACAGACACTCCACAGCTTATTGAGAAGCGGATCATTGCTCGTGAAGCTGCCGACGCATTCATAGGGATAAATCCGTTCAACCAGTTTGAAAGCGCGGATGGTCATCTTCCCGGAGATGACCTTGATGACACCGTCCTTGAACCCATGCGTATCCGTGGAGATATAAGTCTGCCGTCCCGCCCTCGCCGTGTAGGTAATCCCCGCATACGGCAACGTAAAACTCGTCCCCTGGTCCGCATCAAACTCAATGAACGTATAGGCCTGGACAAGGCGATCGGTTCGAAAACTGGCTTGCTGCCCTGCCGTGACCGTCACCGGGAAGTCCTGGTCATTGAGCCTAACCTCCATCGGAGTTTCTTTCAGCAAAGGGATGCGCCGTGCCGAGAGCGCACCCCATCCAGTCCCGGATATCCTGACTGCGCGCGTCCACCCTCCATCGTTATAACTCGGCTGCGTCCAATCCCCATCTTCCGCCGTCGTATCAATGACATCCATTTCATTGCCCCAATTGACCCGCGGGTTCCGGTAACGTGTCCGGTCGTTCCACTTCCATGTCTCATCCGTCGAGACAATCGTGTGCTCCCGTCCCGCCCCTGCAATGTCCAACCGAACGGTCAGCCCCGGCGCATGATGCATCATCTTTCCATTGCCCTGGTTCGCCATCACCAGCACCACGATTTCATTGTCTCCCTTCCGAATGTATCGCGTCACATCGTCGCCGTCATACTCCGGACCCTTCGGATTGAACCGGGCCGGCCCGCGCAGCACATACTGCCCATTGATCCAGAGCATATAACGCACATCCCCAAACAGATCGATCTCCGCATTCGCCGGCGCGCCCGCCAGCGAGAATCCCTTGCGAAAGGCTACAAACGCCGATTGGAGCCGGGCGTCCGTCCCCGTCCAGATCATCTGCCGTTGAAGCACCTGCCCCATTGCGTCAGGCGCTTGATCCAGCGGCTGCACGTCCCCGTGCATACTCGCCAGCCCCGCCCACCATAGACAAAGGGCGGTAATGAGCCAAACGGGGAGATCTGTTTTCATGGGGGCTCGTTGCCGGGGGACGGCGATCACCGCGTCCTCTCCAGACGGAGCCATCTTCCGACCTCCTCGCAGGTTTTACAATACGCAGCGCTTCGGGAGTGCGCCGCGCGCAAAGGTATTCCCATCCCCCTTCGCCCCGCGACTACTCAGTCTCCCCTGTTATTTGGCAGCCGCCCGCCTCCGCCGTCCGCTCACCAGGTAGGTATCCGCCCGCGGCTCGAGCAAGGGATCGGCCGAGGGCTCGATGCCTTCCACGCGGGGAATCGGGTCGAAAATAATCCGGGCTGCCTCCGAATCGTCCTTCGGCACCAGCCCCGTGAGAGTCACCGTGCCGAGCAATACCTGCGGGCTCTCAGCCGGCCAGTGCTCCGTGGCATCGTCCACTACATCCCCGTCATTGGCGATCTGCACCCAGATATTCATCTTGATCGGCCCCGCTGCAACCCGCTCCGTCAGCTCATCCATCAGAAAATTCGGGCCCTTCGCCGCGGCGCCTTCCGCATCCAGGTACTCATTGCCGGCGTCAGGCAGAATCCGATAGCGCACATGCCGGCTGGTTCCCGCCGAGTCGATGAACTTGTACGCCGTCACGCTGAAATACGATTCCTTCGCGAAGCTCGTCGGGATCGGCTTTGGCATCTGCACAAACACCAGCGCCTTCGGGTGGCTGCCAAGAAACTGCTCGATCGGGCTCGGGTGCGGAACGTCCGGCCCGCTGGCGTATATGGCATGCAGAAATTCCACAAATTCCGGGGCCGTCCGCACCGGGAAGCCATCGGCCGAGTGGGCGATGATGTCGGTATGCACATGGTCACCCAGTTGAAAGCGGATCGCGCATCCGCGCGGGCTGGCGCCATTGGGATCATTGTCGGGCACGGCCGGCACGCCCGCGAAGTCCGAGAATCGCACCATCACAGGTGTGGAAGCCGCATGGAAATGCGGCGCACGGGACAATGCCACGGCTTCCGTGGTGGGAGTGAAGTGGCCCGCAAGCAAGGAGCCCTTGGCGTGGACGGGCCGATGGCCGGGATGGACACCGCCGTTTAGATTATCCAGCGCCTTGACGGATTCTTCCGCAAGCGCCTGTCGTTTGGGGTCGTTCGGTAGTGGCATTTTCGTGAACTCCTATCGATTGCTGATTCGTGTTTGGATCCTTGCTGACGAACAAATTCGCAGGGCATTTCTCCCCCTTCAAAAACTGTCGCGCAAGAACTTTTCGCGGGTCAGCTCCCATCCCTTCTGCCATCCCGGCCAACTCCCGTGTATTTGTGAATCGACTTGGGATAAACGCGGGAGTACGATTTTCCGCTTCAATTCGGAGAACATGAGCGAACACAGAGCGACAAATGCCGGGACGCATCCCAATAAGAAGCTCGCCCTCATAGTCTGGGTTCTTGCGATCCTTGTAACAGACACTGGTTCTGTTCATCTTCTCGTTAGCAATCCTCGCTATTGCCGTTCGAAACCAAATCCACCCTTTAAAAGGGAGTGGCGAGTTGGCGCGGCAGCCCCCGATGATGAACCGGCGGAGCGGACGTTGGAGAGAATCCAGTGAAAGCATTGAGCAACGTTCAACGGTTTGTTAAGGAGCAGGTCGAGCATCTCCGTCAGCTTCGTGATACTCCCCATGCCGTGGCTGGTGGCGTCGCATTTGGGATATTCTGGGGGTTTACTCCGCTGACGGGTTTCAAAACCTTGCTCGCCATTCTGTTCGCGTGGATATTCCGGTGCAGCAAGGTTGCGGCAGTCATTGCAGTTTCGCTTCACGACATCCTCAGCCCCATCTGGCCAATCGTCTTGCGGTGGGAATATGATTTCGGATTTTGGGTATTAAGCCATCCTCATCATTTTCCAAAACGACTTCGTGTGGAAGACGCATTCGCTGGAGGCTGGTTTCACCTGAAGACACTGGAGGTTCTTTGGCCCATGTCCGTTGGTTCCCTGATTTTTGCTGTGCCGTTCTCGCTGATTTCGTATTGGATCGTTGAGCGATCCCTTGAGGGATACGAACGCACGCATCGCCGGGGCCAAGGCTCGCGCGACCAGGGAACCCAGTTACACCTATAACTGCCAAATCAATCACCCTGCGGCAAAGAAAGCCGGTCAATCACTGCACCCGGATCGACCGCCACAATCTTGAACACATGCCCACCAGCCGTAAGCCCTGGAAGAGGCACACTGAGGCGCACATAATTAGGTGTCCCCGCCGTTGTCGCCCTTTACCTGCTCTGTGACTATCTGCGCGTAGTCCCCGTAATGCCCCCGCCTGAAAACGCATTCGGCCTCCAGAAAGAAGGGGATGAACTTGTCGAATCTCTCGCTGTGGGGCACCCCATTGCAGGAGTGTCAAATTCTGCCTTGTCGTTGGCCCCCGAGTTCCATAGGAATCCGGTCGATGGAATATCTGACGCTCCTTGCCGGACTTTTAAGCGGCGCATTTGCCGTGGTCGCTGGCGGTTACATCGGGCATTTCCTCACCCATGATAGATGGTGGCGCGAAAAGCGTTTGCACGAGTTAGAAAATCTCTACGTCAGCCTGACTAGGCATTTGGCGGCGATTGACGAATATTACACGAGGTCTTCAGCGTTGCTCAAAAAAGCGGAGGAAATTGAACTGGAGACCGCAAATAAAATGGGGGAAGACCTTAAAACGTACCTCAGAGCAATGCAGGAAGATGAGAAGCAAGCCACTGCCATACCTATGATTATTGGCATTTATTTCAAGCAATTTGCTCCTATTTGGGAGGAGTTCAGAGCGGCAATGGAGCGGCTAAACGAAATGCATGCACACACCAGCAGGATTGCCCTTAATAAAGAGGCGTGGGAAGCACTTACAAAGGAAGAGAGAATAGCGAGACATAAAGTTGTCTGGGTTGCGGTCTCATCGGTGATTTTGCCTGAGCTACGCGGTATTGTAGACAATCTGTGCAAGGAAATCGTTAAGGCGGCCGACGAAATCAAGGCCGAAAGGCCTTGGCCCTTAGGGTGGATGGCTCAAATGTGGGGACAAATTCACAGGCAACTAATCAATAGACCCGTTATGGCGAGGGAACCTACAAAATGCGTCTACTGCCGCGATGGAATAGAAATGTCAGTCGACCATAGATGTCAGAGCCAATGGGGCTATGACATCTATGCTGCCGTTGCGAGGACGGTGCGACTCTGCTGTTTTGCCCACGCTTTGGGCGTGATGTCCTTGACCTGCCAGTTGGTCATGAAGGGGAGCCGGCTGTTCGTAGCGTTCCGATCGCACATCGGCGATATGTTTCAATGCTTTTTCCGTGCCGCCAATTTCGACGTTCGCATACTTCGGCGTCCACAGACCCACCGAGATACTACAAATAGTTCAATGGCAAGGAATGAACTTCTGAATACAATAAGGATCAGAATTATTGCGAGTGATAATCTTAGAAAACCTTCCATGCTATATCCACCTCCGACACATTGGTAACCAAGCCGAATGTGCAAACCGCGTCGCGGCGTTCCCGCCGCGCACGGAACTCCGTGTACAGGACGATTCTTATCCGGTTTACAAGGCCTGGATTAACGATGCGTAAATCGACTTCTGATCGGGAGGGACAATCCGGGCGCCATATCTCCGCCATTTTCAGCGCAAGGATCCGCCTGTCATTGGGGTGAACTCTGGTAAGAAGGACATGACTCTCAGGAGGAGCGTCCAATGGAATTCCCAACATGGTTCTTAGACAGGGCGACCAGTATTGCGCGCCCGTATCGTAGTTGGCGTGCAGGAACCCCACGGCGTGGGGCTGGATCGCATCCGGCAGCGAGGCGGCTTCGATAACAGGGTTTAGATCTGGACTCCCGCGGAGTCCGTCGGGAATGCGCTCTCGAGTTTCCGTTTCCAAAGCCGCATCGCCTTTCCAGGTCTTCATTTGCTGGAGGAAGAGAGATATGCCACGAATTCGAGGGAAGTGAGTTGTCATTTGCCGAACCTAACTTCATTCACCCCGTGGCTGGAGGAAAATAGGACGAATGGCAGAATACTGGGATAAACGGTGAGTCCTCTTGACGGAACATCGCTTTGGGTATGCCGCGGGAGTTGCCTTTGGGTCCAAACCGCCATCGCTTTGATTGCCGGGTGGAACCGGGCTCCGAACCGTACCGGGCATTCGTCGAAGGGATGATCTCCGCGGTCTCAATCACCCCATTGAGGGCCTTCACTGCAACAAAGGCCATCCCCATTAGTCAGTGGTTCCAAGGAGCAGAATCGCCGTTCAAGGGCAAAATCGACCGCTTATCAAAACTATGGCAATTTTCCTTCATTAAGGCATTATGAACATCATTTCGAACTCGATGAACGATCTTCGCTCGAATACACTCTCACTCACCAGGCTGTTTCTGGGATATCCTTCGTACTGGGCGTGCCAGGTCGGTGGATGGACCGGGGCGTGGATCATCACCCTGCTCCATCTTGTTACGGAACCCGGACACAAATACGAACCGGTTTTTTCACTCCACAGCGTGGGCGCGTTTTTGAGCCTCGCAGGATTCTCCCATCTATACCGGATATTCATCAAGATGAACAATTGGCAGGCTCTTGATTGGCGACAGCTGCTTCCCAGGGCCGTTGCAGGCGCATTTGTCATTGCCATCGCCCATGATCTGATCGTGAGCACGATCCTTTCCAGTGATTTGGCGCGCATCAGCAGCGGGGGGATCATGGCTGACGCCCACGTCGCGCTTTTTGCCTTGGGTAATCTGGTGCTAATCTCCGCCTGGTCGGCCGCGTATTTCGGCTATCATTTCCAGGTGTACTTTCAGAAAATGCAAGTCAATGAACTGCGGCTGCAGGTGGCGCTGCGCGAAGCGGAACACCGGGCATTAACAGCGCAGGTGAATCCCCACTTTCTTTTCAACAGCCTTAATACGGTAAGGGCGCTCATAGATGAAAGTCCCGATAAGGCCCGCGAGGCCGTTACCCAGCTTGCGCGCGTCTTTCGCGCCTCGCTCAATACATCCCGGAAGGATTTGATCACGCTGCGTGAAGAAATGGAGACAGTGCGTTCCTACCTTTCCCTTGAAAGAGCCCGTTTTGAAGACCGCTTGATTATTCGCGACGACATCCCGGACGATGTTTTGGAATCCAGACTTCCGCCATTTCTCCTGCAAACCCTAATTGAAAACGCGATCAAGTACGGTGTCGGTAATAAGCCGAGCTCTGAAATCTCCTACGGCGCCTACCTTGATGAGAACGGCTTGAATTTGCGGGTGACCAATCCCGGACGGCTCATGCCATCCCCCCAAATGGCGGCAAGCCCGGCGCGGAATGGCACCACCGGCCTGGGCTTGGAAAACTCCCGCCTCCGCCTGCAATTATTGTTCGGTCCTCATGCTTTCCTTCATCTGACCTGCTTGAGTGACAGCCTGGTTCAGGCGGAAGCGCTTATTCCCCAGCTTAAGCCGGCCTTATGAAGGTGCTCATCGTGGATGATGAAAGACCGGCCCGGCTGGAGATGAAAAGGCTTCTGAAGGCTCACCCCAATGTCGAGATAGCGGGGGAATCCTCAAGTTCCGAGGAGGCTTTGCAAATGATTGCCAAACACTCTCCAGATCTCCTTTTTTTGGATGTGCAGATACGGAACGAAATTGGATTGGACCTTCTCGCTCATCTCGCCCCACCAGTGCCCAAGGTGATTATCACGACTGCATATGACGAATACGCCGTTCGCGCGTTTGCGGTGAACGCGCTGGATTACCTGTTGAAACCGATCGAACCAGGAAGGCTGGCTGAAGCGCTAAATCGAATGATACA
>Ga0302319_10014594_pt1 | contig 14623 bp, 13 predicted proteins | sample Bog_T0_2_FD_203319 | JGI IMG/M metagenome (GOLD analysis project Ga0302319, IMG submission 203319) | Peat permafrost microbial communities from Stordalen Mire near Abisko, Sweden - Bog_T0_2 | ecosystem: Environmental > Terrestrial > Soil > Wetlands > Peat | place: Sweden: Abisko, Stordalen Mire... | reverse complement strand
GCCAGCGCAGTTGGAGCGAATTGCCGCGCGGACGCGGGTGGAAGACTGGGTTTGGACGCGGGAGTTTGCGGTTCAACTGGTGGAGCGGCAACTCAATGTGCGCTCGCTCGACGGCTTTGGCCTCACCGGCCACTCGGCGGCGGCGATTGCGGCTGGAGCAGTGCTGCACTATGTGCGCACGACGCAGAAGAATGAGGCGCTGCACATTGATAGCCTGCGCTTTGAAGAGCACTCGACGGCTCTGGAACTGGACCAGGTGACGGTGCGCAACCTCGAATTGGTGGAGCCGCTTTTTGCGGGGCAAGACAGCAAGACGACGCTCTTTTACACGCTGGACGCCTGCCTGACGCCAATGGGCAAGCGGCTGCTGCGAGCCACGATTCTGCGGCCACTGGTGGACGCTGCGGCCCTGGAAGCGCGCTATGAGGCTGTGGGCGAGGCGCTGGGAGACCTGGTCAAGCGCGAGGAGATTCGCCGCGCGTTTTCCGGGCTATTGGACCTGGAGCGGCTGCTGGCGCGGCTGAGCCTGGATTCGGCGGGAGCGCGTGACGTGCGAGCGCTCGCGGCGAGCTTGAGCCGCTTGCCGGGACTGAAGACGGCGCTGAGAGCAATGCAGTCGACGCGATGGATTGAGTTAGTCGGACGGCTGGATACGCTGGAAGATGTAACAGCGCGCATTGCGACGACCATTGTCGAAGAGCCTCCGCTGACGCTCGTCGATGGCGGAGCGATTGCGGCGGGCGTAGACGCAGAGTTGGACGAGTTGCGCGCGATTTCGACGACTGGCAGGCAGCAGATTGCGGCTATTGAGGAGCGGGAGCGCGCGCGAACGGGAATAACTTCACTGAAGGTGCGGTATAACTCGGTCTTCGGGTATTACATCGAAATTACTAAGGCTAACATGGCTTTGGCACCGGCCGATTATGAGCGCAAGCAAACGCTGGTGAATGCAGAGCGGTTTACTACGCCCGAGTTGAAGGAGTACGAGCGCAAGATACTCACGGCGCATGAACGGTGCATCGAGATTGAGAAGCGAATCTTTGCCGAGCTGCGGCGAGCGGTGTTGGAGGCGGCGGGGCGCATCAAGCGCAGCTCGGCGGCCGTGGCCGAGGCGGATTTGCTGGCCTGCTTTGCGCATCTCGCTGCGGGGCGGCGCTATGTGCGGCCAACGATCTGCGAGGAGCCTGTGATCGAAGCCGCAAGCGCGCGCCATCCAGTGATTGAGCAGTGGATGGAGGAGACGCGCGAGGGAAGATTTATCGCCAATGATATTTATCTCAATGCAGCAGGTGATGGGCCGAGCTTGTTGCTTATTACCGGGCCTAACATGGGCGGCAAGAGCACCTATCTGCGCCAGGCGGCGATGTTAGTTCAGATGGCGCAGATGGGCAGCTTTGTTCCCGCCCAGAGTTTGCGCTATGGGCTGGTGGACCGCATCTATACGCGCATCGGGGCGAGCGACAATTTGGCGCGGGGGCGCTCGACCTTTATGGTCGAGATGACCGAGACGGCGACGATTCTGAATACGGCGACCAACCGCTCGCTGATTCTGCTGGACGAGATGGGGCGCGGCACGGCGACCTTTGACGGGCTTTCGCTGGCCTGGGCGACGGTGGAGTATCTTCATGCCGAGACCGGCGCGCGCACGCTCTTTGCCACGCACTATCATGAGCTGACGATGCTGGCTGAGAAGCTCAAGCGGGTTCGCAATCTGCGCGTAGGAGTAAAAGAGGGCGCGGGCGGAATTGTTTTTCTGCACACCATTGAGCCGGGGGCGGCGAGCAAGAGTTATGGCATTGAAGTGGCGCGGCTGGCCGGGCTGCCGGCGGCGGTGATCGAACGCGCCAAGCACGTGCTGCGCCAGCACGAGAAGCAGGAGCGGCAGAGCGTGCAGGTGGAGACAGCCGTTGAGCCAGTGCAATTGACGATTTTCACGCCGCTCTCGCAGCGCATTGTGGACCGCATTGAGGAGATCGACGTAAACTCGCTCACGCCGTTGCAGGCGCTGAATCTGCTGGAGGAGTTGCAACAAGAACTGAAGGAGAAGGGATGAAGACGAATCTGCGGCAAGCCGCGGGAAGCCTGCTCGTTGTCGGCCTGAGCGGCACAGAGCTGACTGGCCTCGAACGCGCATGGCTGAAGCTGGTGCGGCCAGCGGGAGTGATTCTCTTCCGGCGCAACATTGTGGATGCGCGGCAGACGCGGGCTTTGCTCGGCGAAGCGACGGAGTTGTGTGCTCCGCAGAGCTTTCGCTGCGTGGACGTGGAAGGCGGAACGGTGGACCGGCTGCGCGATGCGCTCGCGCCCATGCCCTCGGCGCAGGCCGTGGCGGAGGCCGCGCGACGGACGGGTAAGAAAGATCTGGCTCGCGAGCAGGGCGAACTGATTGCACGGGGCGTGAAAGCCTTCGGCTTTAATACGACGCTGGCTCCCGTGATGGATTTGGCGCTGCCCGAGTCGGCTGAGGTGCTGGGAACACGCGCGGCTGGCGCAACCGCAGAGCACGTAGTGGATTATGCGCACGAGTTTTTGGCTGGGCTGGCCGCGCAGAAAGTTGTAGGCTGCGGTAAGCATTTTCCCGGTCTGGGCGGTGGCGCTCTCGATTCGCACTCGCTGACTCCGGCGATTCATCGCAAAATGCGCGAACTGTGGAGTGAGGATTTAGTGCCTTATCGCGAGTTATCGAACAGGCTGCCGATGGTGATGGTGAGTCATGCGAGTTATCCGCAGACTCCGGGCAAAAACCAGCCGGCGAGCGTGTCAAGTTACTGGATTTCTACGGTGCTGCGCAAGCGCATCGGCTATCGCGGAGTTATCTTTTCCGACGATCTGGAGATGGGCGGGATTCTGAAGTTCATGGTGATTGAAGAGGCTGCGGTGGCAGCAATTCGCGCGGGGATGGATTTGCTGGAAGTCTGCCACACGCAGGAGATGATTCTGCGCGCGTATGAGGCGCTGATTGCCGAGGGCGAGCGGTCTGCGGTCTTCGCAAAGCTGCTCATCGCCCGCGCGGAGCAGATGGCGCGGCGACGGGCGGAACTGTTCGCCGGCGAAGTCTTCCCGGCGCTGGCGGACAAGCAATTCGAGGCGCTGCGCGGGCGGATTCTGCGCTTTGCCGAGACAGTCATGGAGAAGCAGACGGCATGAGCGCAAAGGCGATGACAGTGGCCGGCATCATGAGCGGCACTTCGGCGGATGGAATCGACGTGGCAGTCGTGCGGATTGCGCCGGGGAAGCTGCGGCCCAGTGTGACGCTGCTGGCACATGAGGGCTTTGCGTTTCCGGCGGCGCTGCGGCGCGCGATATTGGCGGCGATGAACGCGGCTGCAACTTCAACGGCCGAGTTGGCGCGGCTGAATTGGCGGTTGGGCCTGGCCTACGCCGAGGCGGTAAGCGCGACGGTCGAGCGGGACAAGCTGAAGCTCGATCTGATTGGCTGCCACGGGCAGACGCTCTATCATCAGCCACGCGCGAAGAGCTACGCTGGGCGGCGCTTCGCCTGCACCTGGCAGTTAGGCGAAGCGGCGGTGATTGTTGCGGCGACGGGCGTGAGTGTGGTCTCGAACTTTCGCCCAGCGGATATGCTCGTCGGGGGCCAGGGAGCGCCGCTGGTTCCGCTGCTGGATTATGTGCTCTTTGGCGACCGCAAGCGCGGGCGCGTACTGCAAAATATCGGCGGCATCGCCAATCTGACGGCGATCCCTGCGGGAGCGAAGGCCGATGCGGTGATCGCCTTCGACACCGGGCCGGGAAACATGGTGGTTGACTGGTTGGCGCAGCAGCTCTTTGGCAAGAAGTTTGACCGCAACGGAGGTTTTGCCGCGCGAGGTACTGTACTCGTGCCAGTGCTGACCGAGGCGCTGGGCAATCCTTACTTCAAGCAGAAGCCGCCGCGCACAGCGGGCCGCGAGCAGTTTGGGCGCGAGTATGCAGCAAAGTTTTTGGCCGGCTGCCAAAGGCAGAGCGTCAAGCCAGAAGACGCTCTGGCCACTGCGACGGCGCTGACCGCCGAGACGATTGCGCGGAGCTATCGCCAATTCGTCCATCGTGGAATGAAGGGTTGCGGAGTGGATTTCATCGTCTCCGGAGGCGGCGCGCGCAATGCGACCTTGATGTCAATGCTGGCAGCGAGGCTTGAACCGCTGGGCTGCAAGTTGGCCGCGAGCGAGGAGTTTGGCTTGCCAGCCGAAGCCAAGGAGGCAGCGGCATTCGCGCTGCTGGCATGGCAGTCGTGGCACCATCTGCCTGGAAATCTTCCCCGTGCGACTGGCGCGGCCCGGCCCGTGATTCTGGGGCAGGTGACGTATGCGTAGACTGCTTGCGCTGGCCCTGCTCGTGGCGCTGGCGGGCTGCCACTCGGCGCCGCGTGATCCGCGAACGGTGGTCTTTTTGATTGAGAGCAGTCCGGCGAATCTTGATCCGCGCATCGGCACGGACGCGCAATCAGAGCACATCGACGAGCTGCTCTTCGATGGATTGGTCGCGCGCGATGCGAGCTTTCACTTTACTCCTGCGCTGGCCGAGAGCTGGGAGCAGCCGAATCCTCTGACGCTGGTCTTCCATCTGCGCACGGGCGTTCGCTTCCACGACGGGCGGCCGCTGACGGCGCGCGATGTGGCCTGGACGCTGACCTCCATACGCTCCGGCGCGGTGCTCTCGCCCAAGGCCACCGCCTACGCCTCGGTGGAAACGGTCGAGGCGCGCGATGCGCAGACGGTTGTTCTTCACTTGAAGCACGCCGACAATTTTCTGCTGACGAATCTCTCCACCGGCGCATTCGGCGTGGTTCCGGAAGGCAGCGGGCGCGAGTTCTGGCGGCATCCGGTGGGCACGGGGCCGTTTCGCTTCGTCAGCCAGCAGATCGACCAAAACGTAATCGTCGAGCGCAATCCGCAAAGTTGGACATCGACTCCGAAGATTGAGCGGGTGCGATTTGCCGTGGTGCCCGACGCGATCACCGAGTCGCTGGAACTGGAAAAAGGCTCGGGCGACGTGGCCGTCAATTCGCTGCCGATGGATTCGCTGGAGGCGCTCGCCCAGCGGCCAAATCTGGTGGTCGAGGACGCGTCCGGAACGCAGATTCAGTACCTCGGCTTCAATCTGCGCGATGCGCTGGTCAGCGACGCGCGTGTGCGGCAGGCCATCGCTTGCGCCATCGACCGCAAGCTGATTATCCAGACGCTGTTGCGGGGCCATGCGCAGACGGCCGAAAGCCTGCTGCCCACAACTCACTGGGCCTATACCGGAGATGTCGCGCACTACGATTACGATCCGGCGCGCGCGGCGCGGCTGCTGGATGAAGCCGGTCACAAGCCGGGGCCGGATGGAGTGCGCTTTCATCTGGCGATGAAGACCTCGAACGACGAGGGTACACGCGTGCTGGCGGCGGTGCTGCAACAGCAATTGGCGCGCGTGGGCATCGCGCTCGATCTGCGCAGCTATGAGTACGCAACTTTCTACTCGGACATAACGCGCGGGGCGTTTCAGATGTACTCGCTGCGCTGGATCGGCGGCAACGAGCAGCCGGAGATCTTCAATTATGTTTACGCGACGGCTAGCTTTTCTCCGCAGGGCGCCAATCGCGGCCACTACTCGAATCCGCAGTTGGACGCGCTGCTGGACGATGCGGCCCAGAGCGCGGACGCGGCCCGCCGGCGCGCCGATTACGCCGAGGCGCAGAGGATTCTGGCGCGCGATCTGCCGGCCATCAATCTCTGGTACAGAGACACGGTGGTGGTTCATAACCGGCGGCTGACGCGCGTGACGCCAACGCCATCGGGGAGTTTTTCCTTTCTTGAGACGGCGGAGCTGACGCCGTAGATTCGCGCTGTACCATTGAAATGAGAGATTCTTCCCGCGGGGAACGCCCATGCCTCCAAAGAAAAAATCCGCCAAGCTGCTGCGCTGCCCCACCTGCGGAATGCTGGTCCGCTTCAACGACGAGGACTTTCCGTTTTGCAGTGACCGCTGCCGCAAGATCGACCTCGGCAAGTGGGCGATGGGAGTCTACAAGATCAGTTCGCCCATCCTCGACCCGGAGGTGCTGGAAGACCTGGGCGAATTGAATAGTGGCGGCAGTGGAGGCTCCGATGAATACTGACGCGGCCACGCAGAAGAAATCCCTCTGGGCATGGAGTGTCGCCACATTCTTCGGCGCGGGCTTCGGCAAACCCGGCCCCGGCACGTGGGGATCGGTGACCGCCGTGCTGCTGTGGGCGGCGTATGCCTTTGTCTTTCATCCAACGGCGCAAGCGCTGCTGATTGCCCTGCTCGCCGGCATCATTCTGACGCTGATCCTCGGCATTCCCGCCGCGACGATTGTCGCCCGCGAAAGTGGCCGCCACGACCCGCAGTTCGTCGTCATCGACGAGGTCGCCGGCCAGTGGATAGCCCTGCTCTTCAGCCCCTTTGACCTGCGCCACGCACTGATCGCGCTTATTCTATTTCGTATTTTTGACATCACCAAGCCCTTTCCCATCCGCCGGCTGGAAGATCTGCCCGAAGGCTGGGGCATCGTCCTCGATGATGTAGGCGCGGGGTTGTATGCTTTGGGTGTAGCATCGCTCATACGCATCTGGATTTAGCCATGTTTCGCGCCCCCTCCCAATCCGCTTCTGAACTCGCCCCGCGCATCGACGACATTGTGCCCGCCGCCGCGCTGCCCGGAGGCGAGATTGAGTTGATCGGCGCGAATCTTGGCCCGCGCAACTCAGAGCTACCCACTGTGCTGGTGGACAGCTACCCGGCGCAGGTGTTGATGTGCCGCCCCGGTTCACTGGCGCTGCGCGTCCCGGCACAGGCCGCCACCGGCCTCATCGAGGTGCGCAACTCTGCCGGAGTCAGCAATGCCGCTCCCCTGCGCGTGGCCCGCCAGCTCTCCGATGGCCTTCATCCTGTGACCAACCCCGCTGTCAGCCGCTCCGGCATGATCTACGCCACCATCAGCGGCCAGCGCGGCAAGCAGACGCCGATCTCGGTGGTGCGCATCAGCCCCGACGGCCGCGGAACTCCCTTCGTTACTGAAATCCTCAACGCCACCGGCCTGGCCTTCAATCCCGACGGCGAGCTTTTTGTCACCTCGCGCGCCGAGGGCAACGTCTACCGCATCGACGAGGCGGGCGAGCCGACGCTCTATGCCGAGGGCATGGGTGTGGCCACGGGTGCGGCCTTCGACGCCGACGGCAACCTCTTTGTGGGCGACCGCAGCGGGACGATCTTCAAGATCAACACCGAGCGCCAGATCTTCGTTCACGCCACGCTCGAAGCCAGTCCAGCGGCCTATCATCTGGCAGTCAACGCCGCCGGAACGCTCTTCGTCACCGGCCCCACGCTCAGCTCGAATGACGCCATCTGGGCCATCGAGCCGAATGGAGAGACCCGCGTCTGGTTCCGCGGACTTGGCCGCCCGCAGGGCCTGGCGATCTCCCGCGAGGGCGACGTGTATCTAGCCGCCTGTCTTCATGGCCAACGAGGTGTGGTGCGCGTGACGCCGCAGGGCGAAGCATCGATGGTGCTCTCCGGCGCAAACCTTGTCGGCCTGGCATTTTCTCCGCTCGGCACCACGATACTCGCCACCAACGAAGCCGTTTATGATGTGGATTTGGGAGTAGAAGGGCTTAATTTGTTCTAGCTCTGTTCACTGTTCACTAACAACTGTTCACTGACCACTGCCTATGAAATCGGAAATCATTGCCGTCGGCTCCGAGATGCTCACCCCCTTTCGCCAGGATACGAACTCTCTGTATCTGACGGAGAAGCTCAACGAACTCGGCGTCACCGTGGTCTTCAAGACCATCGTCGGCGACCGGCTGCGCGATCTGGTCAGCGTGCTTCGCGTTGCGCTTGGCCGCACCGACATTGTCATCGTCATGGGCGGACTTGGCCCCACTGAAGACGACCTGACTCGCGAGGCCGTCGCCGAGGCGCTTTCGCTCCCCCTGCATCGCGATGCCAGCCAGGTCACCGCTTTGGCCGTGCGCGCCGCCACATGGCGCATCCCCATGCCGGAGAACAACCTCAAGCAAGCCGACCTGCTGGAAGGCGCTCTTCTTCTGCCCAACCCCAACGGCAGCGCGCCCGGCCAATGGCTCGATATCGAATGGCAAGGCTACCGCAAGCTGCTCATCCTTGTTCCCGGCCCGCCCAACGAGTGCCGTCCGCTCTTTGACGCCGAGTGCCTGCCGCGGCTGTGCAAGCTCGTGCCGGAGCGCGGCATCGCCAAGCGCACCTTGAGAGCCGCCATGATTCCCGAATCGCAGGCCGACAAGCTGCTCGCTCCGGTTTACCGCAAATACAAGGACGTGGAAACCACCATCCTGGCCCACGCCGGCGACATCCAACTCACCCTGCTCTGCTCCAAGCCCAGCCTGCAAGCCGCCCAGGCTCGCGTGAATGAGCTGGCCAGCCGCATGGAAGAACTTCTCGAAGACTGGCTTTATTCCTCCGGCAACGAATCCGCCGAGTCTCTGGAGCAGATCGTCCTCTTGCATCTCGGTGTACGCCAGGCGACGCTGGCCGTAGCCGAAAGCTGCACCGGCGGCATGATCGCGGCGCGTATCACAAGCGTTCCGGGCAGTTCGCGCTCGTTTTTGGGCGGAAGCATCGTTTACTCGAATGAGATGAAGACGGCTTTTGCCGGGGTACCCCCGGAGCTGATCGCCGAGCATGGCGCCGTCTCCGCCGATGTGGCCGAAGCTCTCGCCTACGGCATTCGCCGCTACACCGGCGCAACCCTGGGACTGGGCGTGACCGGCATCGCAGGACCCAGTGGCGGCAGCGAGGCCAAACCCGTCGGCCTGGTCTACATCGGCCTCTCAGACGAGCGGAAGACCGACTCCGTCGAGCGCACCTTCCGCGGCGACCGGCAGCGCATCCGCGAGTGGGCCACCCAGCAAGCCCTGGACCTCATCCGTCGGCGGCTCAGGTAGTCTTTCTGTTCTTCGCCAGCCGCGCCACCACCGCCAATTCGCGCAAAACCTGCTGAAGCGGGCGCGCCGGCGTTCCCCAGAGGACGGTCCCCGGCTTGACGCCCATCCCCTCATTGGTGACGGTCTTGCCGCTGAGCACGCCGGCCTGTCCTCCTAGAATCACGCCGGGGCCAACGTGAGCATGGTCGCCGATGCCCACCTGCCCGGCGATTACCGCGCCGTTGCCCACCGTGCAGGAGCCACTGATGCCCACGCCAGCAACCAGGATCACGTCCTCGCCGATCTCGCAGTTGTGGCCGATGTGGACCAAGTTGTCCATCTTGGTGCCCCGGCCAATTCTCGTTTGCTTAAGCGCGCCGCGATCGACGGTCGAGTTGGCGCCGATCTCCACGTCGTCTTCGATGACAAGCGTTCCTTGCTGCGGAAACTGCGTGTAGGCGCCGGTCGAGTTGTCGCGCACATAGCCGAAGCCGTCCGCGCCCAGGACCGCGCCGGCATGGACCACGACGCGATTGCCCAGCGTGGTTCCGGGATAGAGGACAGCGCGCGGATAGATGCGGCAGTGGTCGCCGATGCAAACGCCCTCGCCAATGATTGCGCCTGCTTCGATGCGCGTATGTGCTCCGATGCGCGCGGATTCGCCGACAACCGCGCAGGGGCCGATGCTCACGCTTTCGCCGAGTCTTACATTTGCGCCAACAACCGCAGACCGATGGATGCCTGTTGCTGGAATCGCGGGCGCAAGCAGTTTGGCGGCGCGGGCAAACCACAACTTTGGCTGCTCGGTTTCGACGATGCAATTGGCCTTGGAATATGGTTCGGGATTGCCGGCGCGCAGCACCACCACGCCGGCGTTGCTTCCGAGCGCTTTCAGCGCCTCAGCAGAATCCTCCGCAAAGGCCACGTCAGTCGGGCAGGCAAATGGCCATGAGCTCACGCCATCAACCACCCATTGTGGACTTCCCTGCACTAACTTCCCGCCCAGCACTTCGATCAGTTCGCCCAGATTCATGGTTTTTTCCTTACATCCTTGATAATAAGCGTCCACCGCAGGGCAACTGCATAGATTTAAGATCATGCCTTCACTGTTCTACAGCGCAACGGAAGCAAGCGAAGGTCGAGAGAAGATGAACTTGCTCGAAATCTTCACACGCTCACAGTTGATAGGAGGCGCCCGGTATCGCTGCCCGTTAGTTTAGTTAGGATGGCAAAGCAGGACGATCAGGTATCCCCCCCCCATATCTTGGAAATAAAATCCTTGTTTTCATGAGCTTACAGGTAGGGTTGCGCTGCAAAATCTTCATAACAAAGGAGTTGCGTCCAAAATCTTCCAGGATAAGGAGTTACGTTGAATTTCATCCTCTATTGACCATTCCAGGCTGAAAAACGACACGAATAAAAAGAGAAGATGCCGGGACGATGGTGAAAAACGTCTGAGAATCATTGTGCAACAAAAGGGGGAAATTATATGCAAGCACCTGCGCCACCTGCGGTGAGGGCACCTGCGGTGGGGTAGTCGCGCTTCGAGCAAGGCTTTTTTGCCTCCCATCCTTTCGGAAGGAGCGCGAAAGGATGGGTAATCCAGGTATAACCTGTTTATTTCAGAGAATCTCCGCCTTAAACGGGAGAAGCCCCTTGCGCTGGGCATTTGCGATATGCGTTCTCACCTCGAATTCGCTGTAACCGAGCCGCTGCGCCAGTTCTCCGGCGTCGATTTTGTTGTCGGATCGGAGCATTTGGAAGGCGAAATTCGTGATGGTCTTTCTCTTGTTCAAGAAGCGCGCGCCAAAAGCGATCATGACCCCGCCGCCCGCCAGCAATAACAAACCCGCGATGACAGACCCCGCCGGTCCCTGCGGATTACTGCCCGCGCCGATCAGACAGAGAAGCCCAAATACTGCGATGACAATACCCCATATCAATCGATGCATACCGATTTCCTTTCAGATGAATTCAACTACACAATCTCTGCTTTGAAGGGAATGGCTCCACTTTTTATGGACTCCGAGAGGCAGGCTCTTGCCTCCGCTTCCGAGATTCCGCCACGCTGAGCGAGTGCTCTCGCATCGATTTTGTTCGATTCCCGCAACATTTTGATCGCTATCTCCGTAAGAGCATTCTTCCGTTTGCTCTGCGCGTTCCAGGCAACAAACGTCGCAGCCACGACTGGGAAGTAAAGGATGGCAAGAACAATGGCGCACACCACGATAGCGGCGAAACCGCGTTCCAGCGGATTCCAGATCTCATTTCTCCAATAGGCGTTCAAAGGAGTATTTTTTACGACAACAGATCCAAAACATCCAACCAGGACTACCGTTCCGGTTATAAATGTGAGGAGTGGGGAACCAATGCGAACAGCCTGGTATAGCAGGTACACCAATCCCACAGCCAGCAGCACCCCTTGGGCCGTGGTGAAAGGATGATCAATGTATTCCACGATATTCGCTGCTGTTATCACTACAAGGCAAGAGCTCACCAGGACATAGAGCGACGCCAGCAGGATCGCGGGCATCATGATGCGATCGACAAGGTTCAGCCGAGCAATCATACTCTCTCTCCAAGATACGAATGGAATATCCCACGCAGTGTATCACGATAACAAAAAGGGTGCAATCCGTGCCGTCGAAGCAAAAAAATCGTGCCTATCCGAGCTCAGCGACGCTCAACGACGACCGTCGATTTTTCCGCTGTGGGATTGTTAGATACAGAAGCATACATGGGCGCTTGAGTTACCGCGCCGGCTGGTAAGGCTCGACGCGCAGCATATCGGAGAGGATGCGGCGTTCCTCGGAGCTGAAGAGGCCCTGGTAGCGGCTGGAGTCAAGCTCCGTATGGCGCTGGTCGAGCGGGAGCGTGCGCAGGTCGCGGAAGGCGTTCTTCATCAGCGCCTGGCGCGCGGGCGGCAGCTCCGTCCAGCGACGTGCGGAGTTGTTGATGCGCATCCGTTCCTGGGGCGAGAGGTGCTCGATGATCTCACCGCGAGCCAAACGGCGCTGCCGCTGCTCCTCGGTCAATTGGCTTACCTGGTGCAACTGCCGCACGACGCGCTGCTGATCGGCTGGCGAGAGCCGGCGGAAGCTGGGGTCGTTGCGCAACATTCGCTCCTGCTCAGGAACGGGAAGAGAGCGATGCTGGTTGAGCCAGTCGCCCAGGTGGCCCGGCGGAAGCTCGGCGGGCGGCGCGTAACCCTTGTAAGCGGGCCGGGCAAAGCCTGGACCTATATATGGCGGACCGGGATAAGCGGGACGGGGCGCGGGACGGGGCGCAGGCGCGGAAGCGCGCGGAGCCGGCGCGGAAGCGGAACTACTCGTATGCTGGCCGTGCGCCCAGACCGCTGGCGCGCAGCAAAGCATGGCCATCGCAGCCAGAGCCGCGCGGCCCATCCGCTTCGCATTGTGCCGGTCCGTCAACATTTCACTCGGCTCCCGCTTTCCTGCCACGTTTTTCCAGAAGGCTGGAAGAAACGCCAAAAAGGTGCGCCAAACTCCACTCTTCGGAATATTCTAGTCCCCGTTCTCGGTATTGCTGGAGAGCGCCTCCAACTGATCCAGCAGTTGGGCGTTGCTGTCCAGTGTCTGCAAGTCATTCACCACGGCGGCCTGCCCTGGAGCGGCCTGCGGCTGATCCCAGTCGGTGATGCCCAGATAAGCTCCGCCGCCCACCAGCAGCACGACGGTCAGTGCCAGGGCAGCCACGGGACGAACGTGCCTTCCGCCGCTGGTTGCATAGCCGACGCGCAGCCGGGTAAACCATCCTGACAGCCAGCCCTCCGCCTCGCGCGAGCGCACTTCACGCATCTGCGCCTCGAGCCGGCTCAAAAAAAACGGATTCGGCTCCGGCGCCTCCCAGGCGTCGAGCAGCGCCATGGTCGCCCGCAGCTCATCCAGCTCGCGGCTGCAGCGATCACATTCCTCCACGTGCTTCCGAACCTCTACAGGCGCGGCGCCGGGATCGAGCAGCATCTCCGCCAGCCGCTCGTCCTTTCCCGTGCAATTCATCTTTTTCGCCCGTTCCATCGTTACCACCCCATTCCATGCCGGTCGTCTCCGGCTCTTTCCATCAATCCCAGTTCAAACGAAATCCTTCAGCGCCTCGCGCAGCGCCTGGTAGGCGCGGAAGAGCAGCGATTTAACCGCCGACTCGCTCAGATGCAATGCTTCGCCGATCTCGCGGTAGTCCAAACCTTCATACTTGTGCATCACCACGGCCATGCGTTGCCTTTCGGGCAGCGCCATCACGTGCTTGCGAATGGCCTTCATCCTCTCCTCGCGCAACAGTTGCTGCTCGGCCGAAGGCTCCTCGCCGGGCAGATCCAGCGTCGCGCCGGTTTCTTCGTCCGGGGCGTCCAGACTCACATTTTGCATCGCCCCATGGCGGCGGTTGTCGCGCGCGTGGTTCACCGCCAGGTTGGCAGCGATGCGGTAGAGCCATGTGCTGAACTTGGCCTCGGCCCGGTAGCTCGTCCTACAGCGATAGACGCGGAGAAAGACCTCCTGCGCCAGTTCTTCGGCAATCGCCTGGTTGCGCACCATCCGGAGAAGGAAATGGATGATGGCCCGGTAATACTTTCCCGCCAAATAGTTGAAGGCCGCTTCGTCGCCCGCCGCCGCGCGCAACATGACGGCCGCGTCGCTGGCCGGGTCGATTCTGGCAAACGCCGCCGCCCGCTTCTCTGACCCGCCAGTCAGCGCCTCAGCCAAGGACGAGTTGTCCAGAACCAGGGTCGCCATATCTTCTTTAACACCAGGCGGGACGGAATGTTGCGCGGAAAAAGAAGAATTCTGATTGGAATTTTCGGCTGCGGCGGGCTTCAAAGCCGCACCGGGCAGGGCACCGTCCGGCTTGGCCGCCAGCAGCGCGAATCCCGCTCCACGCAAGCCTGAAACCGGGCACAGCGCCGCCTCCTCGTCGGGGGGGAAGCCTGCTGCTCGTCGGATAGATGGGTCTCTCCAGCGCATCATTGTTTGGTTGCCAAGCCCGGCTGGCGCAATTGGCCGAGGGGGTTGGCCGCAAAGCCCCGCAGGTGTTACTCTAAACTACGGGACGCCCCGCTGGCTTGCCTCCAAGCCGGTTCTCGCCAGAATCTCGCGAGGGCGCTTAACTCAGCGGTAGAGTGCCACCTTCACACGGTGGAAGTCGCAGGTTCGAATCCTGCAGCGCCCACCAAGATTTGATTTAGAGACACCCGAAGACATCCAGCAAGGAACGATTAACCGCTGAGAAATCAGCGGTTTGTTGTGTTTTACGTCCGGAGGCGTATCGTGGAAGCCATGCTCCCGTGGGGGTATAGATGGGAGTAGATTATCCGAGAGTGGGGGTATTTCGACTTTCGGAGACATTCGGAGGTCCGATGGCGCTCACCGATACCGAAATCCGGCGCTCCAAGCCCGGAGACAAGCCCTTCAAACTGTCAGACGGCGGCGGCCTTCACCTGATGGTCACTCCGTCAGGCGGCAAGCTCTGGCGCTGGAAGTACCGCTTCGAAGGCGCAGAGAAACTGATGGCGCTGGGCCGCTACCCAGAAATCTCGCTGGCCGAGGTTCGCGAACGCCGCGACGCGGCCCGAAAGCGGCTAGCCAATGGCATCGATCCGATGGCCGAGCGCAAAGCCGAAAAGACCGCTGTCATGGTCGCCACGGAATACACCTTCGAGAAGATTGCCGAGCAATGGCTGGAGCATTGGCGGGGAAACAAGA
>Ga0302319_10014589_pt1 | contig 14627 bp, 14 predicted proteins | sample Bog_T0_2_FD_203319 | JGI IMG/M metagenome (GOLD analysis project Ga0302319, IMG submission 203319) | Peat permafrost microbial communities from Stordalen Mire near Abisko, Sweden - Bog_T0_2 | ecosystem: Environmental > Terrestrial > Soil > Wetlands > Peat | place: Sweden: Abisko, Stordalen Mire... | reverse complement strand
TCTTTGTTCAGCGGAATCACGCCGGGGTGCAGCGGGTTCGGGGGCAACTGCACCGGCGCGCGCAACACGGTGATGGTGCACCAGATCAGCAGAATCACCACCATCACCGTGGTGATGACCATGATCTGCAGGGCCTTCTGGCTGGATTCGTGCATGCCCTGCGTATTCTTCCACCAGAAATAACCCACCACGATAACGGCGAGGCCGGCGGCAAAATAATCGTCGGAGAAATGCAGCGGGCGGTGCATGTACAAGCCCATGTCCTTGATAAAGCCCGCGAGATATTGCCCGGCGGAGACCGCACTGATAGGGCCGGTGAGCACGTAGTCGAACAACAAGGCCGAGACGGAAAACTTGGCCAGAGTGCCGCCCATGGCTGCTTTCACCACGCGGTAAACGCCGCCGCGCACGAACATGCTGCTCGATTCGATGTAGAGCGCGCGCACGGCATAGCTGAAAAGCATCACTGCGAGAATGAACCAGGGCGCGCTCTTGCCGATGACTTTCTCGGCGTCGCCTCCAGCGTAATAGGCGGACGATGCGAGGTCGGAGAGCACGATGGCGGAGGCGCGCCAGAACGAGATGAAGGTCAACATCACCGTGGTGGCGACGAAGACCTTTATGGCCGGTTTGGATCCTGCGGAGGTAGCCATTTCCAAGAGTGCGCGGACTGCTTTACCAGGATAAACCTAATGAAGATAGCATAGAGGGAACGTAGGAAACGGGTCAGTTCCGGGTTCGCCCGTGAACCTTGCTTTCAAAACGTGCTGGCGGTGCTGCAAGGCGCGTGTGACCGGAAATCCAAGAAAACCGCAGTTACTGGATGGTCTTCAGCAAGCGGTATCGGTCGAGGGTGATTTCGGCGCGGATGACCTCGACCGCGGCAGGGTAGCGGAGGCGCGCAAATGCGATCCAGGCATCGCGGCAGGTCTGCCAAGCTTCTTCCCCACGGGAAAGGTGGTCGGCCGTGACCGCGCCCTGATCGATCGCTTCCCGGGTCTGCGCTCGTAACTGCTCAAGCTTCTTCACGTATTCGCGATGCAGCGAGGCATCGGCCCTTGTGATTTGCTTGTCAGAAAGTGCGGGCCATTGCTTGCGCTCAAAGTGAACCACCTCCGCGTGAAAGATATCTTTGAGGATGCCCTGGGAGCCGACGGTTCGTATAACCCGGATGGTGCCGCCTTGGTCCACCTCGAAGGCGTGTGCCTCGACATACGCATCCTGGGCGGCAAGGAGCTTTTCGAAAGCTGCCCGTTGCTCTGGACTCATGGAGGATTTCAGTGAGCTGTAGTAGCGGCTTCTGCGGCCATCTTCGATTTGGGATTCGTAACCGCTGCAAAAGTTCATGGTGAAGGTGGTTGCGGCATAGTCGCAGAATTCGAAGGGTCCCTGAGCATGGAGTGAGCCCTTAAGATTCGCGATGTCCGGCAGCGCGAGCGTTGCCATGCCTTCCTCGGACTCGCAGGCGAAGCGCATGGCTAGCGGGATGTTTCGCTTGACGCCCGCGCCGTTGAAATAAATATCGGCAAGGATGAGCGAGCCGCCGACGACCCATGCGGTCGGTTCCTCCGGGTTTTGTCCGAGGTCTGCCTGCTGCGCGAGCCGCTCCTGCCAAGCACATGCCCGGGCTTCGGAGTAATTTACGGAGCGCCCGATGCCGCGGTAGGAGCGGTAAGAAGCACAAGCCGGGGGCGTCTTGGGGACCGGAGCTTTCCCGGCTTCTGCGGGTAGCGGAAGGGATGCGTAGGCCGAGCAGTCCGCGGCAAGTTCGGGGGGTGTGTTCTGGCCGAAAGCTGTGGCCTGAAGCGCGCCGATTCCGAGAAGAATGGTTGTCGTGAGGCCGATGAGTTGCCTCATAAGATGGCGTACGCGGGACATTTGTGGAGAGTATATGCCAAGTGGATCAGACGGCAGGGATCTCTGCGCGGGGGAAGCGGGGTGAAGACTGGTGGCGACTCTTGGATGACGCGGCATTGACCAGGTTGCGGTCGCGCTGTCAAAGGCGTTGCTGCCTAGCCCTTCGGTGCGAGGTAGGTGTGGGTGATGCGGTCATGCCAGCACAGCGAGTCTTCATCGAGGAAGACCCAGGTATAGCCCATGCCGAGCGATGCGGCCGAGAGGCACGAGGCGAGGACGCGCCAGCGGCGGAGGCTGCGGCCCGCGGGGCTTCCATCGAAGCGGGACAATTCGAGCCGAGCTAGCCGCAGCCCCAGCGTAGACCCCGAGTAGACCAGCAGCAAGTATTGATAGGCGGCCCAGAACAAGCCGAACATTCCAGCAGCTAGCCCTACGATCTGGAGTCGCGGCGGGCGGATCGCCGTCAGCTTCCAGAAAATCGCTCCGAAAAGAGCGCAGGCTGCAGCGATGATTAAGCCGTCAATGGCGGCGGAGAGGATTCGCCGGGCTAGCGGTGCGCTGTGCAGGGGGATGTCGATGCCTGGCTGCTTTTCCATTTCCGGCTTCAAGGCCGGCTCAATCGTGATTCCGCCGAGGGCCGGCGGCGGCGCGACAACTTCCGGCGCTTCGAGAATGCGCGGGCGCGCGCCGGCGATCACCGGCTCGGCCAGTTCGTCGAACGGGGGCGGCGCGGGGGTCCAGTGGCGCGGGAACTCGATGATCTTTGCCGTTGGGGCAGCAGTTGGGGCGGGCGCAATTTGCTGGGGCAACGCCGGCGGCTCAGCAACCGGAATCTCGACTGCATCAGTTTCGCTGTCGGGGAAGCTATCCAAGGCTAGGGCCTGGTTCGAGATCGATATTGGCGGGAACGCTGAGGCTTCGGCCGGATTGACACCTACGGCGGTCGTCGAATCTTCCTGCTCGAAGCGTAGCCGCAACGAAGGATAGCGTGGCGGGCGCGGCTTGCGCCGGGCCTGATAGCGATTCAGGCGAGCAGCGACCTCCTGGCGCCAGGCTGGGGGCCCTGCGGCGGCAGGTTCATCCAATTGGGTGGGCAACGCGGCTTGCTCCGCCAGATCCGGATATAGATACGGTGCTTCCACTTCCTCTGCCTTCAATTCTGCAAGCGGAGCTGCCTGAACCGTAACCGGGTCAACCAACCAGCGCGGCGGGGCAGCGGGATTCGCGGCGCTATTCGCGTCGCCATTCGCGTCGAAAGAGCAACGGCAGATGTCACCACAAAGCAGACAAGGCATGAATTACATTCTTACCGAAGAGCCCAGTTTGGATAACCACTCGGTCAGCATTGGAATCCAAGATTGCGGGCAGCTTTGCTTCCCGGGGCACAGCCGTGCTAAGTTCACCACGACTGCCGCCAGCGGAAGCGTCCGAGCGCTTCCTGCACGCGCTTGGAATGATCTTGTTCCGATGACTCTTCGCAACAGATTCCTTATCACGGCGGCGGTGCTTTGTCACCTTCTTCTCGCCTCCAGGTTAGTTACCAGCCAGACGCCACCGGCCAGCGCGCCTGCGGAAGCCTCGCGCCGAGGCGACCCGCCAGAAAAATCGGCGGCGACTGTCGAAACCATCGACACTCCCTGTGCCCGCGCCGCCGCAGCGCAGAAAGAAACCGGCAACGTCGACACCTTCTGCGCCATTCAGCAGGAGGAGCAAGGCTCGGTTTACCGGTTGCACGGCGCGGTTGAAATCTACTACGGAACCTACATTCTGAAAGCCGACGAGGCTACGTATAACTCCGACACCAAAGAAGCCACCGCGACCGGACACTTCGCGCTCGACGGCGGTCCCAACGACGACCACATTCGCGCCTCCCACGGCACCTACAACCTGGAACTCGAAACCGGACGCTTCTACGACGTTACTGGCACGACCGGCCTGCGCTTTCGCGAGAACCGCGTCATCCTCACCTCCACTGCGCCCTTCGCTTTCACCGGAAAGATTGTCGATAAAACCACTCCCGAACACTACCTGGTTTACGACGGCACCATCACCACCTGCGAATTGCCGCATCCCAAGTGGGCGTTCGACGCGCTCCGGATAAGTGTCGACGTGGGCGGCAACGCTAAAATCTACCGCAGCACCTTCCTGCTGCACGGCCTTCCCATCTTTTATTTTCCCTTCGCCACGCATCCCGTAGAGAAGGAAGCCCGCCAGTCGGGCTTTCTGATGCCGTCGGTCGCCCGCTCCAATACCAAGGGAAATATCGTCGGCGAAGCCTACTACTGGACGATCAATCGCATGATGGATGCGACCCTGGGCGCCGAGTACCTTTCCAAGCGCGGGTGGCTGCAGCGCGGAGAGTATCGCGCCCGCCCCAGCGAAACTTCCTACGTCGACCTCAACTACTTTGGCGTGATCGACCGCGGCATCGGCTACCCGCCGCAGAAAGAAGGCGGAGAAAATGCGCGGCTGAATTCGGCAGGAACCATCGACGGGTTCCGCGCCGTGGCCAACATCGATTACCTGAGTTCGTTTCTCTTCCGGCTGGCGTTTAACGAGGTCTTCAGCCAGGCGGTGTATTCGGAAGTGAAGTCGCAAGCGTTTCTGTCGAAATCTCCTGACGGCTTCAACTTCAACGGATTTCTCGAGCGCTACCAGAATTTTCTGAGCACCACGCCGGGACAGGTGGTCACCATTGCGCACGCGCCGAGTTTCGATTCATCGTCAGTCGACCATCAGATGCCGCACACTCCGCTCTACTGGTCGTTCGACGCCTCGGCGGCCGGCTTGTCCCGCAGCGAACCTCAGGAAGGTACGTGCCCTGGGATATTTTGTACGCCGGCTTTCCGCACCGGTAATCTGCTCGAGCGTTTCGATCTGAACCCGGAGATATCATTGCCCCTGTTGTTCCGCGGATGGTCTTTGCGCCCCGAGTTGATTCTGCACGAAACCTATTACACGGAAAGGCTGGTCGGACAGAACCCCGGGCAGGCGGTCAGCGATGCCATCAGCCGGCAAGCCCTCGAAACCGCCGTGGAACTGCGCCCGCCGTCCCTGGAGCGCGTCTTCGATAAAGAATGGCTGGGGCGGAAGTGGAAACACGTCATCGAACCCCTGGCCACCTATCGCTTCGTGACCGGCGTGAACAACTTCGCCAACGTTTTGAAGTTCGACGAGCACGACATTCTCACCGATACTCACGAGGTGGAGTACGGCTTTGTCACCCGGCTCTACGCCAAACGCACTACGGCGAAGCCCGAGAATTGTGACCCCATGATGTCGATTCTCACCGTGGGCGGGCCGGCGCCGGAATCGATCATCCCCTGGCTGCATCCGCGCACGCTGGCCAATGACCACGCCCCTTGCGCGCCCCAGCCCCAGGTGCGCGAGGTCGTCACCTGGGAACTGGAGCAGAAATACTTTCTCGACCCCACCTTCGGCGGCGCGCTGATTCGCAACCAGCGCAATGTTTTCACCACCACCGCCGACCTGACGGGAATTGCGTTTGTCACCGAGCCGCGCCATCTTTCCCCTCTGGTTTCGCGGTTGCGCGTGGCAACCAGCGCCCGCACCGACGCCGAGTGGGACCTGGATTATGACTTCCAAAGCAACACCACCAACGCCAGCACCATTCTGGCGAACTACCACATCGGTCAGGTGACGATTGGCGGCGGCGATGCCTTTCTGCAGATCCCCACTTCGGTGGCGCCAGCATCGTCGAGTGCGGCGTCCCCGGCGCGCTTCAACCAGTTTCGCGCCGCGCTGGGTTACGGCAGCCAAGCCAAGCGCGGCTTCAGTGCGGCCAGCAGTTTTGGCTTCGACGCCGAATCCAAACTGTTGCAGTTCCTCAATGTCCAAACCGCCTATAACTGGGATTGCTGCGGCATGACCCTGGAATACCGCAGCTACGCCGTCGCCAACCTGCCCCACGAAAACCTCTTCCGCTTCACCTTCACCCTGGCCAACATCGGCGGCTTCGGCAGCATGCGGCCGCAGGAGCGGCTGTACTGAAAGCAGTGGCCAGTGATGGGCGGGCCGCAAGAACGCCAATCTCTCAAGCGCTGCCTGCTAAAATGATACGGTGTCGACGGCTGGAACAGACTGCGAGCCCAAGCGCGAATTGCTGCAGGCTCACCTGCGTGCTCTCGGCCGCACTCTCGTCGCCTACTCTGGCGGCGTCGATTCGGCTTACCTAGCTTGGGCTGCCCATCAAGCCTTGGGAAGCAATATGCTGGCCATCATCGCCGACTCTCCCAGCCTGGCCCGCACCCAACTCGCCGACGCAATCGCATTTGCTAAAGAGCAATCCATTCCGCTGGAAGTGGTCCCCAGTTCCGAACTCGATCGCCCGGAGTACGTCCGCAACGATGCGCAGCGCTGCTTCTTCTGCAAAGACGAACTGTTCACGCTGATGGAAGAACTGCGCGCTGCGCGCGGTTTCGACGCCATCGCCTACGGCGTTAATGTGGACGACCAGGGCGACTTCCGTCCCGGCCAAGCGGCCGCGCGCTCGCACCATGTTGTAGCGCCCCTGCTCGATGCCGGTCTCAAAAAAGAAGAAATTCGCGCGCTGGCGCGCAACGCCGGCCTGCGCATCTGGGATAAGCCCGCCTCTGCTTGCTTGTCTTCTCGTATCGAATACGGCCGTCCCGTCACGCGCGAGGCGCTTGCCGTGGTCGAGAAGGGCGAGGATGCTTTGCGCGCGCTGGGCTTCCGGCAATTCCGCGTGCGTCATCACGGGGAAATCGTCCGCATTGAGATTGCCCGCGAAGAACTGGCGCGCGCACTCAATTCTGCCCTGGCTGCCGAGTTCACGAAAATCTTCAAAGCCCTGGGCTTCAAGTTTGTCACTCTCGATCTAGAAGGCTTCCGCTCCGGTTCGATGAACGCCTTGCTGCCGGCAGAGGATTTGTTGCGTAGAACGGGTTAGTGTAGCCCCGGATGCCTCGTCCGGGAAGCCAGCGACGCTGTGGCGACCAGGCGTCCGCCGCTCCATGAGCGTTGCCGTACCCTCTGCTATGAGATAATCAACCCCTAACCTGTGATCTTGAGGCGGTTTTTAGTGAATCTAATTCGACGCTCTTTTCTGCTCCTGGTGGTCATCTGTCTGGGCTGTTCGGCCCAATCCGCTCCTTCCGAATTAACCCAGAAGATGGAGCGGCAAATCCGCTCCTACTACAAGATTCCGCCCGCAGTGAAGATTTCGGTCGGCGTCCCGGCGCCCAGCCCTGAATTTCCTAACTATGAGTCGGTCGTCGTAACTGTGGATAACGCAGGCAGGAAGCAGGATCTTACCTTCCTGGTCTCCAAAGATCATTCCTCGATGATGCGGATGACCAAGTTTGACCTGAACAAAGACCCGTTCGCCGAAACCATGAGCAAGATCGATACTACCGGGCGACCCATTCGCGGGGCCAAGGCATCTAAGGTAGTGGTGGTGAATTTCGACGACCTGGAGTGCCCCTTCTGCTCGCGTATGCACCAGACACTATTTCCCGAGATTCTCAAGGAGTATGGCGACCGGGTCACTTTCATCTATAAGGATTATCCGCTGGTGGAGATTCATCCCTGGGCCATGCACGCCGCCGTAGACGCCAATTGCCTGGCGGCGCAGAACGGCGACGCCTATTGGGATTTCGCCGATTACATTCACGCCAACCAGCACGAGGTGAGCGACGAAAAAACGCCGGGGGCGCGGCTGGAAGAACTCGATAAGCTCACTCTGCTGCAGGGGCAGAAACACAATCTTGACGCAACGAAATTGCAGGCCTGCGTCAAGGCGCAGGATGAAAGCGCGGTCAAGGCCTCCATGCAACAGGCGGAGGCGATTGGCGTGGAAGCCACGCCCACGTTATTTATCAGCGGAGAAAAGATGGACGGCGCCCAGACCATCTCCGAAGTGCGGGCCGCGCTGGATCGCGCCTTGAAAGATGCCAACCTGCCCGTGCCCGATCACAACGCCGCGGCCCAAGTGCCGGCTTCCAAGTGAGCGCGGCGGATCGTGACTTATCGGTCGGGCCGTTTGCTCGTTCCAACAAAGCGGGAAACTCCAATCGCTGGGGAGAAATTCTTTTGAAAAGAAATGCACAATTAGCCCGCATTGCGGCCCTGTTGGCCGCTGTTCTGGCGTTGGCGACGCTGCTGGGCTGCAAGTCGCAGGTCAGCGGCGACGTGATGGCCTCGGTGGATGGCCGCAAAATCTTTCGTTCCGATGTCGATAAGTATTACGACAATCAAGTCGCCAGCGCCCAGCAGCCGCCCGCCGGGGAACAGGCCACCGTTCTCCGCCTGAACATTCTGCGCCAGTTGATTGACGACGAAATGGTGATGCGCCGCGCCGAAAAACTCGGCCTGCTCGCTACCGAGGACGAAGTCGACCGCAAGCTCAACGAGATCAAGTCCCCCTACACGCAGGCCGAATTCGACAAGCGCCTGCAGGAAAAAAAGATCACGCTCGAAGACTTCAAGCGCGACATCCGCCGCTCCATCACGGTCGACAAGGTGATGAACAAGGAAGTGTCGTCCAAGATCAACGTGACCGACCAGGACATCAACGATTATTTCGCGGCGCACAAGTCCGAATTCAATCTGATCGAACCTCAGTATCATCTAGCGCAGATTTTCGTCACTCCCGCTCCCAACCCGCAAGTGCACAACCAGAACAACAAGGCGCAGAACGAATCCGACGCCCGCAAGAAAATCCAGATGATCAACAACCGCCTCGATAGCGGCGACGACTTCGCAACCCTGGCCATGAACTATTCCGAGGACCCGGAAACTTCCGGCAACGGCGGCGACCTGGGGACGCTTCCCGAGTCCTCGCTCCGCAACACCGATCCCTATACCCGCGACGCCGTCATCAAACTGAAGCCAGGGCAATACAGCTCGATCATCACCCTCGCCAACCCCGCGACCAAGCAGGTGATGGGCTTCCGCATCGTGAAGCTGGTGTCGAAAGAGCCCGCGGGGCAGCGCGACCTTTCCGACCCACGCGTGCAGCAGGCGATTCGCTCCCAGCTCCATGACCGGCGCGAGCAGTTGCTGAAAGCCGCTTACTACGAAGTGCTGCGCGATTCCGCCAAGGTGGAGAATTACTACGCCCAGAAGGTGCTGGATAGCAACGGCCTGGCCAAGTAGGTTGGCCGGCTATTCCACAATCAGAAGAACATCTCCGGCATTTACCGCAGCTCCTTCACTGACCAGGATTTTCTGAACCGTTCCCTTCTTGGGGGACTTAATTTCGTTCTGCATCTTCATGGCCTCGACTACGGCCAAACCGGTGCCCGCCGCCACTTCATCGCCTTCGCGCACCAGCAGGCGCACGACTTTGCCGGGCATGGGCGCGACAATTTTCTTCGGACCTTGAGCTTCGCCGGCGCGAGCCCGCCCCCGCAACGAGCGCGGGTCGCGGACCTCAGCGGCGAAGCGAGTGCTTCCCACCCACAAGTGAAGTTCGCTCGCCACGCGCTCCGACTTCACCTCATAGGCCATGTTGCCGATGCGCAGCGAGAGCACATCCGGGCGAGCGAGGATGGCGTCGACCTCGATGTCCCGGCCGTCGAGACGGCAAGACCAGCGTCCGTCGGCCCGATTGAGTTCGAGCCGGTAATTCTTGCCGTCGATGGTTACGTCGTAGAGCATAGAAACCAGTTGCCCGGCGCCAGCTTCCAGCGGCCAGTAAAGTACGGACCACGCTTCTTCATCGCAGCCCCTCGCGGCGGCTGGCGTCTTTCCATTTTGAGGCTGCAGCATCGGACGCGCTGGTTCTGTCCTCTGCGCGCTCGGCTGCGGCTGCGGCGCTCGCGCCGAGGGTAGCGAAAATTCCGGCGGCAATTGCCGCCACTTCTGTCGCTCTTGAATCGACCGCCTTGTCTTCCGTCCGCTGCAACATGCGGTCTAGGAAGCCGGTATCGAGTTTGGCGGCGCGAAAATTCGCATCGCCGAGGATGCGCCGGAACAACGAAATATTCGTTTTGATCCCGCCCACAAAATATTCGCTCAAAGCCCGCGTCAGCCGCGCGATGGCTTGATCGCGGTCCGTGCCATAGCCAATCAGCTTGGCCAGCAGCGGATCGTAATCAATCGGCACGGTCCAGCCTTCGTACATTCCGCTGTCGCGGCGAATGCCCGGACCCGAAGGTTGCAGCAGCAGCGTGATCTTGCCCGGACTGGGGAAATAATTGTTGTCGGGATCTTCCGCGTAAATGCGGCATTCGATGGCGTGGCCGCGAAGGCGCACGTCCTCCTGCTTGAACGGCAACTTCTCACCCGCCGCGATGCGAATCTGCAGGTGAACCAGATCGAGACCGGTGATCAGTTCCGTCACTGGATGCTCCACCTGCAAACGCGTGTTCATCTCGAGGAAATAAAAATTCTTCTCCTGATCGACGAGGAACTCGATGGTTCCTGCGTTGCTGTAGTTCGCGGCCTGCGCCACGCGCACGGCGACATCGCCCATCCGGCGGCGCATGTCGGCGTCAACCATGGGCGACGGTGCTTCCTCCAGAACTTTTTGATGGCGTCGTTGCAGCGAACATTCGCGCTCGCCGAGATAAACGCTGTTGCCGTGCTCATCGGCCAGGATCTGCATCTCGATGTGCCGCGGATTGATGATGGCCTTCTCGAGGTAAACTTCGCTATCGCCGAAGGAGCGCTCCGCCTCGCTGCGCGCCGCTTCAAGCGAAGACTTAAGCTGATCGGCAGCGTGCACCAGCCGCATGCCCTTGCCGCCTCCGCCCGCGGCCGCTTTCAACATCACCGGATAACCGATCCGTGCCGCCACCTGCTCTGCTTCCTCGACTGACTCGACTCCACGCGATGTGCCGGGCACAAAGGGCACGCCGGCTTTCTCCATGGCCTGGCGGGCGCGGGTTTTCGATCCCATGGCGTTCATGGCGGCGGGGGTGGGGCCGATGAACTTCACTCCCGCATCGGCGCAGGCCTGGGCGAACTTCGCGTTTTCGGAAAGGAACCCGTAACCGGGATGAATGGCGTCGGCGCCGGAACGCTTGGCGACGTCCAGAATCTTAGGAATGTTGAGATAGGATTCGGAGGCCGGGGCGGCGCCAATGGGGTAAGCTTCGTCGGCTTTGCGCACGTGCAGCGCGGCGCGGTCGACGTCAGAGTAGACCACGACCGCGGCGATTCCCATTTCGTGGCACGCGCGCAGCACGCGCACCGCGATCTCGCCGCGATTGGCTATAAGGATTTTGTTGAACATCTTCCCGAACATCCGTAGCGCACGAGAGAACTCAAGATTCTACAGGAGTTCCGGGGTCGAGGAACTAACCTCACGCCGCAATCTCAAGCCTTTCACCGCAGAGATCGCGCAGGACGCCCGCAGAGGACGCAGAGAAGAACGTCTTTGGATATCTGCCCGAAAAATATTTAAGGCATCTGAGGTCGTCGGCGCAGGAGTATGCGGATTCCTGCATACTCGACCCAATGTCACCGGCCTCCCCCACTCCCCAACTTTTCCACATCCCCCTTGTGACATCTGACCTTGCGCCCATTTCAGATTTCTTCCATAATTATTCCAGCACCACCAGCTCCATACAGATGGAGAAAGGCGCAAGAGCCGGGCGAGAAATCACCCGCAACTCCCTTCTTTTCTATGTTTTGACCTCTAAGCTATTTGAAATCAATATTTTTTCGAGGCTTCCACTCTAACTCGATGATTCTAAAGATTGAGGGGTGGGGGAAGGGGGCCCTGTAACCAAGTGGTAAACCTCTGGCGATGGCCGACTCGCCGTTGTACGAAATGCGCTCGCCTGTTATTTTGATAAGCTCAATGACAGGAGACGTGCAAGCCCGCCGCTTCATCGTCCGTGGACGGGTGCAAGGCGTTGGCTTCCGCTGGTTTGTCGAGCGCGAGGCCCACATCGTCGGCATTGCTGGCTGGGTGCGCAACAACGCCGACGGCAGCGTCGAGATACTGGCGCAGGGCACTCGCGATCAACTCCTGGGATTGCGCTCGCGCTTGCGGGAAGGCCCACGCGCCGCGCGCGTGGATGCCGTCGAAGAATCCGAAGCCAAGCCCGCCGCTGGTATCAGTTCATTTCGCATCGAAGGGGCCTGGTGAGGCAGGTTGCAACGTCTCAAGGTTGCAAAGTGTCAAGGCGAACCTCCACGTTTGTCTTTGAAACTTTGCAACACTGAAACGTTGAAACCTCGAAATACAAGGAGCCTGGTAGATTGTCCGCCCACTCACGACTGGATACTGAGCAACTCAAGCACCTGATCCGCGAAGTTCCCGATTTTCCCAAGAAGGGGATTCTCTTCTACGACATCACGACGCTGCTGAAAAACAAAGTCGGCCTGGCCACGCTGGTCGACCGCCTTTCCGAGCACTACGTCGATCAGAAGATCGACCTCGTTCTCGGCATGGAAGCCCGCGGCTTCATCTTCGCGCCTGCGATCGCCTACCGCCTGAATGCCGGATTCGTTCCCGTGCGCAAGGTGGGTAAACTTCCCGCCGCAACCGTGAAGTTCGATTACGCGCTCGAGTACGGCACCAACTCGCTCGAGATGCATAAAGACGCTATCGAGAAAGGCCAGCGCGTGCTCATCGTCGACGATCTGCTGGCCACCGGAGGCACCGCTGAGGCCACTGCCAAACTGGCAACTCTTCTGGGCGCGGAGATTGCCGGACTCGGCTTTGTCGTGGAGCTGGATTTCCTGAAAGGCCGGGAGAAGCTCAAAGGCTACGAAGTGATGTCACTGCTGCACTATGACAAATAACCCGAAGGAGTGACTACGCAGAAAATGCCCAAGCGGCAAGACTAGCCTACTTCCACAAGCGCGCGACTACCAGGATGATGCCGGTCCACATGCCGGCGCTGACCGCAGTGGCCAGCGAAATTCCCAGCACCGTGTTCCACTTCATGCGGCGCGCCAGTCCCGGCCGTACTGCGGAATCGTAGTCGAGCCACGGGTTTACAAGCTTTATGCCCTGTAAACTGGCCGGCGAAATTCCCCACGCGGGACCAATCGACAAGGGTTCGCAACTGCTGGAGAGGTCGAGCTGCGATCTGTAACTCATAGTTAGCCGCCTTTATCCGCGCCTTCGGATAGGCATTTCAGCAACTCGCCTGCCACTCCGCTAAACCTGGCTGGAAAATAAGATGACGGTAACTTCTGCAGAGTTGCGCCCATTTGTCAAAACCCTGTCCTCTCTCGGCGAAATTCTTCTGCTAGTTTCCGCCCGCTTTCAGATCTCTTCCAGTGACAACTTCGAGTCCTTGGGCAAGTAGCTCTTGCGCCGGAACCAGTCCTCCATCGCTTCGCGGAGTCGATCCAGCGGGACGTTGGCGCCAATCTCCATGCGCCCGTCGGAGACCGGGATGGTATCGTCAAACACACTGGCGTTGGTGAAGTTGCGCATGGAGAAACTGTCCAGCCACTTCAGCGGACAAGCCAGCTTTTGGCCATCGTGGTCATACTCCGCGCGAATCTTGCGGGCAAACATAAACTTGATTTAATCACAGATGCCCGGTTGGCTGGCAGAATCGACCAGCAGAACGGGCCCACGCTTGACAGATTCTCCGCGCGCTACTAATCTCCCACCACAACCTTGTGGAATTGGAGGGTCTCATGCTGACGGATTTGATTTGGTGGGTTGTGGTTGGGCTGATCGCAGGCTGGGCCGCGGGCAAGATCATGCGGGGCGGCGGCTACGGCGTCGCCGTGGATATTATCCTCGGCATCGTCGGCGCCGTGGTCGGGGGATGGCTGCTGGGAGCGCTCGGCATTCACGCCGGCGGCTTGATCGGAACCATTGTGGTCGCGATCATTGGGGCGATGTTCCTGATCTGGCTGACCCGGTTGCTGAAGAAGGCGTAAAGGGAATTGTAAGAATTATGTGGAGACAGCCCCCTCGGCTCTCCAGCCAGGGCGAAAGCCCGGCTGCCAGAATCCCTTACGCTGGGACACTCGCTTGCATCGCGCTGACGGCCGCTTCCAGATGGCTCAGCGTTTCCTCGATGGTGAGCGAATACATCTCGCGCCCCAGGCCTTCGCCCGTCTCCAGCGCGGTTTTCAGGTAATGGCCGGCAATCTCCACCGCGAGCGAATCGGTAATGGCTTTGCCGGTGCGGTTCTTATACTCCACCCACGCCGGATGCGGCAGCGCCACCCACGCCGTTTTTCCATCCACCAGAAACTTCACGTCGACGGCATCGGCGTGCCGCGTCGCCAGGGCGACGATCAGCGCTTGGTAAACGCAGTGTACCGGCTTTTTGGTCCAGCGGTCGGTGGCGGTGAAATCTCCGAACATAGCTACTCAAACTATAGCGGAGGAAGACGGCGCGAGCAAATGCGTACACCGCAGCGATCTCATGTAGGCTCAGGCGGACCGGCCGCGCCGAGAGCATCATGCCATTCCTTCTTCAGTCCAAGTTCGGCGATCCACCGTTCCAAATAAGAGCGGTCCAAAGACGCCCATCGCATTCTCAGCATTGCAACCACGTCCTCGATCTGCCTTTGCGATTGCGACAGTTTCGACCACTCCAGCTTTGCGATGATTACATCTTCGGCGGTCGCCACAAAAAGAGGCATGCCCTCCACATCAACTAACCGGCGCCGGCTGAATTCCTCCAGACTGAATGCCCGAGACTTGCGGATAATGAAATCGATCTTCCAGCCGGTGTCGTGATCAACTACGTTGAACAGAGATTGTCGTTCGCGAGCTTCCAATGCCGCATCCAAGTCCACGTAGTATTGATCGCTCGGCAGGCCTTGAACGAATGCGCGCAACTGGGAAGGCGTGGCTG
>Ga0302319_10014588_pt1 | contig 14628 bp, 11 predicted proteins | sample Bog_T0_2_FD_203319 | JGI IMG/M metagenome (GOLD analysis project Ga0302319, IMG submission 203319) | Peat permafrost microbial communities from Stordalen Mire near Abisko, Sweden - Bog_T0_2 | ecosystem: Environmental > Terrestrial > Soil > Wetlands > Peat | place: Sweden: Abisko, Stordalen Mire... | reverse complement strand
GAGATGAACGCAAAGTTCGCGCCCTTGACACCGCCCTTCCCAAACAGACGCTACCCTACGCTCTTTATACGGCCAAAGGCCTGAAAAAAGAGCCTTGACAAAGCCGACGCTGTCATACATGGGGCACGGGGCATTTGTTGTACCGATCGACAAGAAAGGCCGGCGCGAGGCCGGCCTTTTTTGCTTGCTGGATGCGCAGCGGCTATGTGGTAGAGCGGGGCTTGACACCGATGGCCGTGGCCGGAACGATGGCGGTGGCGGGGCTTGGACCCGAATACGTGCAGCCAAGGTCGGTGCCACCGTTGGCGATGGACGTGCAAGCCGGCAGGTTGGGGCTGATCTGCTGGGTGTCCGCACTGGCCGGATTGGTGGTGACCAGGGGAATGCTTATGTAGTGGATCATGTTGTCGCCCGCTGTGGAGACGAAGAAGAGCGAGTTATCCGGGGTGAAAGCGCCGGTCAGGGGAGCGGTGATGCTGGTTGCCAGGCTTCCTTTGAACGGAACAGAACCCAAGGCGCCGCTGCCGGGTACGTAGAAGGGGAGCTTGACGCCGGTAGCGGCGCCGGTTGTGGGCGGGGTATAGGTGATAAAGGCCAGGTTGGACGCAGGCGAGGGCACTACCTGGTTGAGTGTGGCGGCGGTAGCGGTGATGGCCGGCGGCTGGGTCAACGTGGTTTGGAGCACCAGCGGCGAGAGTGTATCGCCAAGCAGAAGCGGGTAATTGGGATTGGGTGACCCGCTGATGGTTGCCGGAGGCAGGCAATTCAATTCGGGGATGGTGACTCCGATGTCGGACAAGGCGATGCTGCTGCCGGAGGTCGATGCACCCAGAATGTGTTTTCCATCGGTGGTGGCAGCCAGCACATCGGTTAGCGCGGCCACGGTATTGTCCGGAGACGGCCCCTGCGGATAGAAGCTCATGCTGGCGTAGTTGCCCACGGTGCCGGAAGGGCACCAGGTGTGAGCCACGGTGGAGCTTCCGCTGAGAAACGCGCCGACGCTGGGAATGGTAATCGCCAGGCTCTGAGAGCCGCCTGTGGTTGTGCTCAGATCGTATGTGACCCAGCCAGTGCCCGAGTTATAGACATACAGCGTGTCGGTGTGGCCGGTGATGCCCGCCGCCACGTTCGCCGGCGTGTTGTTCTGCGCCGCACTGTCGACGACGTAGAGCGTGTCCGAGTCGGGAGTCCAGGCCGCGGCCGTGCCCATGCCGCCAAATGTGGTGGCGCTTCCGTTGGAGATGTTGTAGAGATAAAAGATCTGGCGCACCTGATCATTGATAAGCAGTTCCGAGTTATTCGGCGATACGGCCAGCACCACACCGGGAGCAGAGGTGTTCGGCGTGCCGATCGTGTTGCCCGCGGTGCTCATAGTCATCAACGCGTGGGAGGAGCCGAAGTAAAGACTGTTGCCCAGCCGGTCCATCACCATGGAGTTGGGCACATAGGGCAGGCGTATGGTTGAGCCGACGGAGCCGGTGAGCAGCTCGACGGGGACAACGTACTGCGACTGGCCGGGAGCCGCGAACCAAACGTAATCACTGGCTGTGCCGCGGGTGGTGACGGTGACCGGGTTGGAGGAAACGGGCAGGCCGGTGCCATAGACGCCAATTTCGTTGATAGGCGCAGTATTGCAATTGGGCGGCTGACAGATGGCATAGATAGAAGCCACGCCGGGGAAGGATGTGGTGATGGCCCCGGTGCTACTCGCCGAGATGTCAATCGGATCAGTGGATTGATAGGTGAGGGAGAGGCCGGTGAGGGGGCATCCACCAGTTGGATTCGTGCTTGTAGGGGGGCACAGGTCTACGTTGGTGTCATAGGCGTTGATGGTCAAATTCTGCGTGACGCCTTGATTGATGGTGCCCGATGTGCTGCCGCTGGCCAGCATCATCGAGATCGATTTCGGCGGGCAGGTGGAGAAGTATCCGGCCGAAGAGCCCGAGAGGGCCACTGAAGCGGTAATGGAGGTGGTGCCGGGCTGCTCGGCGGTGATAGTCACCTGGTTAGTGGTGGTGTTGGTGGCTATGGAGGCGACGTTGGGGTTGCCCACCGAATAACTGAGCACACCGATGGACGCTGTGCAGTTAGGCACTGAAGTCACACCGGTAGGCAGCGGGCAGGCAAAATTGCTGGTCACCGAAGACGGCGCGCACAGCAGAACCTGCTGGTTGCTGCTGTTCGCATAGCAAGCCTGCGCGTCAAGCGTAGCCGTGGCGTACTGCGAAAAACACGTCTGCGCGGAAGCGGACGAGGAATTCGAGGTGGTAGTGACAAGGCTGACAGAAGTCACCATGGCGTGCACAAACACCTCGACCGGATTGGAGGTCACCGACTGGGCGGATGCCGTGATGTAGGCAATGCTGTACGGCAGGCCCCCGGTCGAGGGCAACGGATTCGGCGCTATGCATTTGGTGTAATCGGGGATGCCGCCGCCCGAGTTTCGATTCCACGTGCCGGCACAGATGTTGCCGGTGGGCGAAATGTCCACCAACTGGTTGTTAGTGGTGCCGTAGGTATACGAGCCGACGGAGGCCGCGTCGCCCTTGCAGGTAAGGGCTGTGGGCGTACTCACCTGGCGCGTCTGCCCGTAGGCAATGGAGATGCCGGTAGTCACCGGTGACAGCGTGAGCGTGTCCACATCGGTGATCTTCATCCCGTTGCCCTGACCATTGCAGTAGTTCGCAGCCGGGTTGCGGGTGCAGCCAGAGATAGAAATCCCGGCTGGAATGGCCAGGCACAACAAACAAACAAGCGTCAAGAACCGCCGCATGAATCCTCCCCGCCCCGCTTTGTCGAGCCGCAGAACGGTCACTCCCGAAATCATCGGAAAATTTGGGTTAAAACAAACTTCCCTCTTGCTGCCGCTGGTGTTTGCCGGTGGCATGTGGGTCTTTCTTCCGGGGTTCCCGGCGACAGATTCTGGTCGCTGGGGTGGAAGCAAAAGCCCTTCTGCGCGGCATCGAAAAGGCGACAGTAATTGGGAAAACTCTCTCTGGCGCTGTCCGTCAACACTCCATGACTGGCCTGCCACAGGAAAATCCGTCCAAATAACCGGTTTCCGGCGACCCACACCATGCAACTGGAGGCCGAGACGCGCCCACAAAACTCCAAAGAAAAGTGTATCAGGGCGGGGTGGTCTCCGGCTGGCAACCGGGCAAAGGCCCCCCCGTTCCCGCATTTTCATAGACTCCACCGGCCCCGAATGGGGAGCAGCCCTGGGTCTGGGCCAGAACCTAGGGCGCGGGCGGCAATGGAGAATCGGCGCAGACACTGCCCGGTTGGCGCATTCCGCTTCGACAGTATAAGCAAAATTGCGTATACTGGGCAGGTGAAGAGCAGCGAATTCAAGCGATGGCTGGCGGCGCAAGGAGCGACATTCACCCCGGCCAAAGGCTCGCATTTCCACGTGTACCTGCACGGAAAGCAATCGATAATCCCCATGCATCAGAAAGACATTCCGACCGGGACGGTCGAGGCCATCAAAAAGCAGCTTGGATTAAAGTAGCGAAGGAGACGCGATGAAATTTCCTGTCAAACTCAGCAAAGAGCCTGAAGGCGGTTACACGGTAACGTTTCCTGATATTCCGGAGGCTATCACCTGCGGCGAAAGTATCGAGGACGCTCTTTACCACGCGAAGGACGCACTGGAGTCCGCTATGGACTTCTATCTCGATGACAAACGCCCGGTTCCGGCTCCGTCCAAACCCAAGCGTGGTCAGCATACCGTAGAGCTACCGGCCAGCGTTGCCGCAAAGGTCCTGCTTCTGAATGAAATGTCCGACCAGAAGGTTCGTCCAGCGGAACTGGCGCGGCGGTTGAAAGTTACGCCGCAAGAGGTAACCCGGCTGATTGACTGGCGGCACACTTCCAAGATCGATGGGATAGCCGGCGCGCTCAAGGCGCTGGGAAAGACGCTGGAGATGCGGGCGGTGTAAGACATCGTACCTTCCGCAAAAAGGTTCAATGGTTTCTAATCTTTGCTTGCTGAAATTGGCTCAGGCCAATCCGCAAGCTTGGGTTCTCTGATTTGGTAAAATTCTCTCACTAGCTTCAAGAAACCTTGAAAATCCGCGTTTACCTCGGCTAGTCGATTTGCTGCATCCCAGTCAATCTCCATGCGCTGCCTTGCGGGAATCATTATGTAACTATCAGAGGGACTGCCTTTGTCTAGCTTAATCACGCCTATGCCGTGTGTTGCTGATAGTATGCGTAGTTCCCTCCACGCACTTTCCGCAATGTTCTCCGCAACAAGATATCCAAAATTAGCCCATGAAGAATTCGAGACCGCTTGGAAAAAACATTTCCGCACATTTGCGGAATTAATCTCCAGCTTTACTTCAAAGGACCACAGACGTGCCAGTTTGTCGCGCAATTCTTTGACGCAATCCTTAATTTCCGGTATCCAACCTGCGTTGAGGGGCTCTAGTCCAACGAGATCCGGGTAAAGCCAATGATTACCATCCTTGCCTAGCTTATTAGAGGATTTCTTCTCGTCGATTCTTTTTGCGTAAACAACAGTGTCTTCGGAAAGAAGATATTTGTATAGAACTGGGTACAGATCGGCTTCTTTTTTCGGCGTGACCGAATCGTCAGAGAAACCGCCATTTTCAAGATGTTCAGCCGCTTCGATTTCCTCGGTTTCTGACTTTTCCGTGTAGTAGAATTTCCTCGGTCGCCCTTCAGTTGTTTTTATCTCAGGATGGTTATGTTGAAGATTCTTGCGATGAGCGCCTGTCTCAGACGCAAGTTGCCATAGGAGGTCCTTTTCTGAATCAAGGTTAGAATTCTCCTGTTTATCCTTGCATTCTTCAGGGTAATTCTCGAAAAACCATTCCGCGATTTCGTATGCTGTGAAGGCCTGCTCAGGATTTTGCTTCAAAAACTCGAATATGCGATCATTCCGACTCGGTTTGGATGCCATCCTTCCTCCTAACAACTCTTCATTATCTCGCTTCCCCGCTAACTCGCCGCCCGATGAATCGCCAGCAGCTTTTCCAGCAGCGGCTTGAGTAGCTTCAAATCCAGGGCATTGGCGCCGTCGGATTTGGCGTTGGCCGGGTCGTCGTGGACTTCCAAAAATAATCCATCAATACCCGCGGCCACGGCGGCCCGCGCCAGCAGTGGGATGAATTCCGGCTGACCGCCGCTGACCCCATTCGCCGCCGAGGGCTGCTGAACGGAGTGCGTCGCGTCGAAGACTACCGGGGCTAGATTGCGCATCACCGCCAGGGAGCGGTAATCCACCACCAGAGTGTTGTAGCCGAAGCTGGAGCCTCGCTCGGTGAGGAAGACGCGCTCGTTGCCCGTGGAGCGAACCTTCTCGACCGGATGGGTCATGTCCCACGGGGCGACGAACTGGCCCTTCTTAATATTCACAGCCCGGCCGGTCTTGCCCGCGGCCACCAGCAGGTCGGTCTGGCGGCAGAGGAAGGCGGGAATCTGCAGCACGTCCACGGCTTCGGCGGCCACGGCGCAGTCGGACGGTTCGTGCACGTCGGTCAGCACCGGCAGGCCGGTATCCTTGGCCAGGCGGGCGAGGATGCGCGTACCCTCGACCAGGCCGGGACCGCGAAAGCTCTTCACGCTGGTGCGGTTGGCCTTGTCGTAGCTGGCCTTGAAGATGTAGGGAATCGCGAGGTCGGCGCAGATGCGCTGGATGGCTTCCGCCAGAGAGCGCGCGTGGACCTCGGACTCGATGACGCAGGGGCCAGCGATCAGGAAAAGCTGGCCCTCGCCGACATGGACCGGGCCGATTTCAAAGGATTTGCTCACGGGTACGATTGTAATGCGTGCGTGATCCTGCTGACGCGATGCCGAAGCTGGAATTGATGTAGAATTCGATGGGCATAGAAAAGGAATGACGATGGAAGTGAATGTAAAGCTATTGGGAGATGTGAAGTTTGAGGTTGCGGCGCGAAAGCACTCTCTGGTGTGCGACCAGCCCGCTGAAAACGGCGGCAGCGATGAAGGCATGACGCCGCCGGAGCTTCTTCTGGCGTCGCTGGGCACCTGCGCGGCTTTTTACGCCTCGGCCTACCTGCGCAAAAAGGGGCTGGCGCGCGAGGGAGTCGAGGTGCGGGTTACGGCGGAGAAGGCCGGACCCCCGGCGCGGCTGGACAACTTCAAGATTGAGGTCAGGATTCCGCTGGCGCTGAGCGAGGCGGACCGGGCGGGCGTGGATGTGGCAGTCCACCACTGCCTGATTCACAACACACTGCTCAAACCATCTTCGATCCAGATCGAGTTGCAAGCGCCGGCCGCGGCGTAAGCCTATGCGGACAGGCCGAATCTAGTGTGGTGAGTCAGAAGTTCATTGAAGAACAAAAACAGATCCTTCGACTCACCACCCCCAGGCTGAAGAGTACGCCTGGGGCCCCGTTCGCTCAGGATGACAACAATTTTTGTACTGTGTATTTCTGACTTAGGACACTAGAGGCCGGTAAATGAGGGTTTCCGCGCGAAACTTTACCGAAGAGGAGCGCAACGGTACAATCTGAAAGGAGGGCCGAAGTAGCTCAGTTGGTAGAGCAGCTGATTCGTAATCAGCAGGTCGTCGGTTCGAGTCCGACTTTCGGCTCCATTCTAAGTATAATAATAACAATATTTTACAAGCAAAACAGCAACAATGAAAATGCTCCAGGGAACCTATGATCGAGTGCTTCTATTGAGCTCGCATTCCCTCAGGGGCTAAAGCCCACGTTGATTTTGGTTGATTTATGTACGGGCTAAAGCCCGTACCCTTCAAAATATCGATTTAATCAGAGTTTCTCTAGCCGCGCAGGCGGGTAATCAGGCCTGACTGTGAGGCTTTTGTTTGCGTGTTCTGCCAATCGGAGCGCACACGCGAGCTGGCGTAATCGACCATGCCGGAAACGGTCTGGAGCGCCAGTCCCGCAGCTACGCGGTTGCGCGCCCGGAGCAGAAGTTTGGCGTTGCGGATAGCCTCGGCGATCACCCGATCGGCGGCGGATCGCGCCCTGGCGCTAAAGGCGTCTGCCATGGGCGCGAAGAGCGCGGAGCGGCCCGCAGCCGTCACGGCGCGCTGCATCATCGCTTCGCCGACTGAGAGATTGCACTCCAGCGCGGCATACGCTCTGCCCAGCGTCCGGAACAGGGCTTGCCGTCGCTCATCTTCGAGCGTGGCTATTGCTGTTTGCACGCGCTCAGCACGCAGCATGGAGGGCGGTTCGTTTTTCAAAAACTCCAGAGCCTGCTTCTGCTTTCCCGCCAGAATCAGTTTCTCGGCCGAGGCCAATTCGGCATCGATTTGGCGGCGAAGGGCGTCGCGGCCAGCCGAGGCCTGATCGAGGAGCATGCGCATCGCATTGTCGTCGGTCTGCTGAAGCGCATCTTCCAGAAACGTGATGGCTTGCTCGTAAGCCGCGTCGCCGATCAGCGCCTGCGCGTGGGCGAGATTGCTGCGCAACTGTTGCTGACGCCGGCTCTCCATATCCTCGCTGCGGGAAAAATCCAGCAAGGAGAGGATTTCGCCGTTGGCGATGCCTTCGGCCTGGCAAAGCTCGAGAATGCGAACCGCATCGGCATACAAGCCCTTTTCGAGATTCTCTCGCGCCCTGGCCAGGTAATCGGCGCGGCGCTCTTCAACGGTTTGCTGCCTGACCCGATCGGCAAACAGCGCCTCCATGGAGAGCAGCCGCTCCTCGCCCGGCAACCGCAGCCGCGCCTTGCGCACCAGCTCCAACGCCTCACGCGGATTCAGGTTACGGCAGGCCTGAACCGTTTCGTCCACCAGCAAACGATTCTCATATTCCTTGATCTGCCGTTCGACCACGGAGTTCAGCCGAAACAGAGCCGACTCGGAAGGCAGGCTGGTCATGGCCTCCTGAATTGACCGGGCGGCCTGCTGAAGCTTCTCATATCCAGCTGCCTGGGCAACTTCTTCCTCCAGCCGGGTGACCACTTCCCTGCGCCGTCCCTGTTCCAATCCTGAGTTGGCATCCCCCAGAAGCAGCGGCAGCTCGGGGTTGGTGGAATCGACTTCCTCAACTTGCTTGAGCAACTCGATGGCTTCGTGATAGCGCCGGGAGCCGATCTCCGCACGGGCGGAATCCAGCAGCGATTTGGCCTGCGCGCGCCGCTGCGCCTGTTCCACCTCCTGGGTAAGAACATTCCGGAGGGCGATAATTCTGGGATTCGACTTATCGGCCTTGAGCGCCTTCTGCGCGATCGCCATAGCCGACTTGAAGTCGCCCTTGCGCCGCGCGGAATCAATCTGATAAAGAAACTCGTCGATGCGGTTCTGCTTTTCCTTTTCCCCGCGCGCCCGCTCCCGCAATTTGACCAGCTCGGGATTGGAGGCATCGAGATTCAGACCGCTTTCCAGCACGGTAAGGCTTTGGTCAAAGCGGTTATTGCTGAGGGCGTCTTCGGCCTGCCGGCGAATCTGCTGTATCGTTTCTTCGCGCTGGCGCAAGGTCAACTGCCGCTGAATCTCGCCCAGCATCGCCCGGGCCTCCACGTGCTTGCTGTCGATCCTCAGCAGTTGGTGAAGCACGGCACGCGCGCGCGGGAACTCCCTGGCTTCCATCAGGCGATGGGCCTCGGGAAGCAGTTCCAGAACCTGGTCCTGCTGGAGTTCGGCAATGACGGCAGTGAGATCGGCGGCCATCTCCTCGGCCGTGGGGTAACGTTCGTCGAGAGACTTGGCCAGGGCGCGGTCGAGGATCAGATCCAGGGAAGCGGGCAGGCCCGGGCGGATGCTGCTGAGCCGGGGATGCGGCTCATTCATAATGTTCTGCATCAGCACATTGTCCGCGCCGCTGAAGGGAAGCTCTCCTGCCATGAGTTGAAAAAGGACGACGCCCGCGGCAAAAATATCCGATCTGCCGTCCACGGTCTCATTCCGCAACCGCTCCGGAGCCATGTAGGGCACGGTGCCGATGAGGTTGCCGGTCTGTGTCAGGTTGCTATCCAGCTCCCGCTTTTCCAGCCGCGCGATGCCAAAGTCCAGCAGCTTGGCCGTTCCGTCGGGCTGCACAAAGATGTTGGCCGGCTTCACATCGCGATGAATGACGTTGTTGCGATGGGCATAGCCGAGCGCCGAGCACACCTCCACCAGGATGCGCAGCCGTTCGGGGAGGGAAGGCAGCAATCCGGAGCGAATCATCTTGTCCAGCGGCTCGCCCTCGACGCACTCCATCACAATGTAGGGGGTGCCGTTGTCGTCGCCAAGGTCGTAAACGATGACTATATTAGGGTGCTTGAGGCGGCCCGTTCTTCGCCCTTCTTCGTAGAAGCGGGCCAGCATGTTGGCGTCGCCCATGAAACCCTGGGTGAGCGTCTTGATCGCCACCTCGCGGCCAATCTGCTTATCGATGCCGCGATAAACGACGCCCATGCCTCCGCGCCCCAGCACATCGAGAATCTCGTACTTCCCGATCCGGGTTATTTCGCTGTCCGGGTTCTTCCCATGGGAATCCACGATCTCGTCCCGCCTCTCGCCAGCCTCAAAGCATCCTTGCGCCGCGCATTACGGGGTGCTGTTCGATTCCGGCCGCATATTAAAACTATCCTGCAGATACTTCCTGGCATGAACGCGTTCCGCCGAATTGTCCTCCCGCGTCAGGTTCAGATAGCGCAGGTACAACTCACCGGCACCGTCCAGGTCGTCTTCCTTCTCCCGCTCACTGGCTTTTTGGTACATCTTTCCCGGCAGTTCTTCCACCCTTTTGCGCACCGCCGCGATCAGCTCATTGCGCGCGGAGTTCTCCAGCCTTGTCATGAACTCCGCCGTATCGGTGGTTGTCCCGGCGCTCTTGATCCCCTGCGTGTCCTCCGGCTTCACGTCCTCCAGCAGTACGTCCTGCCAATGCTCCTCTCGCGTAATGGGCACCAGATCCGAGCGTTGCTCGCTGAGCGAGTCACCGATGCGAAATTGCAACTGAATCACGCCGCTGATATTGATGACTCTGCGGTGATATGTGTAAGGCCGGATGATGTCCCGGGTCACGGTCCTGGGGGTCGAATCAAGCTGAATATGCGCGTTCACGACACGCTGTTGGGCCTCCGCCACGGTCACATTCAGTTCCTTGATCTCCCCCTTCTTGCCATGCGCTTCGGCGCCCTGCAGCGAGGCCTGCGCAGTTTGCAATTCCAACTGCGCCTTCTCATAAGCGCGATTGACCTTGTTCCACGTGTCACTTGGAATCTGCTCTTCCCCGGCCCGGTACTCGGACTCCTTGGGCTCGATGGTGGGAACCACCGACAAATGGTGGTCCAGCACATCGCCAGCCAAGTCAAAGTCCGGCTGCACCGCGGTCGCTTCTCCGACGCGAACCACCTTGACGGGAATTCCTGAACTCTCCAAGCCGGTAATAATGGCGTTCTCCAGCTGGCCGGCAACCCCCTGGCTATCGCGCTGCGAAGTCTGGTCGCGGAACTGCACTCGGATCGACAGCTTGGAGCGCATGGCATGGGCCGGCGACGCCGCAACAATCGCATCGCGCACCGCATCCAGGTTGGAAGCCTTGTACTGCCGGGCCTCCTCCAGATACGCCCATCCCAGTTCCGTGCCGCTGCCGCTGGGCTTTTCAAGATAGTGTTTAGCCTGTCCCAGAAAATAGGCGCTCAGCTCATTGGCATCCAGATCCATCTTGTCCCGCAAGGAATTGTTTTCGCTGAGCTGATAAGCGTTCTGTAGGTACAGGTAGGCCTTTTCGACTCCGATCTCATCGGCCAGCCCGCGAACCGGGCTGTGCGCCTGGTGAAGGCTCTTGGCCTCCTGAGCCGCGGCCAGAACATAGTTGGGCTCCAGCGCCTTCATCTCATCGGCAACCAGCGCCTGTTGAGCATCCGATAGGCTTGCCAGCACCTCGTAGGCCCGAACCACGTTGTGCTGCAGTTCAAAGTCCTTACTGCTTGTGAGCGCCTTGTCGGCCGCCTCCTTGTCCAAGGCGATGACCAACAGCTTCTGAGCGTTCTTCACCGCGTCTCGCGCCTCAGAGGTGACTTTGATGCTGACCGCCTTTTCGAACTCCGCGATGGCGTCTTTCCAGGCCTGGCCCTGTTCCAGCTTGTTGCCGCTATCCATGTGATAGCCGTAGGCCGCATCAACCACCGCCAGCACGCGGGGCTCTTCCTGAGCAAATGCGCGATAGGGAAGAATGAATGTGTAAGCCTGGTCGAATTGCTTGGCGGCTTGGGCGGAGCCTGCCGACTGCAACGCGGCCTCGAAGGCGTTGCTCTCCTGCAATACCTCTCCGGTCAGCGCCTGCCCCGGAGGAAAAAACGGATCAATGTCAGCCACCGTGTCGCAGAATCTTTTGGCATTCTGCAAGTGGATGTAGCCGGAAGCGCGGGAAGCCACGGCCGTACGGTATGCATCCAGTTCGCTTCGGCCCTGCCCCGTGATGGCCGTCAGCCGGGCGCGAATCTCCGCCACAAGTTTCTTAACGGAGTCCAGGTCCGGCGCGAGAGCGTGTGCCTTGTCCGCCATGGCCCGGGCGGATTTCAGTTCGGAATACAAGGGCGATGCAGCCGCCGCCGACTTGTCGTAGGCCTGTAGAGAGGCCTGCCCAGCATCAACAAACAGCGACGCCAGGGCGCGTTTCGCCTCCACGGAGCGCGGCGAAGCTGAATACTTGGAAAGATAATTTTGCCAATCTTCGATCGTGGAGGCCCTTTGCGCGCGCAGGAACTCGGCAAACTCCAGATTGGGAGCGGCGACAAAGACCAGCTTGACTCCTTTGCGGATGGGCTGCGCAGCCGAAGAACCCGCGCTGCCGATTGGGTTGCCATGCAAGACGGCTTGATCGGCCAGATCGGAGAGCGAATAAGACCCGCCCCGCTCGAACTTTGCGTTGACCGGCGCCACGCAAACGCTCTGCCCCGCGCCCGCGGAGTAGCGCATCACGCCGTCGGCGCCGCGCTCCAGAACCCCGCCCGCGCCCAGCAGCACCTTTCCCATCTTGCCGTAAGAAGATTTATCGACTGCCCCGGCCTGAAACGAGGAACAGTCCCGCATTTCCGCCTTGGTATTGATCAACACATCGGACAGCTGCACGTACGCGGCGCCGGAGGGTCCATCGTAGAGTTCGATGGCCGTCAAAGAAATCTCTTTGGCCGAGGCCGGCGGCGCAAACCCCGCCAGGCAGCCTACGGCCAGCACGAGAATCCCCGCCAGAGGACTCCTCCGGCCTGTCACACTTTTTACACTTTGAACCAGCGAGCGCGTTGTCATGATTTCCCCAGAGAACTAGCTAGACAAGCAGATTCCCCCGGGCTAGAAAGGATTCGACCAGCGCTTCAGACCAACCACAAGCCAGTCATTTCTTGAGCCTGATTCAGCGTCGCCGGGGTGAAACGCTCTAAAAGACTCAATACAAATTTTACGCCTGTTGGCGTTTTCTGCTAAGCTAGCACTTCTCTCAGTAAGAATGCAATTATTTTCGCAGGAAACTGGCCGGAGACTGTACAGTGGCCTTAACTGAAAAAATGGCCGCGCCGACGCACACACGAAAGCCTGAACAGGCGGCGTCACAGAGCTCTTCCAGGGCTCAGAGGATTCCTCTTTCTACTGAAGCCAACCTCTCTCTTCGCCTGTGGACTACCTCCGGCGACGCTGGGCTCACCCCATCGAACTGGGAAAGCGAAAGCCCGGCAGTGTGCCTGACACTCGACCTTATTACCGCTTCAGAGGGTGCTGTGATTGCCCGGCAGGAGGGCGATCTGGTTGCGGCTTTCCCTTCCCTTCCATCGGCGATCCAGGCCGCACGGCGTCTCCAGTGGGCGTTTCAAGGATTCGCCGAAGCCGAAAACGCGCAGGCGGCCTCTCTTGCGATTCTGATTTACTCTCCGGAAGATGTGCCCAGCCAGACGGCCGGCAGCAATGATGTTCATCTCCCGGAACAAATCGATCAAGCGACGCCGGGCCAGATTCTGCTCACCAGAAAGGCCAGCCAGCCATTTGAAAAACTCCCCGGCTTCGCCTTGCAGGCGGCCTCTGCGGATGGCTTGCGGGAACTTTTGTGGCGCGGCCCTGAGAGCCAGTCGAGCCGCTCCTTCGATGATGAGATTCTTACACGGCTGCTCGAACAGCAAGGCTCGCAAACCCCTCCTTCGGAGCTACCGGACGAGCCGAAAACGGTTCTCGTCGCGGCTGCCGGGACGGGAAGCCAGGAGAAGCGTCCTTCCCCGCCGGTACGCGGGAAATCCCGACTGCTGGTAGGCGGCCTGCTCCTGGCTGCTCTGGTGTTGGTTGCCGCGACCGTCCTTTATCTCTTCCGTGACAAGCTGAATCCGGCCCCGGTCCAGACTCAGCAGACTCCAGCGGCGGCACAATCTCCGTTAGCTTCACCGCCGGCTGCTCAAGGCAGCCCGTCCTCGCCAGCCGACACCGCTAATCCGGCCAATCCCACCAGCACCGAAACTCCAGCGCCAGCCAAGGCCGCGAAAAATAGTCAAAAGGGCGCGATCAAGCCCATCAAGCCCTCAGAGACGCGGGCCACAGAAACCACGAAGACTCCGCTCCCACCCAAAGCGGCCGAGCCCGCGCCACGCGGCAAGTGCGATCTGGAACCGAGTCAATACTCCGGACAGATTGACCAGGCAGCGAGAAATCTGGCTCGAGGCAAATACGCGGATGCTGTGAGGCAATTCAGCGCCGTGCTGGCCTGCGATCCCGGCAATGGACGCGCCAAAGAAGGCTTGGAGCGCGCCCGCATGGCGGCCCGTGAGTCTGAATGACTGGGAGCATATTTCCATAAATGTGTTGCATAGGAAGAGCATAAATATGCTATGCTCTTCCTATGCGGACCACCATCGACATTCCGGACGAGACCTACAAGAACATCAAGCGGTTGGCGGTTGAAGAGAACACTACGGTCAGGCAGATCGTGCTGGATGCACTTGAATCAGCAGCCCAGAAGCGGAGGTCGCTGTCCCCACCCCGGCGCATGAGGTTTCCGGTGATTCGGTCCACACGGCCGGGAACGCTGGACCTGGACAACGAGAAGATCTATGACATCATCGGTTTTCCCTGATATCAACGTCTGGGTTGCGTTGGCATTCGACCAGCATCGGCATCACGAAGAGGCGGTGCGATGGTACAACGCACTCGACCCGTTTACTATCCTCGCGTTCTGCCGCCATACACAACTGGGACTCTTCCGGCTGCTGAGTACAGACACGGTGATGGGCCAAAACGCGATGAGATTGCGCGATTGCTGGCAAATCTATGACGACTGGCTCGCTACGGGGCAGGCTGTTTTGCTTCCGGAACCTTCCATGATGGAAGATGAACTTCGCAGACGCACGTCGCAAGCGATAGTTGCCCCAAAGTTGTGGGCCGACGCTTATCTGGCCGCATTTGCCGAAGCCGCTGGCCTGACGCTGGTCACCTTTGACCGGGCGCTGGCCGGGAAGGTGAAGGGGGCGGTGCTGCTGGGGTGAGAGCGTGCTTTCCCAGGTCCCCAAATGCGAGGTCCTGGGGTACCCATTCATCGTGGAAGAACTCACAGCGCCCCCTGGAAGTGGGCCATTCGCCATCGACTATTTAAAATCTATGCCGAGCCTCTCCGAGAGATATTCTCTTAAGCGGATTACCTCTATCTTTCTCGTGACCTTCGGCGAATCCAAGAAATAGAGATGGTGACCATCACTATTTAT
>Ga0302319_10014585_pt1 | contig 14631 bp, 8 predicted proteins | sample Bog_T0_2_FD_203319 | JGI IMG/M metagenome (GOLD analysis project Ga0302319, IMG submission 203319) | Peat permafrost microbial communities from Stordalen Mire near Abisko, Sweden - Bog_T0_2 | ecosystem: Environmental > Terrestrial > Soil > Wetlands > Peat | place: Sweden: Abisko, Stordalen Mire... | reverse complement strand
ATGCTCTACTCGTCCTTTCCACGCAAAACGTCCGCATGCAGAAAATTGTTGCGGAAACGCGCGTTCTGGTGAGGATCTTTGCCATGCGCCACAACGGCCATGAATTCTCGATGCTGGAAAAAATCCATCGCCAGCATCTGGCCATTGCACAGGCCGTCATCAAAGGACATGCCGAGGAGGCTGCTTCCCTGCTCTCAGAACATATCCAAACGAGCCTGAAGGAGCGCCTGGATGAATTCGACTTGTGGAAGCGGGAGAGCGCCATGCGCGACCATCCACTGACATCAGAGACCGCAAAGCGGACAAGGAAGCGGTAAGTCTTACTCACTTCCACGGAAAAAGTGGGCGCCTCCGATGCCGGCAGGCGCGCCACTGCGTTTTGGCTAGAACTTGTACTTCAGTTCCAACTCCAACTGGCGAGGTTCGCTGCGCGTGCTCTGGACAAAGCCCCAGGTGCTGCCGTTGTTTACCGTGCGGCCCTGGTTGTTGTAGCTGACAATGTTGCCCACGTTGTACGCCTCGCACACAAACTGCAGCGCGTTGCCGTGGTAGATAGTCCAGTTCTTGGCAACCGAAGCATCCACCTGGCGGAATCCCTGTGCGCGCTCGGAGCCGACGCTCGCCGTGCCAAAGACAGGCGCCTGCCCAGTGACCTGCGCGGCTGGTTGAGCGTACGCGCAGATGCCGTCGTCACCGCCGGCATTGCCGCAGGTGGGAGTCGAGCCAACCGGAGCAGCGGCCCTGCCGGAGTTGAGCGCTGAAGGATCCGTTCCCCAACCACCAGCCTGCGTGAAGACGGCCGGGTAGGAAGTAGAACCGTCCACACCAGCAGAGGTGGTGTAGACGCCATCCTTGACGCCTGTGATCTTCATATGGCGAAGGTGATTGGCGCGCAGTGTTCCGCCACCCGTGACCGCCCCGCCATTGGCAGTGATGGTGTTGGGTTGACCCGAGAACAGGACAGCCGAGCCGGATGTGGTCCAACCGCCAACGATCTCGTCCAGCCAGAGCGGCATGTTCGTGCCGAACTGCTTACCGCGGCCAAAGGGCAGGTGGTAGACCCAGTTTCCGTTCAACATATGCTTGCTGTCGCTCGCAGATGGGCCGTACTCGCAGCGTAGGCAGAAGTTGTTCTGGGGATTGCCGCCAGCGACGTTATTGTCATTGACAGCGACGAGGCCGGAGGTGTCGCCCATGGACTTGGAGTAGGTGTAGTTGACCTGGATCTCAAAGCCCTGGGTAGGACGCAGGCGGTAGGTCGCTTCCCCGCCGTTGAAGTTGGAGTAAGCCTCTGTTTCGTAGAGCTCGACCTGACTGGTAGAGGTGATAGTAATGTTTCCAGCTGATGTGCTCAGTACATCGCCGTTGAACTGTGCGCTGCTCGCTGTACCGGCAATCGTCTCCTGGTTGATGTTGCGCTGATCGGCAAGATGCTGCGCGGTGTTGCCGACATATTGGAGCGCCACACTCTGCCTGGGGCTGATGGCGTACTCTGTGACAAGGCTGTACTGCGTCTCGACCATCGGCTTCAAGTTATTCCAGGTAGTGAAGGACGCGCCGGGATTCGCGGCCGGGAAGCCGTTGGTGACAAGGAATGGCGAACCAGAGGTCGTCGTCGTTGGGGCCACAGCTGTGTTGGAGAGCGTGAGGTGGAAGGGTGCGTTGCCGGTGTGGCGCAGCACGTTGTAGTCCATGAAGGTGGTGATACCGAAGCCGCCGCGAACCACCAGCTTCGGGTCGACGCTATAGGCAAATCCAACGCGCGGGCCAAAGTCGCTGTACGTGGGCTTATAGAGCGAGCGGCTGTTGCCGTTCACACCCGCTAACTGGAGCGCGCCGGTAGTCGTGTTGATGTTGGATATCTTGTTGTGGACCTCATAGAGGGGCTGGTCGTACTCCCACCGTAAGCCATAGTTGATGGTGAGATTTGGAAGAATCTTGAAGTCATCCTGGGCGAAGGCAGCGAAGCGGTACTGCCGCGTTCCGACGTCGCCAGTCTGCAGGGATACGCCATAGTTCTGTGCGTAGTCGAGTAGAAAATCGGCGAAGTCGTAACCCACAGTGGAACCGGCTGCAGGATCGCCGGTAAAGACGCCGTTGTAACCAAAGCTGCCGAGTAGCCCGTTTCCCGTGTTGAGGAAGAAGTTGTTCTGTGCGCGGAAGAGCTGGGCGCCGAACTTGCTGACGTGGCGACCATGCTGCCATGTCAGGTCATCGGCATAGCTGAACTGATTGTCGATTCCCACATTGCCTGCAGCCGCTGTTCCAAAACTGCTGGTGCCTGTGCTGTTGGTGCTCTGATTGAAGTTCTGTGCGCTGAAGCCGGGGACAGGATTCGGCCAGGGAATACCAACCGCGGCCTCCCCGGCGTTGAACTGTCCGGAGAGATCGAGGTTGTACGACCGATAGCTGGCGCGCGTGAAGCCCGCACGAGCTTCATTCAGGATGCTGGGCGTAATCACGCGCGTGTAGTTCAGATCAAACTGCTTGAAGGGGAACTCGTTCTTGCCGGAGAAGGCCACCGGAGTGATCTCCAACGAGGGGTAGTCGGTGGCTTCGCCATCAGTCCAGCGAGCGAAGAACTTGTCCTTGTCGGTGGGGTTCCAGTCGATCTTGATATCACCCTGATCGTTGCGGGTAAGGCTCTTTGTGGTTCCCTGATAGTTGCCAGTAATCGGTCCCGCCGACGAGTTGTTGTTCGGCAGAGGCAGCAGGCCCGAGTTCGCGAACAGGTACTTCGCAACCGGGTTCCGGATGGGCACGAGGTTCTGGTAGACCGTGCCCCCGATGGTCTGATTGAAGGGCGCAAAGCCATTCTGTGAATCATAGAGCTGGTTCACAGCAGAGCCAAAGTAGGCATATCCAGCCAGAGGCGAGACGCTGGTATCGGGCGATCCGGCAGCCGGAGCTGTGTTGCCACGCCATGCGTTGAGCGGCACATTGATCTTGCTGAAGCCAGCGGACGGCTTGCGGTAGGCTTCATAGTCGGCAAAGAAGAAAAGCTTCTTGAGGAAAGGTACCGGCCCAGAGAACGTCGCGTTGTAGTTGGTCTGGGTGTACTTACTGCGGGGGCTAAACGCGTTGCCGGGCAACACGCGCTTGTTCTGGAAGAGGTTGGCGTCCATTTCCCAGTTCTGGAGGTACGCCGACAGGCTGCCGTGGTACTTGCTGGTGCCGTCCTTCATGATGGAGAGGATCTGCGTGGCACCATCGCCGTACTCGGCTGGTGGAACCGTGGAGATGACGGTGACATTTTGCAAGGACTCCGGGGGAGGGTTGTAGAGCGGCACACCGAAGCCGTTGCTGAGGTTGGCGCCAGTGTCAACGATGCTGATGCCATCTAGGGTGAAGTTGGTAGTGTAGGTGCGATTGCCGTTGATGTTGGGCAGTGTGGCGAAGCTCTGCGTACGCTCACCGGAGTTGTTGGGACTACTCTGCCCCGCGCCATTCCACTGGTTACCGTCTGCAACGGTGCTTCCGGGAACGAGCTGCGTCAGCTCAGCGAAGTTGTGACCGTTGACTGGCAGGTCATCGACCATCGTCTGCGAGATGGTGGTACTGATCATGCCGTTTTCGGTGTTGAGGATGGGTGTCTCCTCAGCCTCCACGGTGATTGTGCTCTGTTCGCCGGCCTGCAGCTTTGCATTGATCGCGGCCACCTGCGCTACCTCCAGAAGGAAGGGGCCAAAGGCTTGAGTGCCGAAGCCCTTCGCCTCGATGGTCATCTTGTAGGTGCCGATGGGCAGAAAGCGGACGCTGTAGACGCCCTGCTTATTACTTGTGGCCGTACTGGCCAGATTGGTTGCCAGATTGGTTGCGGTGACCTTCGCTCCTGCGACGACGGCACCCGTGCTATCGGTGATAACGCCACCGATGTCGCCGGTAACGGTTTGTGCCGGCACACAGATGCTGCACATCGACATAACAACGGCGGCAAAAATGGACTTGAACTTCAACCAACGCATGACTGCCTCCTAAAGACTGTCGAACTTGCTTCATGTCTGGAATGGTTCCAAGGGCAGCAAGCGATCATTTGCAGATGATGCAATCACCTTCCTGGCTGAACCGCTACAGATCGAATGATGTCTAGACCGTAACCGCGCAGAAACCAAAATGCAACACAAAATTGTCGACAGTTCCATTTTTTTTGTCGACATGCTGTCCAACAGCAGCCCACAAGCGGCTTTTCCTTGGATTTCCTGTCCCAAGCGGGAGTGCGGACACTCTCTATAGCGCGGACCGGCATCCAGGCAGGTTGCGGTGTCAGGTCTAGACGGGTAGAAGAGCGGAAGGCCTGGACTCAGTTCGGGAGTGCTTGAGGGCCAGCATTCCCATCGGGAGGACCAGAATCAGGTATATCGCTGCCGTCGTGCTGATGCATACGCTCAGGCTGTAGTGGGCACTCTCGCCAGCGACGGCGATAGGTGCAAAGCCGGCGCCGAGCCAGCCCAGTGAGTTCATGAGGCCGGTTGCCAATCCGCGCTGCTCAACCGGGACAAAGTCATACAGCGAAGCCCAAATGTTCGCATCATAGAGCCCCTTGAACAAACCGAAGCCCGTCATGGACACCACCAATACGCCCATACTGATCGAGTGCCCCGTAAAGAACAGGAACGGCACCCCACCGAGGAGACCGATAGCCTGCACCAGTTGCCGACCTCCTTTACTCTTGCCGCGGGCAAAGTCAGCGAGAAAGCCACCGGCGATGACTCCGACCATCGAAGCAACCTGAATATACGCCGTACTGTTGAACCCAGCCACGCCGAGATGCATGCTGAACTTGCGGATCAGAAATGTCGGCATCCAGACCAGAACGACGACAGCAACGAAGTTCGCACCGATAAAGACCAAGGTCATCACCAGCACAGCCTTGTTTCTGAGCAGAGTGAGCATGTTGTGGGCTAGATCGCGCACGGGCGTCTTGCGCGGGCAGACGGCCAGCGGCAGAGCGGGATCGCGTAGGGCCACCATCAGGATCAGGGCGAGAACAATCCCCGCCGCTCCCAACGCCTGGAAGCCGAGTCTCCAGCCGAACCTCTCGGCAATATATGCAGAGAGGGAGCCGCCGAGGATAGTTCCAACGTACACACTGGACTGGTGAGCGGCCATAGCGCGTGAGCGTGGCCTGTCCATGATACCCGGCGATCAGTGACATGGTAGCGGGAAAGTAGAAGGCTTCTCCCAACCACCCAGAGTACGCAGCCAGAGCAGCGTCTGATAGTTGTGGGCATATGCCGTTGCGCCGGTGATGATCGACCAGAAGTAGAGCGCTCCGACAATTACGCGCGAACGCGAAACGAGGTCCGTAATCCAACCGGCTACAGATCCAAAAACTGCATAGGCCCACATGAAGCAACCAGCAATCATACCCAACTGGAAGTCCGACATGCCGAACTCTTGTTTGAGGACGGAGAATACAGAAAAGATAGCCTGGCGGTCTGCGTAGTTAAGCAGACACACAAACCACAGCATTGCGATGACCATCCAGGAGTAAGCGGCTTCATCGCGGTTAGACCCCGACCTTTGGTCTGTTTGCATGGATTCCCAGGCGATACTACATCGAGCAAAAGAAAACCACGTTGAGCCCTTAATGGCATTACCCCGCGGCCGACAGTGATCAACCGAGAAACGTGATGCTTGCCGGACTGCCCACCGCCGCATACTGGCCGGTGAAGGTCAGTAAACCTTGGGTCCGGTTGACGCTGAAGACGGTGATGCAGTCGCTGCGGCGGTTGCAAGCATAGAAGAACCTACCGGTGGGGTCGATACGGCACTGCACGGGATAGTCCCCATGAGTGGGCGTGTCTGCAACATACGACATTCTTCCTCCAGAGCCAATCGAAAAAATCGCGATGGAATCGTGCAGGCGGTTGGCGACATACAAATATCTTCCATCGTGCGAGACCAATATCTCTGAAGCGAAGCTTGTACCCGAAAAGCCCACAGGCAACGTAGAGAGTGTCTGTACAGGTGTCATGGATCCGGTGGCTGGATCATAGTGAAAGCAGACTACAGTCGAGGACTCCTCCTGAACGGTGTATAGCCATCTTCCGCTCGGATGAAAGACGAAGTGGCGGGGACCGTTACCTGACGGTAATGACACATAGGGCGTCGTTGAATTTGCTCTGAGCTTGCCTGAGGTTGCATCGAAACGGAAGCTATAAATCCTATCCTGTCCCAAGTCGATGGCCAGCACGAACTGGTTGGAAGGATCGGCGGCGACCATATGCACATGAGGGCCATCGTGTCCGCTAATTGCAAAGCTTCCGGCTGGCACATCCGTCGCCTGTGAACTTCCCAGAGACCCGAAATCGCGGCGAACATCGACGGGGAGTCCCAATGAGCCATCCTGCATTATGCTCACCACCGCCAGGCTGCCGTCGCCATAGTTGGCTGCGAACGCGAACTTTCCTGTTGCATCGAGGCCAAGGTATGCGGGCCCTGCACCCTGCGAGCTGACCGTGTTAATTCGGCGTAGATCGCCTGTCGCCACATCGATTGCATAGGCGGTAATGGAGCCGTTGTTGCCCGCGTAGTTGGAGATCTCATTCGCTACGTAGAGATACTTGCGGGAGGGACTGACGGTGACCCAGGACGGGCTCTCCGACTTCGCCACAAGCCTAGGGTTAGCCAACTGGCCCGTAAATGGGTCCATCTCGAAGATATAGATGCCCTCGCCATTGCTTCCTGCACCAGGTGCACCGGTGTAGGTCCCGACGTATGCGAACTGCGTTCGGCGCACCGCTTCGGAAGCAAGCGCCGCCGCCGTCGCCAAAGGCAATCGCAAGAGTGCTAGCATCATCGCGTGCGTGAGGAAGTTACGCCGGGAGTCATCGAATCTCTGTCTCATACTTATTCGCATCCTTCTGCCGCGGAAGCAGCGTTTTTCGTTCAGACAACCAGCGACAAACCGAAGGTGAATGCAAGGGCCACGACCGAGATGATGGTTTCGCAGACGGACCAGGTTTTGATGGTGTCGACCACACTCATGTCAAAGTACTCTTTGACCAGCCAGAAGCCGCCATCATTGACGTGGGAGAAGATGAGTGAACCCGCGCCCGTCGCGATGGCGAGCAACTCAGGCTGAACGCCGGTGCTGTGCAACGCCAAGGGTGCCACGATGCCGGCCGCCGTGGTCATCGCCACGGTTGCAGACCCAGTGGCGAGGCGCATAAGAGCTGCCAGCATCCAGGCCAGCAATAACAAGTGAATATGACTGCGGACGGCAACCACGATGATCGCATTGGCGACACCACTGTCCTGCAATATCCGGCCAAAGCCCGCGCCTGCGCCGACCAGCAGTGTGACTGCGGCGGTAGGTGCGATGCACTCGTTGGTATAGCGCAGAATGGTCTGACGGGAAAAGCCGCGCATCTTTCCGAGCGTGATGAAGCTGAACAGCGCACCAATAAGCAGCGCCATGTCGTCATTGCCCACAAACCTCAGAACGCCATTGAAGCTGCTTCCCGCAGATGCGAATAGATTGGCGCCGCTGCCCAGCAACATCAACAGGACTGGCAACAGAATTGTCAGCAGGGTGAGACCGAAGCCGGGCAGGGTGCGCTCCGTATGGTGGTCGACAAACTGCGCAGCCATCGGATTCCCCACGGCGAGATGGATTCGCGGAGCGATAAAACGAGCATAGAGCGGGCCGGCGATCACGGCAGTCGGCAGGCCGACGAGCAGCGCGTAGAGGATGGTTCGTCCCACATCCGCTTTGAAGATGGTTACGGCCATAAGAGCAGCCGGATGCGGAGGGACCAAGCCATGCACTACGGAAAGTCCAGCAAGCATTGGCAGACCGACAAGTACAAGTGAGGTCCGCGTTCGCCTTGCCACGGTGAACGCAATCGGGATCAGCAAGACGAAACCTACCTCAAAGAAGGCTGGCAGACCGATCAGAAGGCCGATGACCATCATTGCCCAGGAGACATTCTTTTTCCCGAAGAGACGGATGAGCGTATAGGCGATTTGGTCGGCGCCGCCAGATTCCGCCATCATCTTGCCGAGCATGGTACCGAGCGCCACGACGACGACGATGTGTCCCAGCACACCGCCTACGCCCGCTTCAAACGAGTGAACGATGGCGGCAGCAGGCATGCCGGTCATTACCGCAAGCGAGAGTGAGGCGAGCAGCAATGCGATAAACGGGTTCAGCTTAATGAATGCGATCAGCAGCACAAGACCGATCACGGCAATTAGTGCGGACGCGAGCAGAAACGCACTGTGCTGGTCGATCATAGGACCGGTGCCTTATAGGCGACGCAGTCGATCTCCACTTTGCAGTCGACTACCATACTCGAGATCACGCACGCGCGTGCCGGAGGATGCTCAGCGAAGAATTCCTTAAACACTCTATTGAACAAGGCAAAGTCGCGGGGGTCATCCAACCAGACACCGCAACGGACGATGTGCTCAGGACCATAGCCGGCCTCGATAAGAATGTCCAACATGTTCTGTATCGCCTGTCGCGCCTGCACAATGATGCCTCCGCTGACGATCTCACCATTCACCATGGGGACCTGGCCCGAAACGAAGAGCCAACCGTTCGCCTCCGCAGCGCGTGCGAAGGGAAGATGTTGGCCACCGGTTTCTCGGCCGCCGCCCGCGCCATACCGTGTAATACTCATCGCCGCTCCTCTCGTCTCGATCATTTATTGAATCCAGGCCGTCCGTCCGCGCGGGATAAATCGTCCGCTGCGCTGTCTGGTTGGGCCATCGGCAGTATAAGAGAGAACTCCGTTGACCCAGACACCCTCAATGCCTTGCGATGGCTGAATAGGGTCAGCATACGTTGCAGTGTCGATAATCGTCTCAGAGTCGAAGAAAACCAGATCAGCGAAGTAGCCGCGGCGCAGCAGACCTCGCTCTGCCAGTCCAAAGCGTTGTGCCGGCAACTGCGTCATCTTATGAATCGCCTGCGGGAGGGTGAAGAGCTTCTGCTGACGACAATAGCGGCCGAGCACGCAAGGAAACGTCCCCCACAAACGAGGGTGGGGGTGTGGATCATTGGGAAGGCCGTCTGAACCAATCATGGTCATGGGATGGGAGAGGATGCGACGCATGTCCTGCTCGGATATGCTGTGGTAGATCGCACCTGCTGGCTGCAGCCGGCGCGCTGCATCCATCTGCGACAGGTTCCATAGCGCAGCAATCTCCGCCAGCGAACGGCCTACGACCTCTGGGCAGGATGCACTCCAGGTGATCGTAATCTCCACGCGCTCATCCACCTGGCGCAGATCCAGTGTGCTGGAACCGGCGGCGTAGGGATAGCAATCGCAGCCTACGCGCTGCGTATCGCAGGCCGCATCAAGCGCCTGTAGCACCTCGCCGCTGCGACCCCAGTTCGCCAAACCGGCACACTTGAGATGAGAGACGATGACCGGCACGCGAGCCTGGCGGCCAATCGCAAACGCTTCCTCCATTGCGCTTAAGATTGCTTCTGTTTCAGAACGCATATGGGTGGTATAGACCGCGCCCGCCGAAGCCAGCGGTTGCGCTAGATCCAGCACCTCTTCAGTCGAGGCAGAGATTGCGGATAGATAGGCAAGACCTGTGCTGAGGCCCAAGGCACCGGCATCGAGCGATGCCTGCAACTGCGCGCGCATGGCAGCAATCTCAGCTTTGGTTGCGACGCGGTTTAGGTAATCCATATGGTTGTTGCGCAGTGCCGTATGCCCCACCAGGCAGCCAACATTCACTGCAGGAAGCGCCGCTGCGATTCCCGCTACATAGTCCCTAAAAGTTGGATAACGAAAAGCGCTAGCGTCGCCTAGTAGGTTCATGGGATCGGGTGGCTCAGCGCACAGTTGCACCGGTGCGGCGCTGATGCCGCAGTTGCCCACAATGACCGTGGTCACACCCTGCGACAGCTTTGGCAGCATCGACGGAGTGTGAATAACGCTGGTGTCGTCATGGCTATGAACATCGATGAATCCAGGAGAGAGCGAAAGCCCATCGGCTTCAATTACTGTCTTCGCCTCATAGCGGAGCGACGGTCCTACCTCAACGATACGGTCGCGGGAGATGGCTACATCCAGCGTCTCGGGCGGCTTGCCCGTGCCATCGAGGACAGCGGCATTGCGAATCAACGTGTCCGCCTTCAGCATCGGGCTCCTCGCAGGCTTCCTTGCGACCGAACTCGCAAGGCGGGTTGCAGCGTAGTACGCTGAACACGGTCTGGTGCTGCCTCCGTTGATCTGGAGGAGAAGGACTTTCGTTGAACCGGAATCTTTCCAATTCGATCACTACATGGGAGCGCGTGAACTCTCTCCACAAAGGCATCGGACACCTGACGCAGCCGCTGTCGACTGCGGATAGGACAGCCACCGGCTGGAATCTGCTGCGCGAAGACGTTAGCTTGCCGGCGGCTGTGCTCTATGACGAAGCCCTGCAACACAACCTCCAGTGGATGCAGCAGTTCATCGAAGCGTACGGTCTCAAGCTCGCGCCCCATGGCAAGACCTCGATGACACCGAAGCTCTTCGCGAGGCAGCTTCAGCATGGAGCCTGGGGCATTACAGTTGCCACTGCCCACCAGGCGCTCGTGGCTTTCGAGCATGGGGTAGACCGCGTATTGATGGCCAATCAGCTCATTGGTAAACAGAACATGGCCATCGTTTCGCGGATGTTGCAAACCCCCGGGTTCGAGTTCTTCTGCCTGGTCGACTCCGCGGAGCAGGTCGAGCAGGTCGGCACATTCTTTCGCAGATCTGGCCAATGTCTGAATGTACTGATCGAGCTGGGTGTGAAGGGCGGTCGTGCCGGTATTCGCGATGAAGCACAGTTGGCATCGTTGCTGGATACGGTCAGCGACTGGGAGGATGCGATCGCGCTGTGCGGAATTGAGGTCTATGAGGGTATTCTCGGCCGCGAAGATTTGATTGACGAATTTTTGCAGTACGCCGTAAGCATCACAAGAAAACTGGCTGCTGAGCAACGGTTTGCTCGCGCGCCAGTTCTTCTCACGGGAGCCGGCTCGCAATGGTACGACGTGGTCGCCTCGGTATTTGCCGCAGCCGGCTTCGACAACAGCGTAGAGATTGTCCTTCGCCCCGGCTGCTATCTGACTCATGATGTCGGAGTCTATCGCGAGGCACAGGTGAATATTCTTGAACGCAATCCTATCGCCCGGCAGATGCAATCGGTTCTGCGGCCGGCGCTGCGAATCTGGGCCTACGTGCAATCGATTCCGGAGACCGAACGAGCAATTGTTGCGCTGGGTAAGCGCGACGCCGCCTTCGATGCCGGATTTCCAGCGCCCGCGCTGCACTTTCGTCCAGGAGATACAAGCCCCAGCCACGCATCGCCAAAGCCTACGTCGCCGCATTGGACGGTCACCAAGATGATGGACCAGCACGCCTACCTCCGTATCTCCGAAGGAGACGATCTGCGCGTCGGCGACATGCTTGGGTTCGATATTTCGCATCCCTGTCTCACCTTCGATAAATGGCGCTCGCTACTGCTTGTAAATGCTCAGTACGACGTTATCGATGTCCTGCCTACCTATTTCTGAAATGGCAGATCTGCATTCGGCCGTGCTACAAAACAATGTGATTATTCATTCGTGCTTCGCGCCATAGTCCACCCGGACGGTGACGATGGAGTAGGGAGTGTACGGAACGGAGACGGTGTCGCTGGTGGTGCGTAGTGTATCTGCCTCAGGGACCTCCATCAAATTGGCGGCGCGCGCACCAGCGATTCCGGCCGGCAGATGAAGAATCGCCGTTCCTGCCTCGCCAGCCCACTCATAGAAGCGGAGCAGAAGTCCATCACCATCCTCTGTCTTCTTTACTGCCGTGAGCGTGAGCGTGGCTGGCGAGAGTGTGACGAAGGACATCACATCCGGAAGCGTACCGGGATGAATAGCCGCCTGCTGTACCTTCAGGGGGGAGTTGAACTCATAACCTCGACGCATAGTCTCCGCCTGCCTCCAGCTGCCGGTGTGCGGGTACAGCGAGTAAGCGAAGCGCTGCTCGCCCTGATCGGCTAGCGGGTCAGGAGCGGTGGGCGAACGCAACAGGGTGAGCCTCAACACGTTTCCTTTGGCGTCGTAGCCATACTTGGAGTCATTCAGCAGCGAGAGTCCATGCTCTGGGTCGCCGAGATCGGCCCAGCGCAGTGCTGGTACCTCGAACTTCGCGCCCTCCCAGCTGTTATTGCGCGTCGTGGGGCGGGCGATGGTGCCGTAAGGAATCTCATACGTCGCCACCGTACCAGAGGCAGCGAGAGGAAATGCCGCTTTGAGCAGCGTGTGTTGCTCGTGCCATTGCACATCGTTGGCAATGTCCACGCGATCAAGGCCCGCGCTGAGAGATATATCCTGGACGAAGCTTGAGGACTGCCAGTGACGCACCACCTGGACGGTCGCTCGTAAAGGCCCATACTCCATTAGCTTGACATACTCCGGCTGCGGCAGCAGCTTGGGGTGATCGAGCGTGCCGGGATCTATGTTCCAGGCATCATATGCCGCAGGCTTATCGTCGAAGGATTGCAACTGACCCCCGCAACCACCGTCAGCAATGGAGTCGAAGCTGCGGACCTTCTCGACCAGATGAAGGATGCAGCCGGAGTGCTTGTCGATGGACACACGCAGCGACGCGTTCTCCAGAACGATAACGTCAGCATTCGCACTGCTCTTCAACGCACTCACCGGCTTTTGTGCACCAATCGCGCTCCGGGCAAAGTAGACGCGATAACCGAGCGCGGGTACATCGCTGGCGAGGAAGAGTAGCGTGTGGCGCGGCAGCGAGGGCTGGTCCGTTGATGGTTGCGAGGGGACGATGTGGCCCTGCGCATCGACGATCTCGATCGAGCTCTCTCCCCCCGGCAGCTCGACGTCAACTCTTGCAATATCGCTTCGCCGCCAGGCAAGCGAGTTCCAGACCAACAAAGGCATCCAAGCGTCGGCGTGCGGCGGACGTGTATCTATGGCGGCGGCAAGTTCGCTGCATGCGCGGGTTGTGACGTCAGCCGCTGCCAGACGGACCTCATCGTAGTCGCGTTGCGCGTCCTGATAGACGGCCCCAATGCTGGAACCCGCAGCGATATCGTGAAATTGGTTGAAGAGTACTTTTTCCCATGCATCGTTGAGTGCAGCTGCTGGATAGGTGAAGCTGGGCGTCTTTAGCCAGGCCATCGTGGACCACTTCTCCGCGTCGAGCATCTCGACCTCGGACTCGCGCAGGTTGCGCTTTTGCCGCGCCTGTGAGGTGTAAACGCCGCGGGTGTATTCCAGATAAAGCTCATCATTCCAGACGGGAATAGAGATTTTGCCCACTGGTGGCTCGGGCAGGGCACCCTTACCGTCCGCCAGTGCTGCATAGTTCCACACGGGAGCGTGAGCACTATCGATCTTGCCTTCCATCTCACGAAGGTAGCCCTCGGCGGTGCCATAGTGTTCGGGCGGAAATACCTTGCCGGGTTGCATCCAGGCCTCGGCGGCGTCGAGCATGGACCGCGTGGGACCGCCGCCATGATCTCCAATGCCATAGAGGTGCATCATGGACGGAAGGCCGGGATTTTCTCTGCGCGCGACGTTGAAGTCCTCCGCCATGCGGATGGGTTCGATGAAGTTTGTGTAGTTGTGGGGGAAGTAAGCGAGTACCCGGCTGCCGTCAGGCGACTGCCAGTAAAAGAGCTTCAACGGCAGGCGGTTGGTCTCGTTCCAATCCATCTTCTGCGTGACGAAGTAGTCGATGCCGGACTTCTTGTATATCTGCGGCAACTGCCATGTATATCCGAAGGAGTCCACATTCCAACCCACTTGCACCTTCGCCCCGTACTGCTGCTGAAAGAAACGTGTGCCAAGCAACAGTTGCCGTACGATGGACTCGCCATCCAGAAGGTTCAGGTCGGGCTCCACCCACATGCCCCCGACGACCTCCCATCGGCCTTCCTTCACGCGTTCGGCGATCTCATGGTTCATCGGCGGGTACTTGTCCGCCATCCAGTTGTAGTAGGCCGCGGCCGGCTGGGTGAAGGTGTAGCCGGGATACTCGCGCATTAGTTGCAGCGCGGTGCTGAATGTGTGGCGCACTACATCGACTGTTTCAGCCCAGGGCCAGACCCAGGCCGCGTCTATATGGGCGTCCCCGGTGAGATGAAAGCTGATTGTCGACATCCGCGGGCGGAGTAGTTCCAGTTGCGACTGCGCCTCTTGCAGAGAACGGTCAAAGGCGGCTTGATCGTTCTTTTGCAAGTCTTCTAAATCGAGAGCATTGACGGCTGCTTCAAGTATGGCGCGATCCCGCTGCCGCTCCGACCCATCTGGCGTGAGCACAGGCAGGAGATCTTTGGCTGACACTGCTTCCAGTCGTACGGTCTCCGGACTGGGCCGGCCGGAGGGAAAGTCAATCGTAAGGTGCGCTCCGGCAAAGTGCTTCTCATCTGCGGAATCGAGCGCCTTTACGGCTATATCGATGGTGTCACCGGGCTTGGCATGGTCAAAGAGAGCGATGGGTTCCAGAGCTTCGCCCATCGCGACGCGCCGACCATCAAAGTAGACGATCAGCGGCACCGGGCCTTCGGCCCAGATATCGAAGCCGAACCAAATCTTCGCGCCGGTCAGGTCGTATCCGTGCAGCGATGCAGGGACGGTGATGGTACGCCGAAACCACATCGCCCCACTGG
>Ga0302319_10014583_pt1 | contig 14632 bp, 11 predicted proteins | sample Bog_T0_2_FD_203319 | JGI IMG/M metagenome (GOLD analysis project Ga0302319, IMG submission 203319) | Peat permafrost microbial communities from Stordalen Mire near Abisko, Sweden - Bog_T0_2 | ecosystem: Environmental > Terrestrial > Soil > Wetlands > Peat | place: Sweden: Abisko, Stordalen Mire... | reverse complement strand
TGTGCGCTGGGGCGCTTAAGGCCAAGCAGACCGAGAGGGCGGCGGCTGAAAAAAATCGCATTAGAAAGACGTAGAGGCCAACTCGGTCCTATGCGATTCGAAACTGTGACGCGCCGCATAGACCTTCGCCACCGCGCTGACAATATCGTCCATGTCTTGCCGAGTGCCAAGGAACATACGATGTTCCAGCCAAACCGCCTCCTTGCAGGCCCTCTCGGAGTTGGGGCAAAGCTCGGAATAACGGCTATAGTCATGCGCTATCTCGCCGCTCTGAAAGAGCGGGTTGCGGTAGAGCGGGAACGAATAGCCCGTAAGACAAGGGATACCTTCGGCGTTCAGCGCCGTGACAAAATCTCCCCGCGATATCCCGAACGTTTCAGCCAGAAAACGAAATATATAAATGTGAACCGCGAATTCCGCGGCGTAATCGGTAATATGCAAAGGTCGTATACCAGGAATCTGGCTCAGCTGCCGGCTCAAGTAAAGACTGTTCTCTCGCCGCGTAATCGTTTGCCTCGCCAGACGCTTCAATTGCTCGAGCAGCAACGCGCCCTGGAACTCAGTCAGGCGGAAGTTCCAGCCCATACGGTGATGCTCATACCAGGGCCGCCCCGCCTTTCGCCCCACCCATATATAAGATTCGCAGAGTTCGGCCACCGCCAGGTTATTGGTCGTGATTATGCCACCCTCCCCGGCGGTCATGTTCTTCGAGAACTGAAAGCTGAAAGCCCCGGCGTCGCCGATGCTGCCGCAACCTCGGCCATTCCAGCGCGCGCCATGCGCATGGGCGGCGTCCTCCAAAACCATGATATTGTGCTTCCGCGCGACAGCCATGATGCCTTCCATGTCGGCGGCAACTCCCGCGAAGTGAACCGGGATCACCGCGCGCGTCGCGGGCGTTATCGCTTTCTCGAAGCTTTCCGGACTCAGGTTGAACGTGTCGTAATCGATATCGCAAAAAACCGGCGTTGCGCCAATAGCCAGCGGCGCGGTGGCCGTGGCTATAAATGTATACGCCGGCACAATCACTTCATCGCCGCGATCAACCCCTAAAGCGCGCAATGCAACCTGTAGGGCCGCCATACCCGTGGCGCAAGCTATGCCGAAGCGCGCGTTGTGCGCCTGCGCGAACTGCTCTTGAAATTCGGCCACGGTGGAGCGAAGCGTTCCCGTGTTGGCAATGGCTTCAGTAGCTTCGCCCATCGTGTAACGCCACCACTGTCCGCTATGCAACACTTCCAGCAGAGATTTCTCTTCGCTTTCATCGAAAACCGGCCACGACGGAAACGGGGCTGTGCGCACAGCCTCGCCGCCAAACACCGCGAGCTTACTCATAGTTCTACCAGCCTATGAGTTTTTGGCAAAAATGTCAAAAAGTCTGTTCGCGAACGGCGCTATTTCTGATACACGTTCCCTTTCAGATCGTCAGGAAGGTCGCTCAGAAAGCCCTGAAATTCATAAATCTTCGCCACCGCACGATCGATAATCCGCTCACCCATGCCCACTTCCACCCAGGTCGCCGCGCTTGCCGCGCCATAGCCACCCCTTGCTGCCGCCGCAATCGTCGGGAAATACCCGTAATAACCATTCGTGTATCCCGCTAGCACCGTCGTTCGCACCGGGCAGCGGTCCCGCCAATTGATTTGAAAATCCACGAACGGCTCGCCCGGAAAAGTGGCGATGGCGATTTGCTTGTTAATCAAAGCCGTGGTTACGCGGATAGGGAATTCCTGCATGACCGGCCCCGCCTGCTCAATCCCTTGTGGGCCGAGAAACTTCAAAAGCGCCGCTTCGAATTGCCGCTTGTTCCAGCGCAAACGCGCGATGATCGACTCCTCCGATGCCTCAATACTCGCCTGCGCCTCGGGCTCCGTGCGAATTTCTTTGGCTACGCGCGCCGCTTCCTTACCCAGCTTCATCCCCGTCCATTCGCGCATCTTCAGCGCGTCTTCCTGCATGGGTTGCTGCGTAAAGAACGGATTGATATCGCCCGGTGCGCCCTGCAGAAAGAAACTCAGCGCGCCTCCGCCCAGCGCTTCTTCCACTACCGAATTCATCACCGCCGGATAGTCGGCCGAATAGCGTGTGTTACCGGAGCCGAACACCACTGGGTGGCAAGCATAATTCACCACCACCGCCAGCGGCGTGCCATCGGCTCTATCCACACGAATCACCGTCACCGTCGGGTCCACCGGCGCGGTTGGAATCTGCGTCGGATTGCGCTCAAACCAGCTCACTTTTCCGTCAGCGGTAATCTTCAATCGATTGTGGCCGATATAAGCGATGCCTGTTCCCGACCCGATGCGCGCATCGCTCAGATGATCGGCTGCCCCTTGAATCGCATGCTTGATTTTGTCGCGCGCCGCACGCTCCCAGGCAGGCACGCCGTTCTTGTAAACGTCCTGAATCACCGGCGCGCTGTGCGTGTGCGATGCACTCAGCAAAAGAGTCGTGATGCCGCTCGATTTCTCCACCGCATTGTGGATCTCGTCAATCGCCTCCGGGCCAAAGCTGCGCCCCAAATCAAGCGTCACCAAAGCAAGGCGCTGAGTCCCAGCTTCGAGCACCAACACACGCGCAAAAAGCGGATCAATCGTACCGTCCGCCGGGGTAAGCCTATCTTCAAACCCCCACATCACCTCTTTTGCTTGCGGTGTGATGTCTACTTTCGCCACCCCGGCCCGCAGGGTCGCGGCCTGCGCCCACCCGCTCAGTAGCAAAGAAATGGCAAGCACTTTGTGGATCGGACTCATTCCAGGTAGTGTACAACCCCTCGCCAACCGCAAAAAGTACTAGACCGCCCTAGTCGTATCGTGGTATATGTGAATAATTCGTTTCAATTACCGATACCCGAGGTTCACTTTATGACACGCACTTTGAAGCTCCGTTCTCTCATCAACTTCCCCACATTTCTGTGCCTCGTCGCGCTCTCGCCCTCTCTCTACGCCCAACAAGTCGCCGCCGCCATCACCGGCCAAGTCACCGACGCCACCGGCGGCTCCATCGTCGGCGCCAAAATCACCGCCACCGACGTTGACCGCGGCACCTCCTGGACCACCATCACCGACGGTTCCGGCCTCTACAACCTCCCACGCGTCCCTGTCGGCACCTACAACGTCAAAGTCGAAAACGTCGGCTTTCAGGCCGCCACTAAGTCCAATGTTTTGCTTGAGTTAAATCAGGTCGCCCGCATCGACTTCAGCCTCCAGGTCGGCAACGTCGCCACCTCTGTCGAGGTCAACAGCGCCCCGCCTCTCCTGCAAACCGAATCTACCCAGCTTTCCACCGTTCTTGATTCCCGCACCAACGAATCCTTGCCCTTGGCCACCCGCAATTACGTTCAGCTCACGCTTCTTTCCGCCGGCAGCGTGCACCCCGATCCCAGCAGCTTCACCAACGGCCAAACCACTGCTTCCAGCGGCCGCCCCTACATCAACGGCAATCGCGAACAAGCCAATAATTTCATCCTCGATGGCATGGATAACAATCAGGTTTCCGACAACCTCGTCGGCTATGCGCCCAGCGTCGACGCCATCCAGGAGTTCAACCTCATCACCCAGGATGCTCCCGCCGAATTCGGCAATTTCATGGGCGGAATCGTTTCCACCAGCATCAAGTCGGGTACCAATCAGTTTCACGGCAGCGCCTTCGAATTCATCCGCAACGACAAGCTCAACGCCAATAATTGGGCCTCCAATTGGAGTGACAACCCTCGCCCCCTCCTCCGCTGGAACGAATTCGGCGCAACCGGCGGCGGTCCTATCAAGAAAGATAAACTCTTCTTCTTCGTCGATTATCAAGGCCAGCGCTACGATACGCCTGCCAGCACCGGTTCCGTGTCCGTCCTCACCGCGGCCGAACGCGGCGGTAACTTCAGTCAACTCCTCACGCTACAGAATCCCATTCAGCTCTACAATCCCTACTCGGTCGATGGCAACGGCAATCGCGCGCCCTTTGCCGGCAACATCATCACGCCTAGCTTGCTCAATCCGGTCTCGCTCAAAATCGTCAACTCACAGTACTATCCGCAACCGCTCAATGGCAGTCTCACCAACAATCAACTCAACACCAGCCATTCCTTCATCAATGGCGACCAAGGCGACGCCAAGGTGGACTACGCGCTCAGTGACAAAGATCACATCTTCGGCCGCTATTCGCAGAGTTCCATCGAAAATCCCGGCACCAACACCCAGCAGCTCTTCTACAATTCTTTCGCCAACTACCCCGCCCACAATGGCGTACTTGATTGGACCCGCTCCGTTTCCCCCTCGATCGTGAACGATGCGCGCGTCGGCGTGAACTACGTCTTCGTCAACAATGGCTCGGCAGCGAACGGAGTTACAGGCTTCGCGCAAACCGTCGGCATCCCAGGTATCGAATCCAGCTTCCTCCCGTCCATGTCGCTCTCCGGCAATAGCTTCGCTAACGGCATCGGTACCGGCGATGTCTATCAACTCTTCGCCGACGCGGTGATTCAGTACGAAGACACCATGATCGTCACCAAAGGGAAACATACGTTCCATCTCGGTTTCCAGGGTTGGCGTCAGCGCATCGATACCTTCTATTCCGGTAACAACGGCCGCGCCGGAACTTTCAGTTTCAACGGCCAATTCACCGCCGGCCCGCTCAACACCACCAAGGCCAATACCAACAGTGGCTCGGGAGATGCTGACTTCATGCTAGGCCTCCCATTCGACGTAGGTGGTGGAGTCAACGGCGGCACCTGGGGCCAGCGAGCTAACATCTTCTCCGGTTACTTCCAGGACGATTGGCGCGTCAGTTCCAACCTGACTCTCAACCTCGGATTGCGCTACGAACTGCATACGCCCTGGGTGGAAGTAGACAACCGCCAGGCCAACTTCGGACTCTTTTCCGGCGCTTTGGAACTCCCAGGCCAGAACGGCAACTCGCGGGCCCTTTATAACACCTACGAGGGGATCACCAATTTTCAACCTCGCATCGGTCTCGCCTATAGCCCCGGCGGCGGCAAAACGGTTATCCGTGCCGCTTATTCGCTTTCCTCCTATCTGGAAGGCACCGGTACCAATCTCCGTCCCACCATCAATCCTCCTTTCGCCGACGAGCACGATGCTCACTATAGCTCCAACACTTTCCCCGGTTCGACTCTCGACCAGGGTTTCCTCCCATTCGATTCGAGCAACGTATTCGCCGGCGCGACCCTCCGAGTTTGGGATCCCAACGTCCGCCCGGCTGTCTCGAATCAGTGGAACCTGACTCTCCAACGCCAGTTCGGCAACTCGACCACGCTCCAAGCCGGCTATGTCGGTCAGAAGACCACTCACCTAATGGTCCCCATGCCCTATCTCCAGGAACAGCTGCTTCCCAACGGCACCGTCATTCCAAGTCCTTATCTCGCCGGTAATCCCACGCTGCAAAATGAAATCGGCCAAATCTCCGGCACCGCTTCGAATGGCAACCAAAGCTACAACGCCCTGCAGGTCACTCTCCAAAAGCGTCTCTCGAGTGGCCTCGAAGGACAGCTTGCCTATACCTATTCCAAGTGTCTGACTGACTCCAGCGGCTACTACGGCTCGTGGGGCGGCCAAACCACTCCCACTTCTCCTTACTGGCAGAATCTCTACGACAAGAAAGCCGAATGGGGCCCTTGCTATTACGATGTGGAGCATGTGATGACGGGCTATATCACCTATGACATCCCTCTGGGCCGCAATCGCACATTTGGCAAGAACATGAACAAAGTCGTGAACGCCATCGTCGGTGAATGGCAGGCTAATGCCATTGTCAGTTTCCACGGTGGGTTCCCGTTAACCATCTCTGGCTCCGACGCTTCCGGCACCAACTCCCGCGGCGCTCGCGCCGATTGCATCGCTCCGGTCGTCTACAACGGCTATGAGAACGCACCTACTAGCGAGGGCGTGGCCGGCGGTTACCAATGGTTCGGCCAATCTTCCTTCTCTCAGCCCGCTTCCGGCTTCGGTACTTGCGGCGTTGCCACTGTGCGCGGGCCTGGTCTCCACGAAGCGGACGTAAGCATCTCTAAATTCTTCGCCTTCACGGAGCGCCAAAAGCTCGAATTCCGCGGCGAGTTTATCAATTTCACCAACACTCCCATCTTGAATTCTCCCAACACCGGCCTGGGTTCAACCTTGGGGGCCATCACCAGTGCACAAGGCGCTCGCAACATCCAATTTGCTCTGAAGTACCACTTCTGATCGTCTCGGCGCCTGGCGTTTTTGTCCAAAACCGCTAGCCGAGCCGCGACAGCAATGGAGCGGTAACGTCAGCCGCCATCGATGGAAAACTTCGGGAGCAAGCTTGCCCCCGCTACGCTAAATTAGAGGAGGACTCATTCATGTCGTTCCTCCTCCTCTTCTTCCTCGCCATCGCATCTCCCAACCTCCAGCAAGGCATCAAACTCTACGAAGAAGGCAAAGTCCGGGAAGCCATCGAACCCCTTCGCCGCGAACTAAAAGCAAACCCAACCTCCTTCACCGCCCAAGCCTATCTCGGACTCAGTTTCGCCGAAGCCGGTTTCTGTCCCGACGGCGAACCTCTCCTCAAAAAGTCCCTCCCAAATATCTCCGATAAAGAAATGCGCCGCGCCATGGCCGAAAGCGGCATCAAGTGCGCCATGTCTTCCAACCAGCAAGACGACGCCCTCGCTTTTCTCCATGCCCTCCGCCGCGACTATCCCAAAGACCCCGAGGTTCTCTACCTCGCCACTCACGTCTTCTCCGATCTCTCCCTCCGCACCTCCCAGGAACTCATCTTCAGTGCTCCGTCCTCCTATCAGGTCCATCAACTCAACGCCGAGGCCCTTGAGACGCAAGGTAAATGGGATGAAGCCGCCTCCGAATACCGCGTCGTCTTAGAGCAAAACCCCAAGCTCGCCAACATCCACTTCCGCATCGCCCGCCTGATTCTGTCCAAGCCCAAAACCGCTTCCACTTTCCCCGAGGCCACCAAAGAACTCAACGAAGAACTGCGCCTCAATCCCAACAATCCCGGCGCTGAATACACTCTGGGCGAAATCGCCCGCGAGTCCGACGATTGGCAAGCCGCTATCGATCACTTCAGCAAAGCCGCTCTCCTCGATTCCAATTTCGCCGACGCCTTCATCGGCCTCGGCCGCTCTCTCATTCAAGTCGACAAATCCACCGAGGCCATTCAACCCTTGCGTGTCGCCGTCCAACTCCAGCCCGCCAACCCCACTCCTCACTACCATCTCGCCGTCGCCTATCGCCGCTCAGGCCAAATCTCCGCGGCAGATCGCGAATCCCAACTCTTTAAACAAGCCTCCGACCAAGCCGCCGCCAACCGCCGCTCCGTCGAAAACGGACTCCTCGGCCAAGGCATCGACCCGAAAGAAAAGCCATGACCACTACGCCAGAAGGCCCGCGCCGTCGCATCGGAGCCGGGACCGTCAGCGGCCTACTTCGCTCCCCCGCTATCAGCACCGGATCGCTCTCGAAGCTCCTAGCCGCGCTCGTCTTCTTCTACGTCGCGATCCAGTTGAACACCCATTTCTGGCTCGACGAAACAGCGGGCTATTGGACCACCAATGCCGGCTTCACCCAGATCGTGCATCGCTGCATCATCTGGCCGCATTCCATCCTTTACAGTTTTGTGTTACTGGCCCTGCGCTCTCTGGGCATTCATCAGCCGTGGATCTATCGCTTGCCCTCCCTGCTGGCCATCTCGGGAGCGTGCTTCATTCTCTTCCGTCTGACGAAGCGCCTCTTCAATAGTGAGACCGCATGGCTAACCCTCGCCATCTTCATTTCTCTTTCGCCCGTGCAATTCGCCGCCGGCGATGCCCGTTCCTACGCCCTCGGCATGTTATGCGTGATTGGCTCTACAGACCTGCTCGTTCGCCTGCTCGACCGCCCCAATCTCCAACTCGCCCTGGCCTATGGCCTGACGGCCGGCTTGGTTCCGCATTTTCATTTGCTCTTCGCCACCGTGTTGGTGTTTCATCTCTGCTATTTCATAACGTGTTGGTTTGCCGACCGGCGCATCGCCCTCTCGTATGCCGTCCTCGCCGTCGTGCTGGTGGCCGTTGTGTCCGGCCCGCTTTCCTATCAGTATCTGGTCGCCGCCCACGACGTCCATGCGCATGACTTCTCAACCCGTCCCTGGCTCAATCAGGCCTTGCTCACCTATTTCCCCGACGCCTGTGTCATCGCTCTCCTGGTTACCGGCGTGTTTCTGTTGCTCTCGCGTACGGAGGTGAAACTGGCCATCCCCGCCGGCAAGTTGCCCCGGGCTCTCGCGTTCCTATGGGCGGTCGTGCCCGTTGCCCTGCTGTTTGCTGTCACCAGCGTCTCGCCGGTTCACGTCTTCATTCCCCGTTATCTGTTGCCGTTCGCCCCTGGTTTCGCCATCTGCTTGGCCGCTCTGCTGGCCGCCTTGCGCAGCCCTCTAATCCCGCGCCTTTTTCTCGGAGTCTTAGTTGCCCTTCTGTGCCTGCATCTGCGCCATCCGTTGCAACTCTCGCACGCCCAGTCGTTGGGAGACTGGGCCGACGCCTTTGCCTTTGTCGATAAACAAACCGCTGCCGATCACGCCTCCGTGCTCTTCCGCAGCGTCTATCCGGAATCCGACGTGATGCCGCTCTACCCGCTACACGACAATCCCGTTTTCTCGCAGCTTGCTTTCTATCCCTGCACGGCGCGCATCATTCCTCTCGCCCGCACGTTCGACCAGCGTCAAATCGCCCAGCTCGACGGTTTTCTGGCATCCCGCCTCAACTCCGCGCCACACTTTTTCCTGATGTTTCAAGGCTTATCGCCCGCCGAGCCCCTCGCTTACTTTCTGCTCGGTCGTCTCGGCCCCGCCTGGCGCATCCGCTCGAGCGATTTTGACGGCGTCATAGTAATCGAGTTCTACCACACGACTTAGTTGCCCGAACACTCCTCAGCTCAGAGGTCCTCCAACTGCAAAATCGGCACCCTGATTTCCGGATTCTCCGTACGCAGAATACCGTCCTTGGCCTCTCGCATTCCATCCGCCGTACAGTAAAAGGCTCGCAGCCTTTTCGGGTTCACCACCCAAACATGCGGCACGCCAAACGCCAGACAATCTTCGATCCGCTCTTGCATATCGAACATGCTGTCGTCCCGCGAAAGGATGGATGGGCACCGTGGGCAGCCCCCAAGTACAACTGTGATATCAGGAACGCGGGAGCTCGTCGCTTTCACTTGTACCCGCTGCTCCGGCAAGACACGAATACCCCACTCCTTCTTCCGGCTATGCAGATAGCCGCTCATCAGCATTTGTAAATTGCTATGTTCTGTCTCCCCCGCATTTCGTTCCAACAACTCGCCGTCGACATATTCACAATCCGGTCGATAAACACGATCGAGATAACTCGCTCAGCGAAATCGCCACACCAGAGCCCATGAAGGCATAGTCTCACCTCTATTACCCTGTGTTATGAGCCCCTTCCGCACTCGCATCGAAGAATACATCCGCCGCGAGGCTCGTCCCATCGAAAAATTTGGCCACCAACCCCGTCTCTACGCCCTCACTCTCGAAATCGGCAAAGGCCAAATCTACGATGACGACATAGTATTCGCCGCCGCCTGGCTGCACGACATCGGTGTCTTCATCGGTCATCGCCCCGAAGATCCGCAAGCCCTCGCCGCCTGGGATTGCACCGCCTACGCCATGGCCCAAGTGCCTGAACTTCTAAGCGCTTTTAATTTCCCCGCCGCTAAATGTGCCGCCGTCGTCGAAGCCATTCGCACCCACCAACCCGCCGCCACGCCCACCACCATCGAAGGCGAAATCCTCCGCGATGCCGATATCGTCGAGCAACTCGGCGCAATCGGCATCATGCGCGCCGTCTGCAAAGTCGGCCGCGATACCCGCTTCGCCGATTTCACTTCAGCCGCCGCCGCCCTCCAGAAAGCCCTCGCCAGCCTCCCATCCCAACTGCACCTCCCCTCCGCCCGCACCCTCGCTGAACCGCGCATCGCACTCCTCGAATCCTTCCTCCGCCAACTGACCGCCGAGACGGGTGTCGCCTTGTATTAGCCTTCGTCGCTCGCACTTCTTTCCAATAACCCGTCAAACCGAATCGCAGACGGAAGCGTAATCGTTCCCTGCTCAGCGGGGCACGAACCAATAGAAAACCGCCTGTATACAATGCAGTTAATGGACAACGGCGCGACCATCATTCAACTGATCGAAAGCCTCGGCCACGAGCTTGGCGAATTTCGTGCCCAAACGGTCGCGCGCTTCGATGGTCTCGACGAACGCCTCAACATTCTATCTTCCCGGCTTGACCGGCAAGCGGGCCTGATTCAGAGCGGCACTCGCCTGACGGTTCGCCAGAGCGATTGGAATGAGCGTATAGATAAAAGCCTGGAACGGATCGCGAAGCGGCTGACGAGGCTGGAATCGAAAGGCCAGCCGGGCCCGCCGCCGCAAGAAAACGGCGCGTAATGAGCGCCCGATTTCAGAGCCCGGCGCGGGGCACCCCATAGTTTGAAGCCCTTCCCGTTTGTACCGAAACGGCCAGTCGTCGGATACTTGTAGTGTCACGTCTCATAAAATCAAAATCACCGTGAGCGACGAGGTTTATCAAGGCCTTGAAACCGTAGCCGCCGGCCGCACGACCAGCGAGTTTTTCGAGGAACTGGTGCGTCCGATAGTGAACAACTCCTGCCTCGAAGCCTCCTACACGGAGATGCCTCTCGACAGTGATCGGGAATTGAGGCCCAACCATGATGCGTTCTAGCGCGTTCACCATAACCCGTCCGGTCGGAGCCGTCACCACTCCGTCTGCACTCTGCCCAAGCCGCAACCGAGGGTTTCTTTCCTCCCACTCCCCTTATTTTTAATAAGCGAAAAAACCCCGTCCCATCGCCCACTCCCGAACGGCTGATATTCTTGAAGTTGCGAAATTCCATTGCCCCCTTCGTGCCGCCGCTCGCCTGTCTCCTCGCCGGCTGCGCTTTCGTATCGGCCAAAGCAGCCAATGGCACCCACGCTGATCTCGTCAGTATCGTCACCGCTGAGTTGAACCGCGAATTCACCGCCCTCAAATCCAAAGGCGACCCGCCGCCGTACTACATGGCCTACGAAGTCACCGAAGAAGCCACCAGCGTCCTCGGCGCAACCATCGGCGCCCTCGAAACCGACTCTCAAACCCACGTGCGCGGCTTCGACACCACCATCCGCGTCGGTATTCCCGCCTTCGACAATTACCATCCCATCAAAGATTCGCGCGCCCAATTCACTCACTTCACCCAGATCAGCCTCGATGACGACTCGAACGAAATCAATCGCGCCTTGTGGGCCGAAACCGATCGCGCCTATCGCTCCGCCTCCCGCCATCTGCTGCAAATCAAAACCGATGAGCAGCTCTTAGCCGACGAAAAAGAGAAGAACGCCGATTTTTCCGTCGCTCCCGCCGTGCAATATTTCCACCTGCCGGAGCAATATCAGTTTGATCGCGCCGCTTGGGCTCAGCGCGTTCGCTCCTGGTCGGCCGAATTCAAAAGCCATAACAAAATCCTCGTCTCCGGTGTCGATTTCGTGGCTCGCCGCGATATCCGCACCTTCGTCAACACCGAAGGCTCGGCCATTCAAATGGGCAGCAATCTGTTTCGCATCGAAATGCGCGCTAGCGCCCTCGCGCCCGACGGCATGGAGCTCGACGATTTCGATTCCATCGAAGCCGCTACGCCTGATCATCTCCCCGCCGATAGCGTCGTGCTCGAACGAGTCAAGGCTTTAGCCAGAAAAGTCGACGCGCTCGTGTCGGCCCCGCCTGCCGAGCCCATTTACTGCCCGGCGATTTTATCCGGCCGCGCCTCTGCCGTCTTCTTCCATGAAATCTTCGGCCATCGTGTGGAAGGCCATCGCCAAAAGGAGGAGAGCGAAGGCCAAACCTTCACCAAAATGTTGGGCGACAAAGTGCTGCCCGATTTCATCAGCGTCGATTTCGACGCCACTAGACAAAGCTATCGGGGATCCGATCTCATAGGCCATTACGAATACGACGACGAAGGCGTAAAAGCGCGTCCCGTCAAGATCGTGCAGGACGGTGTTCTCAAAACATTCTTGCTCTCCCGTTCGCCCGTCGGCGAATTCAAAGAGTCGAACGGCCACGGCCGCCGTCAGCCTGGCTTCGAAGTGGTGTCGCGCCAATCGAACCTGATCGTTGAATCCTCCAAAGCTGTTTCTAACAAAGAATTGCGCGCCCAGCTCATCGCTGAAATCAAGAAACAGAAAAAACCCTACGGTCTCTACTTCGAAGAAGTTTCGAGCGGCTACACCACCACCGGGCGTCGCGGCTTGCAGGCGTTTACCGTCGTGCCTCTGGTCGTCTATCGCGTGTTCCCCGACGGCCGTCCCGATGAATTGATTCGGGGCGTGGACATCGTCGGCACGCCTCTCGCAAGCTTCCAGAAAATCCTCGCCACCTCCGATACCGCCGAAATCTTCAATGGCTACTGCGGCGCGGAATCGGGCAGCGTACCCGTCTCGGCCGTATCTCCCGCCATCTTGGTTTCCGAGATCGAAACGCAGAAAAAAGAAAATTCACAGGAAAAGCCGCCGCTGCTGCCGCGCCCGGAGGGCTTATGAAGCTTTATTCTCTAACCGCCGCCTTGTTGCTTGGCGCCCTGCAGTCATCTGCCTTCGCCGCCGACGCCAACCCGAAAATCAATAGCGACGTCCAATTGCGCGCCATGCTCGACGAAATGGCCCGCGCCAAAACGCTCCAACTCAACAATCTGGACAAGCCCTACTTTGTGCAGTACACCATCGGCGATGGCGACGAGGTTTTCATCACCGCCGCCTTGGGTGGCATTCTCGGTTCCAATCGCGGCCGTTCGCGTTCGCCGCGGGTAGATGTCCGTGTCGGCGGCTATCAGTTCGACAACACGAATTCCATCTTCAGCAGCTTCGCCCGTTTAGGCGGCATCCCGCTCGACGACGATTATCTCGCTTTTCGCGACGCCCTCTGGCTCGCGAGCGATGTCGCTTATAAATCCGCCACCGAACAAATTACCCGCAAGCGCAACGCCCTGCGCGAAATTGCCGAACCCGACCAGACTCCCGATTTCGCGCCCGCCAAGCCGGTTGTCGTATTGGACGATCCGCCGCACTTCAACATCGATCAGCACAAATGGGAAGAGACCTTGCGCCGCGTCTCGGGCCGTTTCGCCGCCTCGCCTTTGGTGACCCAATCTTTCGTTCGCTTCCGCGCCATCTCCTCCACCTACCGGCTCGTCAATACCGAAGGAACCGTGGTGCGTATTCCCCAGGAACTCTCCGACGTCGCCATTCGCGCCGAAGCCCTCGCCCCCGATGGAAGCCGGGTTTGGGATTATCAAACCGCCGTTGGCTTGCGCGTCCAAGATCTCCCCGCCCCTCAAGAACTGGAAACGATGGCCGCGAGCGTCGCGACTGAACTCGATAATCTCGTTAAAGCGCCCATCGCCGAAGACTACAGCGGCCCGGTTTTGTTCGAACAGGAAGCAGCAGCGCAAATGATGGCTTCCACCTTAACCGACGCCATCCGCCTCCAGCGCAAGCCCATCGCTCCGCCCGGTTCAAACAATCCAGGCACGACTCTCGAAAGCGTTTGGTCAACCAAAATGGCGAGCAAAGTCCTGCCCGAATGGCTAAGCGTCATCGACGATCCTTCTAAAGAACAATTTCATGGCAAAGTCTTAGTGGGCGCTTACAAAATTGATGACGAAGGCGTACCGGCCCAGCGCGTGGTGCTCGTCCAAAATGGCGTGCTGAAGGGTTTTCTTTCCAGCCGCGAACCGGTCAAAACAATCGACGCCTCCAATGGCCATGGCCGTCTCCCTGGCGCTTTTGGTTCCGAGGAAGCGGTCGCTTCCAATCTGTTCGTCGAAGCCTCCAGCACCGTGAAAGAAAAAGAGATGAAGGCCAAGCTGCTCGAAAGAGTGAAAACCGCCGGCTTGAAATATGGCATTCTGATCCGCCGTTTGGATTTTCCTTCCACTGCCGGCGCGAGCGAGCTGCAAAGCATGGGTAGGCAAATGCAGAAAGGCGGCTATTCGCGCTCTCTGAATTCCCCCCTCCTCGCTTACCGCGTTTATCTCGACGGGCATGAAGAGCTCGTGCGCGGCCTGCGCTTTAAAGACTTCAGCGCTAAGGATTTGCGCGACATCTCGCTCGCCTCCGATCAGCCCTTCGCCTTTGCCTACGTCAGCAACGGCTCCAGTTTCAACCACACCGATTCCGGTTCGAGCGCCACGACGATTTCCGTTATAGCGCCTTCGTTATTGTTCGACAGTCTTGATATGGCGCAAGCCGATAGCGAACCGGGCAAGTTGCCGGCCGTCTCCGCGCCCGCCCTCTTGGCGCAGCAGTAGTTCATGCGAATCATTAGCCGCGCCATCTTCAAGGAAGTATCCACCAGCGCCGCGCTCGGCACGCTGCTGTTCATCTTCGTTCTCTTCTTGCGCACCATCGAACGGCTCTCGGCCCTGCTGGTCAGGAGTTCCGCGCCCGCTCCGGTCGTGGCCAAGCTCTTGCTCTACGCGCTGCCTTCCACGCTTCCGTTCGCGCTGCCGCTCGGTGTGCTCGTGGGTATCTTGATCGGCTTAAGCCGCATGTCGGCCGATAGCGAAATCACCGCCATTCGTGCCTCCGGTATTTC
>Ga0302319_10014582_pt1 | contig 14633 bp, 11 predicted proteins | sample Bog_T0_2_FD_203319 | JGI IMG/M metagenome (GOLD analysis project Ga0302319, IMG submission 203319) | Peat permafrost microbial communities from Stordalen Mire near Abisko, Sweden - Bog_T0_2 | ecosystem: Environmental > Terrestrial > Soil > Wetlands > Peat | place: Sweden: Abisko, Stordalen Mire... | reverse complement strand
TCGCTCGCCGCTTCCACGTCAGCCACCAGCCATACAGCGCCGCCGCCATCAGCCCAAAGCCTGTCTCCCACGCGGCGGCGTCCACCTGCGCCGTCCGCGTAAAGAAGACCAGCGCCCGCAGCGGACGGTGCCACTCGCGATAGTGTTGCCCCGGCGGCGCGGTCTTGCGTTCAATCTGCTGAGCAGAGTATGGCCCGCGCAGAAAGTCCAGCCAGTCGCCCTCATAGTGCTGGTTGTACCAGAACCACAGCAGCGGCCCGGCAACGCACAACACCGTAAACATCAAGAATGCCGGAAGCACGCGCCGTCGCAGCTCGCTGTCGCTCTGCCACACCGCCCATGCGAAGCAGCACCACACTGCCGCGCCGATCACCCATCCGTCATAGCGGGTAAACACCTGCCCCAACACCAGCAGCCCTGCCAGCACCATGCGCGCACTCGCCCTCGCAGCCTGCCCGGCGCGCAGCGCCGCCAATCCCTCCATGGTCGCGACCACACTCCAGATCAGCAGCGCGAGGAACAGCGTCTCCGTCATCGCCGTCGTCGCCAGGAACAGCAGGTTGGGATTCAGCGCATAGAATGTTGTCGCCACCAGCGCCCAGCGGTTGCGCATCATGCATCGCGAGAGCCGCCATATCCCCGCCACGCTCAGCGCATAGCTCAGCATCGCCATCGGTGCGGCAGCCAGCCCGGTCTGCCACATGCGCATGTTGCCGATAAATGGCAACATCAGCAGGTGCGGCAGCGGCAGCCACACCCCACCCAGTTGCGCGATGCCCGGCCAGCGCGCGTCCAGAATCCGCCGCGCAATGGCCAGATGCGCCACCGCATCTCCATACAGCAAAAGATATCCACGCGAATAGCACACAAACAGCGCGACGAAACCCAGGACCACCGCCGCCGCGAAGAACGGATAGCTCTCCCCGCGCTGCACCGGACGCACTGCCTCCAGATCGCCCGGCACCCACAGTGGCCGCGTACTGCGCGACCGCTTCGGCTCGTGCGCGTTCGCTCTGCGTAGGATCTTTGCCATAGGTCTACAGGTGCGAAATCTCGCGCAGATGCTCAAACCGTTCATCGATCTCAGCGCGCGTGGTCGCCTGAATTCGCTCCGTGCCGAACTTCTCCACCGCCAGCGATCCCATCACGCTGCCATAGAACATCGCGCGCCGAAAGACCTCCGGCGTCAGCTCCGGCTGCGATGCTATGTAGCCATAGAACCCTCCCGCGAACGAATCGCCAGCACCTGTCGGGTCCACCACATCGTGCAGCGGCATCGCCGGTGCGCGGAACGGACGCCCGCTGGTGTAGGCCGTCGCTCCGTACTCGCCATGCTTCACAATCAGCGCCTTCGGTCCCAGCGCGCGCACACCGTCCGCCGCACGCAGCCCGTTCGACTCGCCGCTCAGCATCTTCGCCTCGCCGTCGTTGATCAGCAGCACGTCCAGCTCCTTCAGCACGGGGAGCAGATTCTCACGGTACGCGGCGATCCAGTAGTTCATGGTGTCTCCCGCAACCATCTTCACATTGGGCATCTGCGAACGCACCCGAAGCTGCAGCACGGGATCGATGTTGGCCAGAAACAGATACTCCGAATCCAGATAGCTCTCCGGGATTTTCGGCTCGAACTCCGCAAAGACATTCAGATCCGTCGCCAGCGACTCCGCGGCGTTCATGTCCTTCACATAGCTGCCCGTCCAATGGAAGCTCTTACCCGGCGCGCGCTCAATGCCGGTGGTGTCGATGCCTTTGTCGGTCAGCACGGCCTCATGCTCCGGCAAAAAATCCTCACCGACCACGCCGACCACGCGCACCTTGATGAAGAAGCTCGCAGCCAACGCAAAGTGCGTCGCCGCTCCACCCAGTACACGCTCACGCTTGCCGCTCGGCGTCTCCAGGGAATCAAACGCCACCGAACCTACAACTAATATCGACATGCATCTCCTTCTCGTTCTTGTTTGTCATTCCGGGAGGGGAATTTGCGTCTGCTCTTGCTCTCGCAGCTTGCTGTCCCTACCAATACTTCCCATACAACACATCCAGCTTCTGCTTCGTCTCCGCCGGAATCATCGCACGGTCGGTCATAATCGCAAACTTCGCGGCCGTCTGTGCGGGCGAAACACTCAGGTCCTTCGGCATCATCCGCACCGCCGCCTTCACCACCTTCTGCGCATTGCCGGAGTTCTGGTGCATCACCGCGATCACCTGCTCCACGGTCACCGCATCATGGCCTTCAAACCAGCAATCGTAGTCCGTCACCATGGCCAGCGTCGCATAGCTGATCTCCGCCTCGCGGGCCAGCTTGGCCTCCTGCAGGTTGGTCATGCCGATCACATCCGCGCCCCAGCTGCGATACAGCCGCGACTCCGCCTTGGTGGAGAACTGCGGCCCCTCCATGCACACATAGGTCCCGCCGCGTTTGCCCACCACGCCCACCTCTTCGCATGCCTTCGCAAAGACCTCACTCACAATCGCGCACACCGGATCGCCAAACGCCACATGCCCCACCACGCCATTGCCAAAGAACGTCGCTGTGCGGTCAAACGTGCGGTCGATAAACTGGTCGGGAATCACAAAGTCCGTCGGCTTGTGCTCTTCCTTCAGGCTACCAACTGCGCTCACACTCAGAATGCTGGTCACGCCAAGCTTCTTCATCGCATAGATGTTCGCCTTGAAGTTCAGTTCGCTCGGCAAAATGCGGTGCCCCTTGCCGTGCCGCGCCAGAAATGCAACGTCGCGCCCCTCCAGTTTGCCCAGCAGGAACAACTCACTTGGGCTTCCGAAGGGCGTCTCCACCTTCTCCTCATGCACCTCGGTCAGGCCGTCCATGTTGTACAACCCGCTGCCGCCGATGATCCCGATCTCTGCCTTCGCCAAACCAATCTCCTGTCAACATCCGCGCCGGAGCGCCCCGTCAAGTATAGCGTCAGGCACCCCATCCCTCCGCGAACCTCCGCGTCCTCTGCGATCTCCGCGTTTGCTTTCATAGTTGCCGTTACGCCAGCCCGATATCCTTCACAATCTTCTCCACGCGCTCCTTCACCTCTTCCGGCATGGTCAGCATCTGCGGCCACTCGCGCGTGAACCCCTCCGCCGCCCACTTCCGCGTCGCGTCGATGCCCATCTTGCTCCCGTAGTTCGGCAGCCGGCTCGCATGGTCCAGCGAGTCCACCGGCCCCAGCGTGAACTGGATATCGCGCTCCGGATCAATGTTGTTGGTCACGCGCAGCGTCACCTCCGCCAGGTCCTGCACATCGCAGTCCTCGTCCACCACGATGATGCACTTGGTAAACATCGCCTGCCCCAGCGCCCAGATACCGCTCATCACCTTGCGCGCGTGCCCCGCATAACTCTTCTTGATGCTCAAGATCATCAGGTTATGGAAGACACCCTCCGCGGGCAGGTTCACATCCACAATCTCCGGCAGCGTCAGCCGCATCAGCGGCAGAAAGATGCGCTCCACCGCCTTGCCCATCCACGCGTCCTCCATGGGAGGCTTGCCCACTACCGTCGCCGCATAGATCGGGTCCTTGCGGTGCGTAATGCAGGTAATGTGAAACACCGGATACTCATCCTGCATGGTGTAGAAGCCGGTGTGGTCGCCGAACGGTCCCTCCCTGCGCAGCTCACCCAGCTCCACATAGCCTTCCAGCACAATCTCCGCATGCGCAGGGACCTCCAGGTCCACCGTCTCGCACTTCACCAGCTCCACGGCCTGCTGGCGCAGAAATCCGGCAATCAAATACTCCTCAATCTCCGGCGGTGCCGGCACAATCGCGCTGAACGTGGTCGCCGGATCGGTTCCGATCACCACAGCCACGTCCATGCGCTCGCCGCGAACCTTGGTCAACACGGTCTGCGCCGCGCCATGCGCGTGAACCGCCGCGGTCGTGCCACCTGCCGTCAATGCCATCATCTCCACCGCGCCCGCGGAGTCGGCAGTCTCGGCGCGCAGACGCTCCCGCATATGTTCGGCTGCGACCTTCTGCCGCTGCCAGTGCATGCCCGTGGTCTTGCCGTCATACACCTGCATCCGGTACATGCCGACATTCCGCTTCCCACTCTTCGGGTCCCGCGTGATCACGCAGGGCAGCGTGATGAACCTTCCCCCGTCCTGCGGCCACGTTTGCAGCACAGGAAACTTCAGCACGTCCACATCCTCGCCGCGCAGAATCACCTCTTTGCACGCCGCCTTCTTTGCATCCACTGTCTTCGGAAAGTACCCACTCACCTCCGCCAGCATGGGCAGCATCTTCAGCTTGTCGAGCATCCCCGTCGGCAGCACCGGACGCATCAGCGTCTGGATGCGCTTGGCCACATCATCCAGACTGTCTACCTCCAGCGCCAGCCGCATCCTGTTCTCGCTGCCGAACTGGTTCATCAGCACACGCGCGCCGGGATAACCAGCGACGTTTTCAAACAGCAGCGCCGGCCCACCCGCGACAGCCGTGCCACGTCCGCTCTTGCTGGCGCGGTCGGCGATCTCCGCCATCTCCAGCACCGGCGACACCTCCGCCGTCACGCGCTTCAACTCGCCCGCCTTCTCCAGCGCCTTTACCCACTCCCGCAAACTCTCGTATGCCAACGTGATGCCTCTGCCTTCCTCTGCGACCTTTGCGTCTTTCCTCTGCGTCCTCTGCGTTCAGGCTTTTGCTGTTGTTCTTGCGCCGCTACATCTTCCAGAACCACTTCTTCCGCCACATCCACCACACCGGCAGAAAACACACCACCACAAAGCTCAATCCAAACGCCAGGGATGTCCACTCGTTCGATCCGTGTCGGGCAAACACATTCTCGTAGGTCAGCTCCCACCAACTGTGCCGGTCTCCATCCGCGTCCACGATCTTGAAGTACAGCATCCCCTTCACAATCACCACGGACACCGTAAACGCCGCAATCGCATTCGATCCATAGACCAGCAATGGCCAGGTGCTCCAGCGCAGCCAGCGCGGCCAGGGCTGCTCTCTCCGGTCCACCAGCCACGACAACGCAGCCAGTCCCAGCGCCGCCCAACCAGCCGCCAGCAACACATAGCTGCTCGTCCACAGGTTCTTGTTGATCGGAAACCACCAGGACCACACCGTACCGCTCAGCACACCCAGCACTCCGGCAACAGCCAGTGCAAGCTGCATCCGCCGCATCCCTGCGCTGCCGCGCATGCCCAGCGGACGGCGCATCCACAGCCCGGTCAGCGAGCCCAGCAGCGTCGACGCCACCGCCGGCAGCGTGCTCAGCAGACCCTCAGGATCGTGCGTCTTTCTGTACAGCGTTCCTGTGTGCAGCCAGTGTTGCGTCCACGCCATCGCACCACGGTCCATCCACGACGCCAAATTTTGGTTAGGGTCCAGCAACGGCACATCCCGCACCGGCATCCCTGCTCCCGGCACAGGCACCCAGCGCAGCAACACCCAATATCCCACCAGCAGAACAGCGACAATGCCGATCAGCACCGCCACCCTCCGCCGCATCTTCATCACCGCCACCATCACCAGGCCCGCCAGCAGATAGCACAGCGCAATCCTCGTCAGCACGCCATAGATGCGCATGTTCGTCCAGTGCATCCGCGGAAAAAACACCAGCACAAACTCCAGCAGCAGTATCTTCAACGACCTCACAATGACATGCCTGCTGAGCGTCTTCCAGCAATCCCCTTTGGCCGCGCGCGACTCCAGCGAGAAGACAATCGACGCTCCCACCAAAAACAGGAACGTCGGAAACACCAAGTCCGTCAGCGTCCATCCATTCCACGGCGCATGGTCCAATTGCCGGAACAGATGGTCCCAGTCGCCGGGATCGTTCACCAGAATCATGAACGCAATGGTGATGCCGCGCAGCACATCTACGGACAGCACACGCTGCGGCGCAACCACAATCTTCTCCGTCTGCGGGATGGTAATGGCGGCCACCTGTCCATCGTAACGCCTGGAGCGTGGCATTACGGAACACTTCCCGTTCCCGCGGTGTCTAACCCTCCATACGCGTTCCTCGCCTGGATGCGGAAGCAGATGCGCAAAAGAGCTGCGCACTTCGCAACGCATCCAGGTGCCGCCATGTTTCAGGACTCTCTCGTCGAATCCACGCCGCTTCTTCGCAGCCGCAACCGCTGGCCTGCGCTGATCTCCTTCACCACGCAGGCCGCCATCGCCGCCACGCTCATCGCTATCCCCATTCTGCATCCGGAGGTTCTTCCCACTGCCTCACTCAAGCTCTCCCGGCTCAATCCTCCCCCGCTCCCCCATGCCGCACCGCCGCCCCCACAGCCGGTCCGCGTCTCCGTAGCTGCCTCGCCGGCGGCCCCGACAGTTCCGATGCAGGCAGCCCAGCTCTCGCACCCTGCGCCCTTCAGTGAAGCGCCTCCGGTCAACGCTCCCGCTCTGCCCTTCGGCGACTCTCGCGGCCTCGTATCCAATCCACTCGCGATGCTCAGCAGCGGCTCCGGCCCGGCAGCGCCGCACATTGTCGTCACCCGTCCCGGCGGCAACGCGGCCGCACCCTTGCACGTCTCTACCGGCGTGTCGGCAGGACTGCTGCTGGCACCCATCCAGCCTCTGTATCCGCAGCTCGCGCGCATCACGGGCACCCAGGGCACGGTGGTCATCCAGGCCATCATCTCGAAGTCAGGCCGCATCGAGAGCGCCCGCGTCCTCAGCGGACCCGCAATGCTGCAAGCCGCTGCCCTGGATGCCGTCCGCTCCGCGCGCTACCGCCCCTACCTGCTCAATGGCCAGCCCACTGAGGTCGAAACCACCATCAGCATCGTCTTCCACATCGGCGGCTGACCGAACCTGCACCTTGCATCGACCCATCTTCCTTCCAGTCGATCCAATGCGTCTCTCTTCGCCTTCCCCCGAAAGCATCGCACCACGAAAGCATCGTGTCACGAATCTCGCGGATACTTCGCCCCGCCAGGTCATCGTACCCACTGCGCGGGTGTACGCTTCTCGCAAGCTCCACCGAAAAAAATTGTCCGGTCGATAGAAATCTCCGGCAAAGTAAACCATCTACTCCAGAGAACGTTGGTTACAAGATACGAAAGGGACCCCATGAAATTTCTCCAGTCTAGCTCCAAAGCATTTGTAGTCGGGCTCGCCGCACTACTCGTCATCAGCTTCAGCTCCGTCAGCAAGGCCGCCGTAGCCGCACCCGCAGCGCCGAAGGTACTCAACTCGGCCGCCGCTGAGAGCGACCTCAACTTCGACCTCGTCAATAAGACCGGTTATGACATCAAGGCTGTCCGCATCAGCTGGTCCGGCAACAAGGATTGGTCTGACGACGATGACGTCTTGCACGGCCGCACCTTTGGCTCCGGCGAGACCCTGAAGATCACCTTCGCCCCCAAGCAAGAGCATGAGCACTGGGACATCCAGGTCGAGTGGTCTGACGGCAGCGGCACCGTAGAGTGGACGGAACTCAAGCTCAGCGACATCAACACCGTCACCCTCCACTACAACAAGGAAACCGACAAGACCACCGCCGTCGTTGAATAATCGGCGAGCTCCCTTCTTCCCCTTTGGATGCCCGGCAGGTGCTGATTCTGCACGTTCCGGGCTCCCTTTGGACATTGGTTCCGTGATCTCCTCGCCTCGCCTCATCTGAAGGGAAGCTCTTGCTCGCAGATTTTCTATACTCCCACCCCACCTGGCTCATCGGCCTGATCGTTATCGGCATCTGGACAGGCCTCTCTCTTCTTGGCCTCGTCATCTTCCATCGCTTTGTCGATGTCAACCTCCGCCACAAGGACACCGAGACCGTCGGCCTGACCTACGCCATCGTCGCAGTGGTCTACGCGGTCCTCATCGCCTTCATCGTCGTCAACGTCTTTGAGAGTGCAGCCAAAGCCGACGAGATCGCCACTGCGGAGGCCAACCAGCTCAGCAACCTTATGCTCGATGCCAACGGCCTGCCGCCCGCGCTGGGCGACAAGATCCGCGCCGACCTCAACCAGTACATCGACATCGTTGTAAAAAAAGAGTGGCCCAGCCAACAGGCCGGCAAGCTCGACGAACCCGTCTTCGAGCCCGGCTGGGTCTCTCTTGGCAATCTCAGCACCGCACTCGCTTCCTTTGAGCCCGCCACCCTCGGCCAGTCCGTCAACAAGGGCGCCATGATGCAGGCCGCTGACGAACTCATCAAGGCCCGCCGCAACCGCATTGAGGCCGCCGGCGAGCACCTCCCCGACGTCGTCTGGCAGATCCTGCTCCTCGCCGGCGCTATCGCCGTCGGCTACACCTACCTCTTCGGCGCCAAAAGCTTCGGCATCCATCTCTCCATCACCGGCCTCATCTCCACTACCATCGCTCTCGTCTTCGTCCTCATCATCGCGCTGGACTACCCCTTCCGCGGTGAAGTCAGCGTAGGCGATGACGCCTTCATCAGCGTAGCGGCCACGGCCTCCGGCGTAGAAGCGGCTCCCGAGCCTGCATCCACTCCCGAGCTCAAGTCCGCTCCCGAAGCCAAGCCGGAACCGAAACACTAGCCCCGTGGGGGCTTCCCTCGGGAAGCCCCGCGAGAAAGGATCCTCCCTATGCTCAACAACTGGTTTTACTCCCACTCCACCTGGGATATCGCCGCCCTGGTCTGCTTCACCGTCGTTGTCTTCCCGCTCATCGGCCTCTACTTCTTTCACAAGTGGGTCAACTGGCACGCCCGCGAAGAAGACACTTCCATGACCGGCCTCAGCTACGCCCTCTGCGGCGGCATCTATGCTGTCGTCCTCGCCTTCGTCGCCGTCGGCACCTATGAATCCATGGACAAGAGCACCTCCATCGCCTCGGAGGAAGCCAACTCCCTCAGTGCGCTGGCGTATGACACCGCCGGTCTCCCCACTCCACTGGCCCTCAAGGTCCGCTACGACATCGATGCTTACATCGACACGGTCACCCAGAAGGAATGGCCCGCCCAGCAGGCCTACCAAATGGACGACAGCAACTACGAGCTCGGCTGGCAGCAGGTCCGCAACATCAGCCTTGACCTCTCCAACTATCAGCCCGCCAACAACGGTCAGGCCAACGTCAAGACAGACATGGTCCGCCTCATCAACAACCTCTTCAGCGCTCGCCGTGCCCGCCTGCTCGCTGCCAGGGCCCACCTCCCGGATGCCGTATGGCAGATGCTCATCTTCGGCCTCTGCCTCGTCGCCGTATACATCTACCTCTTCGGCCCCCACAGCTTCAGGATCCACATGGCGGTCACCTCGCTCACCATGCTCTCCATTGGCCTCGTCTTTACACTGATTATTGCCCTGGATTACCCCTTCCGCGGCGACCTCAGCGTCAGCGACGAGTCTTATATCGGCGTCAAGACCGTGGCCGACCACGCCTTCAGCGAGCTCGAAACCCCGCCCGCCACACTCCCCAACGCAAAGAACTAGCGCACTACCCGGCTACGACAGAGTTGTCATCTCGACCGGCGCAGGACAGCTCCATCGTCCTGCGCAGTGGAGAGACCCGCAGGCTCGGCCTTCCCACTAGGAATCGATCATCTCAATCGGAGGCTCACGGCTTCATCGTGAGACCGAGTGGCCTGCAACAACGCATCCGCAGCTCAGATAGACTCCACTCCGTCGAGCGGATACCCCGCGTCCTTCCACCCCTGCAACCCGCCGCGCAACGGTCGCACCCGCTGCACACCCATGCGCCGCAGGTCCATGGCCACCTTGGCGCTGGTCTCCTCGCTGGGACAGGTGCAGTACAGCACCACGTCACGGTCGTGCGGAATCAGCTCGCGGCGCAACCTCAGCTCCTCCGGCCCAATGCGCAACGCGCCGTGCAGCACCCACGGGTCAGTCAGCACATCCAGCGGATGGCGCAGGTCCACGATGAACGGCATCTCCGCACCCAGCCGCATGGCCTCTTCGATCATGTCGTGCAGCTCACCCGGCTCCAGCCGCAGCACCCTCAGCTCCTTCTTGAACCGGTACCGCGCCAGCAGCCGGTATACCATCACCCCCACCACCATCAGCAGCACCAGCAGCACCGCGAAGTGCCCCAGCATTCCAAAGAACTCGCTGCTCCGCTTGGCCAGGTCGCCGAAGAACCGGCCCGCAAACAGCCACGTCCCGGCCCAGATCAGCGTCCCGGCCATGTCATAGATCACAAACTCCAGATAGGGCATCTTCGCCTGCCCGGCGATAGGTGCGGCCATGGTGCTCAACCCCGGCACAAACTTGGCAAACAGCAGCGTCACCGCACCCCGGCGGCCCATCGTGGACTGCGTCTTGCTCACGCAGGTGTCCGCCTCCATCGAGAACCGGCACAGCAGGTTCAGCACTTTCCGCCCATAGCGCTTGCCCAGCAGATACCACATTGAGTCCGAGAGCAGACACGCCAGCATGATCACCGGAATCGCCGTCGCCACATGGAACTTGTGCGCTGCGCTCAGCGTTCCGGCCGCCAGCATCAGCGGCGCGCTTGGCACGGGCAACCCCGCCTGCTCCACCAGCACCCATCCGAAGATCACCGCCAGCGTGTGGTGCTCCAGCAATCCCAGCAGCGAACCCATGCCCGAACCTCTCTACCCATACACCCGATGCTAAGTAGATGATGACCCATCGCGGCGGTTGCGCAAAACTAAATTCGTCTTAAAAAGCAAACGGCCCAGCCATCGCCGGACCGCCCGCCTTCCAGCCTGTCCTTTGCCTTACTTCACGCGCACGGTCGGATCGGCGGACATGCCGATGCGCAGCTTGTAGTCTCCGTCCTCATCCTTCAGGTTGTCGAAGTTGATGCGCACCGGAATGCGTTGCACCACCTTCACATAGTTGCCCGTCGCGTTCTCGGGCGGAAACAGGCTCAACGACGAACCGGTGGCGCCGCCCAGTTGAACGACTGTCCCATGGAACTTGCGTCCGCCCAGCGCGTCCACCTCGATCTCGACCTTCTGCCCAACCTGCATCTGCTTGAGCTGGGTTTCCTTGAAGTTCGCCGTCACCCACAGGTCAGTCAGCGGAACGATCGTCATCAGCGACTGCCCGACGCTCAGATTCTCGCCTACAGCCACGCTCTTCTTGCTCACGATGCCCGTAATCGGCGCCGTGATCCGGGCATAGCTCAGGTTCAGCTTGGCCTGGTCTACCTGGGCCTGCGCCGTCTGCACCTGCGCCGCCGCCGCCTCGGCCTTGGCCTGCTGCGCCTTCACCTGGTCGGGACCGTTCTTCACGCTCTGCTGCGCCTGCTCCTGCGACTGCGCCAGCCGAGCGCGCATATTCCGCACCGCGTCCTGCTGCGCCTTGGCAGTGCGTTCGGCCGAATCCAGCGATGCCTGGTCGGCGGTCGCCGTCGCCACCGCCTGATCATACTGCTGCTTGGAGATCACGTCCTTGGCCACCAGCGGCGTATAGCGGTCCACGTCAATCTGTGCCTTCAACGCCGTCGCCTTGGCCGAATCCACCTGCGCCTTGGCTGCCTGCGCCTGCGCCTCGGCCTGCTCCACCGACGCCTGGCTACCCACCACGTCCGACCCCGACGTCGCCACCGACGTGCGCACGTTCACGCCCGTAATCGGCACATTCACGCTGGCTTCCTGGTAAGCCGCCTGCGCGTTGGCAAGGTTGGCCTCGGCCTGCTCCAGCGCCACCTGGTAGTCGCTGGTGTCGATCTCCGCCAGCACATCGCCGGCGTGTACGAACTGCTCCTCGTCCACGTACACCTTGGTCACCTGCCCGGCAACGCGCGAGCTCACCTGGTACAGGTTGCCGTCCACCTGCGCGTCGTCGGTGTCTTCGGTAAAGGTCGAGCGCCAATAGAACAGCACTGCCACAATCGCCAGCAACACGACCACGCCGATGATGATGAACCGGCGTCGTGCCTTAGTCGCCGGATCGACCTCCGGCTTGCCGTTGTCACCGTTGGGTTGCTTCTGATCGTTAGGATCGGCCACGCTTACTTTCCTCCCAGATAATCTTTGTAGTTGGTCGAAGCCACGCCCAGCGCGCGTGCCAACGACAGCTTGGCGACATTGTGCTGATACAGCGCGGCGATGTACTGGTCCTCGGCCTGGCGGTCCGTCGCCAGCGCCTGCGACACCGGCAGGCTTTCATCTACGCCCGCCTTGAATCTCTGTTGCGCCTCGCTCAGCGCCTCGCGCGCCAGCTCCACGTTGCTCTTGGTCGCCTCCACCAGCTTGGCAGCGGTCTGAATGTCCAGGATGGCATCCCGCACATCCGCATTCACCTGCTGCACCTGGTCGCTCAGCTTGGCGCGGGCCTGGTCCAGTTGAGCCGCGGCCACTTCCTTGTCGCCATGGGTCTTCGTAATCTGTAGAATCGGCGCGCTCACCTCACCCGTCGCCGCATAGGTCCCGTGCGAGTGCCCCACTGTCGTCCCCAGGTCGCCAAAGTTCCCATTCACGCTCAGCACAGGGAGCTGCTCATCCACCGCCGCCTTGTGCGTAGCCTCAGCGCCCTTGGTCGTCTCCACCGCCGCCGCCAGGTCCTTGCGCTGCTTCAGCGCCTGCGCAAAGGCCGTCTGCGGATCAGGCGCGTCCAACGCCTGGAACGGCGCGGTATCGCTCAGCGAAAACTGCTGGTCCAGCGGCAGCCCGATCGCCCGAGCCAGCGACAGCTTGTCCTTCGCCAGTTGGTTCACGGCCGCAATCAGGCTCTGCTGCTCGCTCTGGTAGTCCACCTGCGCCCGCAGCACATCCAGCCTGGGACTCGTCCCCGCCTCATGCGCCGCCGTGGCCTGATCGAGCGACAGCTTGGAGCTGTCCAGCTCCGCCTGCACCGCGGTGATCCTCGCCTGGTCCGCGACGCACACCAGATAGGCATTGCCCACTGTCAGCACCACCAGGTCGCGTGCATCCTGGGCACTCAACTTCGCAGCGTTGAAGTTGTGCTTGGCCGCCATATATTGCTGGAACGCCTGCAGGTTCACCAGGTTCTGCGTCAGATAGCCGCGGAAGTCCTCCACCTGGAACGGACCCACCACGGGGTTAATGCCGGGAAACTTCAGCCCGAACGCCGCCAAGTCCACCTGCTCCACCTCAATCGAAGCCGAGGCGGTCACCGTCGGCAGCAGTTGCTGCAACTGCACCAGCCGCTGCCCGTTTGAGGAGCGCTCATTGCTGCTCTGCAGCACCAGCCCCAGATTCGCCTTCAGCCCGCGCTGCATCGCCTCATCCAGGCTCAGCGGCAGCACACCGTCGGTCGCCTTGCCAGTCACAATGCTGCCTTTGTAGCTCGCGTCGATCCCGCCCGTGCTCGTGCTGCTGGAGGGATTCACCGCCGGGCCAGGCGTCCCCAGTTGCGTCTGCGCTCCGATAGCCGTGTTCAGGTCAGAGCTCGAATTCGAGCTGCCGCCCGCCGATCGGTTGCCGGGGGAGTTCGTTCCTCCCGAACCCTGCGCTGCTGCCACGCTGGCCGTCAGCGCAATCAGCCCCAGGGCGATCGCGTTCCATGACGCGCGTCTCATGATTTTCGCCATAATCTTCATGCTAAATCGTCTGCGGCACCCCATGCCTGAATCTTGCTCAAATCTGTCTGTCTATTAGTAGAGATGCATCTCCCCGGCCGATGTATGCAAAAATCCATCCACAGCCCGTAAAACCCTCCACAAACAGGATTTTTGGGTGGGGACCGCGGAGGCCGGGTGGCCCATTCATGCCGACGCTCCTATCGTCGGCATGGGTGGGGTGTGAGATGCCCGGAGCAGCAAGCCCCGCCACCAGCTACACTCTCCCTTGCACCACCCTCAGGAGCCCCACATGTTTCTCGGCATCGACGTCGGCACCGGCGGCACGCGCGCCCTGCTGATCGACCGCACCGGCAAAGTCCTCGCCTCGCACTCCGCCGAGCACGCCCCCATCCACTCCCAGCACATCGGCTGGGCGGAGCAGGACCCCGAAGACTGGTGGCGCGCCGCCCAGCTTGCCATCGCCGGAGCGCTCCAGGCAGCCAACCATCCCCGTATCGAAGCCCTCGCCCTCACCGGCCAGATGCACGGCTGCGTCATGCTGGACGACGCCGGCAACGTCCTGCGCCCCGCGCTCATCTGGTGCGACCAGCGCACCCAGCCGCAGTGCGACTGGCTTACCGAAACCATCGGTGCCGCCCGCCTCATCCAACTGGTCGCCAACCCCGCCCTGCCCAACTTCACCCTCACCAAGCTCCTCTGGGTCCGCGACCACCAGCCCGACATCTTCGCCCGCATCGCCCACGTCCTCTGCCCCAAGGACTACATCCGCTATCGCCTCACCGGGACCCTCGCCATGGACATGCAGGAGGCCTCCGGCACCCTCCTGCTGGACGTCGTCCACCGCCGCTGGTCCACCGAGGTCGCCGCCGCCGCCGCCATCCCCCTCGCCTGGCTGCCGCCGCTCTTTGAAGGCCCGGAGATCTGCGCCCACCTCTCCGCCGCAGGCGCAGCCGCCACCGGCCTCAGCGCAGGCACACCTGTAGCCGCCGGAGCCGGCGATCAAGGTGCAGGAGCTGTCGGCATGGGCATCCTCGCCCCCGGCTCGGTCTCAGCCACCATCGGCACCTCCGGCGTGGTCTTCGCCGCCACCGCCCAGCCCACGCTGGACCCCCTCGGCCGCCTGCACACCTTCTGCCACGCCGCCCCCGGCGTCTGGCACGTCATGGGCGTCACCAACGGTGCCGGTCTCTCGCTGCGCTATTTGAAAGAGACCTTCTTCCC
>Ga0302319_10014580_pt1 | contig 14635 bp, 6 predicted proteins | sample Bog_T0_2_FD_203319 | JGI IMG/M metagenome (GOLD analysis project Ga0302319, IMG submission 203319) | Peat permafrost microbial communities from Stordalen Mire near Abisko, Sweden - Bog_T0_2 | ecosystem: Environmental > Terrestrial > Soil > Wetlands > Peat | place: Sweden: Abisko, Stordalen Mire... | reverse complement strand
GCAGATCGTGGCCGCGGCCTGGACCGGCAACGACGATCCTTCGCTGCACTTCCGTTCCGGCGAAACCGGCGAGGGCTCCCGCACTTCCCTGCCCATGGTGGGTCGCTTCCTGGAGAGGGTCTTCCACGACAGCTCCCTTTCCTATCCGCCCGTCCGCTTCCCCGCACCACCTCCGGAATTGAAGACGCGCTGGAACTGCCCCACTCCTTGGCCCGTGGATTCCACCGACACCGCCGCGCCTCCCGCCGCCATTCCGTCTTCGCCCATCTCCGCGAAAGGCCTGTTCTGATGATCATCGGCATAGGAATCGATCAGGTCCAGATCGAGCGCATCCGCAAGGTCGCCCCGCGCCTCTTCGAGCGGATCTGCACCGAGGCGGAACGCGAATACTGCGAGAGATTCGGGCCCGAAGGTCGGTTCGAGCGCTACGCGGGCCGGTTCGCCGCCAAAGAGGCGCTTTCCAAGGCGTTGGGGACCGGGATCGCCGCCGGGGTCGAATGGAAGGACCTGGAAATCCTTCCCACGGCCTCGGGTGCGCCCAGGGCGGTACTTCACGGGAAGGCGGCTGCCTACGCGCAGTCCTTGGGTGCCACTCGGATCCACGTCTCGATCACCCACGACAAGGTTACCGCCTCGGCGATCGGCATCCTCGAAGGACCGGATCCGGTCTGAGCCGCTCCCCCGCGGGTTGCCTGCGGTCGGAAGAATGCCTGGGCCCCGCTCCCGACGAGTCCCGGCGAGGACGCATCGGGCGGGACCTCACTTGGTCGGCAGATGGACCCCGATGCGCACCAGGTGGTTGTACATCAGCGGGGTCGTCTGACCGTCGGCCTTCTCTTCGGGAGTCGGGTTGCGGTAGGCGATGAGCCGTGTCGGGTAGATCCCGGAGGCAACTTGCTTTCCGTTGGCATCCTGTCCCTCCCAACGGATTCCGATATCCACCATCCCCACCTTGCTCAGCAGGATGCCGCCCTGTGCCATGGCCTGCTCCGCCTGGTCGAGCATCGCCTGGGTGATGTCCTGGCCCACGCTGGTCACGTAGGTCCCCACGTTGTCGTAGATGTACAGGGTGAGGTTCAGCGGAACATTGGTCTGGACGAAGACCACGGTGCCCTGGGAGCCGGTGGTGGAGTAGTCGGCCTGTCCGGGTTTGTAGGAGGTGCCGGTCGGCGTGAGCGTCCCGTCGTTGCCCAGCACCTGCCAGGTCCCGGTGTTGCCCGGTTGACTCGGCCGGACCACGACCGGCAGGGTGATCTGCGGCTGACCGGTCGTTGGATCCTTGACCGGGTCTCCCGCATGGTTCCCGCTGGTGATGATCGGGTTGCTCAGGGTCACGATGGGCGGGAACACCCGCCGGTTGCCCGTCACGATGGTCCATTTCGCGAGGGTCTGGGGCGAGTTGCCCGCCAGATCCTGCACGACGAAGGTCAGGCGCAACGAGTCCCCCACACCGGGGTTCAAGGTGTCGCCTGCCGGGACGGGACGCAGATACACCGTGAGGACCTTGGTGGCGGAATCGAAGACGGGCCGCGAGACCGGCAGCACGGATGTCCCGGTGTCGCTTGGACTCCCCGGATGCTTGAATTGCGACAGGATCTGCGTCAGGTCCAGCTTCTTCACGTACTCCGAGAAGGTGATCTTCAGGGTGTCCACGGAGGCGGTGTCGCTGGTGTAGCGCAGCACTGCGGAGACGATCACCGGAGCGACCCTGTCCTGGATGGCGAACGGTCCGCCGTGGATGGCGGTGTCCGATCCCGCCGGCGGGAGCAGGGTTCCCAGGTTGGTGTTGGACCAGCCCGTCACGTTCTGTCCCCATTCGCTGGAGTCGAAGCCGAAGGAGACCACCTTCAACCCGGCGTCGGCGGCCGGGATGGTGAAGCTCTTGTAGGTGCCCGATCCCGCCGGGTCGGCCACGCGGACGACCGATCCGACCACAGGCGGCACGGCGAAGGACAGGCTCACGGAATCCACGCGGCCATCGACGTTGGCATCGTAGTAATAGGCGGCATAAGGCACCCGCAGGTTCCCGGTGAGGGGCACCCAGGGCTCGTTGGGGCTCGGCACGTTCCGCGACAAGGTGGAATCAGCGACGGACCCGGTGGTGGACAGACGCGTGGAATCGCCCGGGTTGGGGCGATAGGGGCTGTTCGTCGCCAGGATCACCGTCCAGGTTCCGTTGGCGGAGGGCTTGGCGGACAGGAAGACCACGCTGTCCGCGGGGATCACATGGCTCCCCCGCTTGAACTCGAGCAGGACGGAATTCGTGGGTGAGGCCAGGAGTTCCGACGGAGTCACGATCAGAGTGTCCGCCCCGGCCGAATCCGGCGAAGGCTTGAGGGTGGCCGGTGGCTTGAGCACCGGTCCGGTGCTGTCGGAAACCCAGAACCGGTAGGGCGTGTTGGTCGGCTGCAGGCCGGTCATCTTCACGGCGGCAGGTGGATATCCCGTGGCTCCGAAATCCCCCGGGGTCGCAAGCACGGCCATCCAATGCGTGGAATCCACCGGGTAGGCGGAATCCGATGTCAACGTGACGGCAGTGCCTGCGGCGTTCCCCCATTCGAACTGGTAATTGGGAAGCTTGGCGACCGTGGGAGGATTCAGGAAGGAGAGCAGGACATGGTCCACCCTTCCGTCGCCGTTGAGATCCATCATCCAGCCGTGGTTGGGCGGAGGCGGATCGCCCAGTACATACACCCACGGGGATGCGGGCCCTGGATTGTTCGCGCTCACGTCCGCGAGCATTCCGGATTGGACCGCGGGAGTCGCACGCGCGGAATCGCCCACGTGGACCGAACCCTGGGGCACCAACAAAATCCAACCAGCCCCGCCATTGTCCGTGGTCAAGATCTTGGAACCGGCAGGGAAGGCGTATCCGCTGCTGCTCGTCTGCTTTTCGCTGAGACAGACCGATGCGGAAGTCCCGGCTGCACATCCGGAAACAACCTCGGAGAAGTCCACATCTAGCGTATCGTAGCCCTGCTGTCCCACTTGGACGGATGGGCCGTATTTCAGATCGGCGTAGAGCAGAACGGGTGGCACGCGGTCTCGGAGCGTGGCTCCCACCACTCCCCCGTTGAAGATCGCGGTATCCAGCTCGCCCACCGTCCGCGAGGCGTTGTGGATGGTGTCTCCATCGATGACCACGGTCTGGCCGTGCCAGGTGGTGACGGGCACGTCGATCACGCTGTCCGAGGTCCTTACACCCCAGGCGACGAGCTGCGCCTTGGTCACCGTGAGCGTCTCCGCCGGAGTGCCCCATTCGATGAAGATCGAGTTGGGCAGGGTTCCGAGCGAATCCTTGAAGGACAGATGGACGGAATCGGCATTGCCGTCACCGTTGACGTCCAGGACGTACCCGGGCAGCGGCGTGAAGCGGGGCGTCACCAGCACCGGGAAGGGCTGGTCGGGGCAGGTGGTTCCGGAGAGGTTCCCGGCGAGATCGGAGATGGAAGTGCCCGAGATCCGCAACGAGTCGGAGGGCAGGATCAGCGTGGTGGGGGCCGTGAACACGAAGGAATACTCGCCGCTGTCCAGCGCCTGGACGGCGCGGGTCAGGGTTGCGCCGGTCAGGGGCACGTTGGCACCGGAACGTTCGACCACGAAGGGCAGGGCGGATCCGGTCACGAATTGCGACACGTCGATGTCTTCACTGAACCAGACGACCAGCGAATCCTGCGCTCCCGAGCTGACCCAGGTCTGCACGTCCGTCGCCTTCAAGGCGATGGGAGGCGCCTTGTCCGAAAGCGTGGTGAGCTTGAAGGTGATGGCGGTCCCCGAGAGGGGATTGCCCACAACGATCTGGTTGGCCGAGGCGTCCGCCGCACCGATGGTCGCCGGGTTCCAAGAAAAGCCCAGGGTGCTGTCCCCGATCACGGTGACGTGCAGGGGAGCGACCAGGGCCGAGGGCGAAAGGAATTGGTGGGGGAAGATCAGATCCAGCTTGTCTCCGGCCACCACTCCGGTGGTGGCCCGGAAGTCCAGCGGACCGTTGAACCGAACGGCCAGACTGTCCACCCTTCCATCGCAATTCACGTCGTAGAAGACGGCGCCCACCGGCTGGGCGTAGCTGAACTTGAGCGGGGCCACGTTGTCCGATCCCAGTGAGGAACTGGTCTGGATCCAGCCCACGGAGGTGGAGTCGTTGGCGCGAAGCCAGAGAATCTGGCTGTAGGAAGTTCCCGCGAACACCGCGGAGGTGACTGTTGTGGTGTCCCCCTTGGCCGGGTGGAAGTGCAAGGTGGAGAACGCGGTCACTGGAATCGAGCCCGTGAAGGGATTGGGCTGGCCGTTGTTCACGGATTCCAACATCACGGGATACCAGGAACCCACATAACCCGTGATGGGGGCGAGTTCCTTCTTGGTCAGGGTGTCCACGAAGGCCACGCCGAGGGCCGTGGGCTGGACGCTGAGCCAGGTGGTGTCGGCGATTCCGGAGTCGCGAGCGGATCCCACCGTCCCGATCTCCCGATTGAGGGAATCGATCAGCGAAGCGCGGAGTCCGGCCAAGACGGCCGTGGAAGCTCCTCCGCTCACCACCACGTAGGCCGTGCCCTGGCCCAGGGAATCGAAGGAAACACGGATGGAATCGGGCCAGGTCGGTCCGCCCAAGGTGTCGATCCCAAGCAGGTTGGCGTTGGTCGTGACGGTGGGGTAACGACCGGGGACCAGATCGTGGGCCAACTTGATGTAGAGCCCCTTCTTGGCGCTGGTGGAGTCAGCCCCTTCCACAGGATTGCCGAACCGGTCGCGAACCTGCATCACGATCCGCAGGGTGTCGCCCTGGTAGACATCGGAGACGTTTCCGCTGGTGTCCGTACCGCTTTTCAGGATGGTGTCGCGGGTGGCAATCGCGAGTTTGATGGTCTCGCTGGGACTGGCGAGCAATGCCGTATCCGTTTTCCGGTAGACGGAATCGATGGTCACCTGGTAGATGGAACCGGAAACCACCTTGAGCGGACTGGATTTCCCCTGGATGAAATACTTCAACAAGGTCCCGTCGCTGGCTTGGAACACCGCCGTATAGGTCAGTGTCCCGTCCGAAGGGCTGGCCATCGCGTGGTACAGGCCTTGGACCAAATCGTTTTTCAGGAAGCTGGCGACGATGATGTCGTTGGCATGGACCGGTGCGAAATTCGTTCCCACCAGGGTCTGCCCGGGCAACTTGTCCAATTGGTTGCCATCCGCACCCACCAAGGTTCCCAGGTTGCCGATGGTCAAGTTGGCGTACCCGGCGAAAGGCACGGGGATGGTCCCCGCCAGTTTGGCCTTGACGGAAACGTGGAGAGGCTGGCCTGCGATGACGTCCAGGGAGATCCCGTCCGGGTCCTTGGGCAACGGATTGCCGTTGGCATCGGTGACCGTCACGGTGAATTGGAACCGGGGACGGGAGAACATGAACACGGCGGGGTTGGAATAGATCACCGTGCCGTCCTTCATGTAGGCCTTGAGGACAACTTCGGCGCGGGCATACAAGGAATCGCCGTTCAGGCGGTATCCGGCACCGATCTTTCCGATGAAGGTGTTGTTCGGCGACAGTAGGTTCTTGGTGAGAGTATCGTCCACATTGAACTGGCCGAATCCGGTGGGATCGTAATCCGCCCGCAGGAACTGGTAGGGCAAGGGCCATGGGGTGCTGGAAAGGATGGAATTTTCGCGCGTGGTGGTTTGGACCGGGTTGGTGCCTGCGATGGGCCCCTGGTTGTATAGCGTATCGGAAACCGGGACGTTGTTGTAGAACTTGGCGGATGAAACTTCCAGGCTGTCGATGTCCGCGTTGGCGAACCCTTGGCCGGCCACGTTCAGATTGAACTGGACCATGGAATCGTTCACGCTGGTGATCAGAGTGTCGCGCAAAACCAGTCGGCGCGCAGGGGCCGCCCAACCGCCTCCGGGAGCGATGGCCCCGATCGGCAGCGGGGTCTTAACTGACTCTGTGGCGTTGGTCGCGGTTCCCTCGTAGGTGGGCCATCCGGTCAGGAATTTCGCGGTGGCCTGCGCCGCATCGAGTGCAGTGGGCTGCAACCATGTGGCGGAAGTGGGACTCGTCGCGTCGAGCGGCAGACCGAAGGTCCAACGGACATCGAAGGTGTCGGTGCTGCGGAAAATGGTTCCATTCGCGAGCGAAGCCCGGATGTTGTTGGGAATCCATGGCGGACTCCAATGGGAGCCGTTGGTCCCGTCCGGAAGGTGGCTGTTGAACGGAGAGGGAGGAACGGTGTTGGGATCCGTGGTGGGGTCCGGTGCGGCACCCGTCCACATGTTTTGGCGGACCCACTTCACGATGCCCCCCGAATCCGCGATCTGGGCAATGGTTCCAGACGCCGTGGTGTCGGGAACCCAAGTCATGCTGATCGAATCGTCGTCGGGCGAGTTGTTGCTCCAGCTTCGCCCCCCGTTGGTTGGCCAGCCAGCGGACGAATGCACGATGCGCATGTTGAACAGGCGCAAATTGCCGCCGTTGTTGCCCCAATAGTTGGGAACCTGGGCTTGGTTGGCAGCAAGGGGAATGCTGTCTTGGTCCACCACGCGATTGGAGCGCTGGTGCTCGGCAAAGTACTGAAGCATTTCCGACTGGCGCTCGGTCCCAGTGTACGAGGCTGTCCAGGGCGCCCCGTTGACGCTTCCCGCTTGGATCGGAAGGCTCACTGCACTTCGGAAGGACTGGTAGGGTTTGCCCACTAGGTTGTTGTAGAACAGGTGCTGTGTGCCTGCCTTGTAGTAGCCGGAAATGGTGGTCGCATTCCTGAAGAAGGTGTTGTTGTGGATGCGGTAGGGGGTCAGGGCCACATCCGTCATCAGGAACGCCCCACCCACCGTGGTGTAGGCCAGCGAGCGACGACTGCCATCCGCATGCACCGCCGTGTCGATCTCGCAGAGGTGGGTGATGTATTCCGACACGGGACAAGCCGAACCCGTCGCTCCCGGCGTGTTGGGGTCAGCCCAGTGCCGCAGGTAGTTGTTCCAGAACAGGTTGTTGCGGAAGACGGACGAAAGGTCCCAGTCGCGCTGGCACAGAATCCCGAAGGTGTTGTCGTGGATGCGGCAGCGCTCCACCAGATGGCTCCCATACAGACCTGCTTGGCTGGTGGGAAGGGTGGCCGTCACCTCCGCTGGAGGATCGTTGGGATCCGGATAGGAAAAAGCGCCTCCCAGGTTGGGCGAGACGATGGCGATGCCGTCCCACGTATTGGTCACCGACAGGTAGCGCAATTGGACGGCATGGGACATCAGCACGTTGACGCCGATGTTTCCGCGGACTTCGTCCGTCTTCCCCAGCCCCAGTGTGGCGCCGTAGGCGTAGATCCGCCCCACGACGTTGGTGGTGCTGTTGTATCCGTTTCCATCGATGAGCAACCCTTCCAACACGATGTTGCTGGACATGTAGATCCAGACCGTCCCATTGTTCTGGCCGTAGGTGCCGGCGGCGGAGGTGTCGTTGCGTTTTGCAGTGTCGTCGTCCGTATATGTGTGGACGGTGTCCTGGTACAGGATGTGGGGCTGGGTGGCCTCGGTGGCCGTGGTGTCGCCGATGATCCACAGATTCTTGCGGTTGTTGATGCGGATTTGGCGGGTGGGGTGGTACAGGCCGGCGGCTACGGTGACGATGGTGGTGTCCGTGGACGGATCCAAGCCTACGGGGTTGTTGGTATGCGCCGTGTTGATGCACGCCTGGAGGGACGCCACGTCCACAGCCGGGCAAGTTACTCTGGTGGCGCCAACGGTGACCGACAACAGGCCAACCAGGGCCAGGGTGAACCCACCAGTCCCCAATGCCATCCGGAATCGGCCGTGTAATGTCTTCATTCCGCGCTCCTGAACTCGATGGTTTCCAACATTGCCAAACTTATCGGATGCCGGTTGGATCCGCAGGGCAATTCGAACTGGCGCTCCAAGGTCACGACTTGCCCAATTCCTGCGAACGCTGGGTGGCCGCGACCACCGCCGACATCACCGCGGCGGCGAAGCCGTTGTCCTCCAAGGATTTAAGCCCATGGATGGTGGTGCCCCCGGGGGAGGTCACCTGTCCCCGGAGCGCATCCCACTCCAGGTGGCTTTCCTGGGCCAGGCGGACCGTACCCGCCACCGTGGCCAACGCCAAGCGGTGCGAAACGGCCCTCGGAAGTCCGGCCAGAACGCCCCCGTCCTCCAGCGCCATCAGGAATTTCAGGACGTAGGCGGGCCCGCTGCCGGAGAGACCCGTCACCGCGTCCAACTGCGATTCCGTGACATCCACGACCTCTCCCGTGGGTGCCAGGACGGCCCGGGCCCGAGCCAAGGCGGCCTCCGAATGACCATCCGTGGCGATGGCCGTCGCACCGGCTCCGACCGTGGTGGCCAAGTTGGGCATCACGCGAACCACCTGATCGGTGGCCAACGACGCTCGGAGCCGGCTCAGGGGGACCCCCGCCAGGATGCTCACCACCGTCACGTCCCCGCCCAGCCGCGATTTCAGCTGGGTGGCCACGGATTCCAAAAGCTGCGGTTTGATGGAAAGGAGCAGGACCCCATGCTCGAACCGGGCGTTTTCCGGAAAACTTTTGAGCACGCCATCGCGTTCCAGGTCGTGGAGCTTGGTCTTGTCGGGGTCGATTCCGAAGATGGAAACTTCCGGGTGGGCCCTCCGCAGGCAGCGGGCGATGGCCCCACCCATGTTTCCGACTCCAAACACCAAGACAGGAAATTCGAACGACATCCGCGGCCTCCAAAACAGGGACGTTCGGTGGGCCCACAGCACATTTCCCGCTGTTCGGAGCAGTCCAGGAGTGCGAAAGAACCGATGAGCCGTCCCTTTTGCATTCCAAAGTTGCATTCAATCCCCCGGATCGAGCATTCGGGGAAAACCTCCCCGGCCGATTCCGTACCCCACCGGAGTCCAGACCCATCCAAACCCCGTTCCCCCTTCGAGTACGGGATTCCCCAGGGCAACCCATCCCGCTCCATGTGGGCTGCCACCGGGCGCTAACTTGGAAAACGATGAACAAGGCCGTCGCCACGCCTCCACCCCCGAATTCGGGCAAATTGCCGGAGGTGTTCTCCTTTCTGGACCACCGCGACTTCCTGCGGGAGTGGTTCGACGCCAAGCGGAAGGTCTCCCGGGCATTCTCCTACCGGACGTTCGCCCGCAAGGCCGGGTTCGCTTCCCACGCCTTCCTTTCGGAGGTCATCCAAGGACGTCGCAACCTGTCCATGGAGTCCGCGGAAAAGTGCGTGACCGCGCTGGGACTCGCCGGTGATGCCATACGCTATTTCCTGCTGCTGGTCCAGTACGGCCAGGAGGTGCATCCGGAAAAGAGGCGCGACCTGCTGGCGGATCTCCTGCGGCTGCAGGCCACCCGGTCGGTGGAAAGGGTGGGCGGCAAGAAGACGGAGTACTTCGCGCATTGGATCCACATGGCTGTCCGTGAACTGGCCGTCCTTTCCGGGATGGACGCGAAGGGGATCGCCGCCATCCTGCGTCCCCCTTCCACCGCCGCCGAGGTGGGCGCCTCCCTGGAGCTCCTGGAGAGGCTCGAACTTCTGCGTCGCGGACCGGACGGTTCGTGGGAATATTCCTTCCCCAGGCTCACCACCGGGGACGTCGACCCGGAGGTCCTGCGCACCCTGAAGCGACAGATGATCCTTTTGGCCCAGGACCGACTCGCGGAACCCGAAAGCACCGACACCCACATCTCTTCGTTGACGATTTCTGTTAGCCGACGCCGGATCTCGCGCATCCGGGAGATCCTGGACCGCACGCGCAGGGAGCTCCTGGCCGAAACCGCCGCCGACGAGGACCCCGCCGACCAGGTCCTCCAGGTCAACTTCCAGCTGTTCCCCCTCTCGGAGAGCCTGGAAAGGTATCGTTCCCGGCATGCCTGATCTCCGATGGACCCTCCTGGCCGCGGGCCTCCTCGCCGGTTGCTCCCAGCTGGGAGGGGGCACCGAGCTTCCCAGCCCCATCCAGGTCTACATCTACGCCGCCACGGACACCACGATCCCCGTCTCCGCCCGCCAGACCCGGATCTGGTCCGTGGATTCGCAGACCACGGATTCGGTCCATCTCACTTCGCGCGGACTCCTCGCGGATTCTTCCGGCGTCCTGCAACTGGCCCCGGATTCCGGGACCTTCCTGCTGGAATCCTGGATCCTCCGCGACGGTCCCGAATCCCTGTCGTTGCACGCCACGGTTCCCGCGAACACCTTCCCGGGGAATTCCTGTCTCCAAGTGCTTGGAAACGGAGGCACGCTGCAGAAGCTGCATTCGTGCGCGGACACGCTGCAAAACCCCAGCGCCGAACCCGGTTCCTCCCGCCCCGAACTGGTCGCCCTGATCAAGGTCTCGGGCGGAGCTTCCCATCCGTTCCGCATGCTCCAGGGGAGAGACACCCTCCAACTGTCCGAAATCCGGCTTTGGTCCTACCGGCCTTCCAAGGATTCCATGATCTTCCGCGGAGCACTTCGGACCGGTGGCGGGTTCCTCGGCCAGCTCCCCACCCTCATGGAATCCGACAAATTCGTGATCCAAGGCTGGTCCCGACAAGGAGCGGCCCCCGAACGGATCCCGGTCAGGCGGATGGCAGCCCTACCCGACTCCGTGTGGAACGGAACCCATGCCTGCGCTCTCAACCTTGCGGCGTTCGGTACCACGGTGACGACCCTGTACACTTGCTCCGAAGGCGGCGCGCCGATGCCCGAGGACAGCGCGAACTTCTGGGGAGCGGTCGATTTCGTGCCCTGAAATCTCCCGTTTCGCCACCATCCTGGCGGGCAGGGGGGATTCACGACCTGGAGAGGAACTCCTCCACTTTGTCGCCGTGGAGAGGTTTGGAGAAGAGGTATCCCTGGCCGTATTCGCAACCCAGGGCCAGGAGGCGTTCGCGCTGGATCTCGGTTTCGATCCCCTCGGCCACCACCTCCATCCCCAGGGTGTGGGCCAGACTGACGATGGCCGAGGTGATTCGGGTCTGTTTTTCATCGTGGCCCAGCTCGTCCACGAAGGATTTGTCCACCTTCAGGGTCTGCACCGGGAACCGGCTCAGATAGCCGAGGGACGAGTACCCGGTGCCGAAGTCGTCGAGACTGAAGCCCAGACCGGTGGAGCAGAGCCGCTCCAGAAGCTCCGCCACGCGCTGGGGGTCTTCGGTCAGGGCGGATTCCGTGATCTCGAGCTTGATTCCCCTGGGATCGGCACCGGTCCTCAGCATGGTCTCCCGGATCCGCTCGGAGAGGTCGTCGTGGCGGAATTGCCTGACCGAAAGGTTGATGCTCATGAAAGGGGCCGCATCGCCCATCCGCCTCTGCCAGTCGGCCTCCACGCCCATGGCCTCTTCCATCACCCACTGTCCGATGTCGTGGATAATCCCCGATCGCTCCGCGATGGGAATGAAGAGGACGGGAGAAACCAGCCCCCGTTCCGGGTGACGCCACCGCACCAAGGCCTCGAATCCCGCGAGCTTTCCCGTGGAAAGATGGACGATGGGTTGGTAGTGGAGTTCCATCTGGTCCGGGACCGCCTTTCCCAGGTCCATTTCCATGTCCACCCGGTCCTTCGCCTGCCGACTCCGTTCCTCGTCGAAGTAGGAGACGACATCTCCGCCGCGGAGCGTCGCGTGGAAGACCGCGGACTCGCAGCGCGCGAGAAGTTCCTCCGCCAGGCACTCCCCAGGCTTGGCGGAGGCGATGCCCACGGATCCGGTCAGGACGAGTTCCCTCCCTTCCAAGGGCAGCGGGGTGCGCGCCACCGCGCAAAGCGTCCGGGCGATCTCGTCGATGTCCTCCGGGGAATCGTCGAGCAGCACTCCGAATTCGTGGTAGGAAAGACGTCCCACGGATGTCCCGGGAGGCAGAGCCCCGACGAGCCGGACCACGAGTCCGAGAAGCAACCGTTCGCCGACTTCCCGACCGATGGAGGCCTTGACGGCACCGAACCTGTCCAGATCCAGGATGGCCACGGTGCAAGACTTCCCGGAAGTTCCGGTGTGGGCGAGGCGCGAAGCGAGTCGCTCCATCAGAAGTTTTCGGTTGGGGAGGCCGGTGAGGGGATCGTACAGGTTTCCCCGGAGCAGTTCGTCCTCCACTCGACGCAGCTCGGACACGTCGCGGGCCACCAGGAACAGGATCCTCCGCTCCACGGGATGGCTGCGGCAGGCCGAGGAGAGGTGGCGCACCTCCCCGGCGGCGTTCACGGTCCGGAAGTCCACGCCCCTCTCGCCTTCCTCGTTGCCGCTGGTCTTTGCGCGTTCCGCCCAGGCGCGTAGGCGGTCGCGGTCCTCCGGATGCACGCAGCGCCCCAGATATTCCGTGAAATCCAGATCCTGTCCGGGAAGGCCGGTGTCCAAGCCGACCACCGCCGTGTTCTCGGCGGGAATGTGGACGCGCATGTTGTCCAGGTCCAGATGCCAGAACCCCAGCTTCGCGAAATTGCGGGCGTCCGCGAGGTCGCGACGCGAATCATCCAAGGCGTCCAAGGTCGCGTTCAGCTGGTGGGCGACCACGCCGATCTCCCCATCCAGCGGCTCCCGCAGCCTTCGACCCGTGGATCCCGCCCCGGAGGTGACCGAAGCGAGATCAGCGATAAACCTTCGAAGTCTGCCGCGCAGCGATCGCCGACTCATCCACGCATTCTCTCATTACCGGATTCGGGAAGAGAGATACTGGAGTATTTGATATTTTATCTAGTAACCAGATGTACTAATCCTCTGAATCGCGGCTATTTCTCCCTCATTCCGATGCATCGAACGATTCTTGGCTCAAACCACTTGTGATCCGACCGATTCGTTCTCAAACTTGGGGGGTATGGTGACGCGAACAAAGGCAGACTCGGCGATTCGTCACATGGACCGGTCGCTGGGACAAGCCCGGAAGCTCTCCTACCGCACCGAGGACCGCACCTCGGATCTCGTGGCCGTGCTCGCAGCCGCGGAAGAACTGGTGGGCTCTCCCGACGTGGACACGCTGTTGCGTCGAACCGTCGAGATCGCCCGCGACACCATCGGACTCGAGCGGGTATCCATCTATCTGGAAGACGAGTCGGGCGCGGTGCTGCGCGGAACCTGGGGAACGGACCTCGCAGGAGCCACCACGGACGAACGACAGTACGCCTACGCCAAGGGAGAGCCCGAAGAAAAGGCGCAGCAGGTCCACAAGGAGGGAGCCCGGTGGCTGGTCCTGGAAGACGCCCCCCTGATGTCCTCGGAGGACGGCGAGAGCCGCATGATCCGACGCGGCTGGTTGGCGCTGACCCCCATCCGGTCGCTCCGGGGTCCCATCGGCATCTTCTTCAACGACGCGGCACGGTCGGGCTCGGCCATCGACGTCGCCCGGCAGGAGCTCGCGGCCCTGCTCTGCTCTCTGGTGGCGAACATCATCGAGCGCAAGCGCATCGAGGAGCAGCTCCTGGGCCGGGCGATGTTCGACGATTCCACCGGACTCCCCTCCCAGGCCCTGTTCCTGGACCGCCTCGAGCGGCGGCGCCTGCAGGAACGCGAGGGGAGCTTCGCGGTCTGCACGCTCTCCCTGGACCGCTGGACCACCATCTCCGAGAGCTACTCGCCGCACTTCCACGAAGCGCTGCTGACGCTGGTCGCCGCCCGGCTCAAGGCCTGCCTGCGAGCGGGTGACACGATCTGTCGCCTGTCCACCAACGAATTCGCCATCCTGCTGGATCCGGTCTCCGACGCCGACGAGGCCCGAAGCCTCCTGGAGAACGTGCTGCAGGAACTGTCGAAGGCCATGTCCGTGGAAGGGGAGATCATCCACACCACCGCCACCGCCGGACTCGCCATGGACGGGGACTCGCAGGCGGGCGCCGAGGAGCGCCTGCAGGACGCTCGCGCGGCGCTTGCGCGCGCGAGGTCGCACATGCCGGGCCAGGTGGCGAGGTTCCAGACCCGGGACCGCGACCTCCTCGCCTCCGGCTACCGGCTGGAGAACGAACTCCACCAGGCCGTCGAGAACGGGGACTTCATCCTGCACTACCAGCCCATCGTGGAGCTGGCGTCCGGGGAACTGCACGGATTCGAGGCCCTGGTTCGCTGGATCCATTCCAGCCGCGGAATCATCCTGCCGGGCATGTTCATCCCCATCGCCGAGGAGAACGGGCTCATTCTCCCGCTGGGCGAATGGGTGCTGGCCGAGGCGTGCCGCCAGGCGGGTCAGTGGCGGATGGAACTGGGGGGGCGGGCCAGCGGGATGTCGCTTTCGGTCAACCTGTCCGTCCGCCAGTTCGTGCAGAAGGACCTGTTCGATCGCGTCGAGCGCATCCTGGAAAAATCGGGGATGCCCCCTCGGCTCCTGCACCTGGAGATCACGGAATCCGCCGTCATGGAGGATCCCGAACAGGCGCGGACCGTCCTCTCGCGCCTCAAGTCCCTGGGCGTGCTCCTTTCCCTGGACGATTTCGGAACCGGATTTTCCAGTCTGTCCTACCTCACCCGCCTGCCCCTGGACTCGCTGAAGATCGATCGATCGTTCGTGATGCGCTTGGGCCAGGACGCGAGGACGGAAGCCGTCGTGCGCGCCGTCTGCGACCTGTCCAGGGATCTGGGCATGGAAGTCATCGGGGAAGGCGTGGAAACCCAGGTCCAATTGGACGCCCTGCGCAGCTTCTCGTGCCAGTACATCCAGGGACATCTGGCGGCCCGCCCGATGGATCCGG
>Ga0302319_10014579_pt1 | contig 14636 bp, 14 predicted proteins | sample Bog_T0_2_FD_203319 | JGI IMG/M metagenome (GOLD analysis project Ga0302319, IMG submission 203319) | Peat permafrost microbial communities from Stordalen Mire near Abisko, Sweden - Bog_T0_2 | ecosystem: Environmental > Terrestrial > Soil > Wetlands > Peat | place: Sweden: Abisko, Stordalen Mire... | reverse complement strand
GATCTACCTTGCCTTCTTTCAATTCGTCCACAATGCTCGCAAAAGAGGAAAGGCACTGCTCGGCGCCCTCGTGGCAACCTTGGTCGGCTGACCATCAAACCAGCACCCCGGAACACAGGAAGAGCCATTTTTTATATCGATGGCCACAACGTCATCGCGTCGCGCGGACGTAGAGCGTGGTTATTGCCCGCATAATCTTGGGGAACCGACCTAACGCGAACTGAGCCGCATGGAAACACCCTCTTTGTGACTTCTTTGAGTTCTTCGTGTCTTTGTGAGAAATCTTTTCTTTTTCCCCCATGAAAGCGCAGTTGCACAGCTATGGACTGTGCGTCTCCCTAACGCGAATTGAGCCAAACGGTGTCGTGGGCTCTGCCCACACCCGCAAAGGGCCGGTCGGCCCTTTGAACCCGTGACGGCTCGAGGAGCGGACGCCGCCGCCGGTCAGGCGGTCCCGGAACCGGGGCCGCGACGGTCCCGAAGCGCAATGTTGATGGCGCGGTCGACGATGAATTGCGGCCGGCGGCGCACCTCGTCATAGATGCGGCCGATATATTCCCCCAGCACCCCCACCGCCATGAGCTGGACCCCGCCCAGGAATAGCACCAGCACCGTGATGGTCGGCACGCCCAACGGATAGTTCTCGCCGATCACCAGCTTGGTCAGGACCATGTAGACGATGGCCAGCAGACTCAGCAGCAGGATGCCAAAGCCGCTCCACAACAGGAAAGACAGCGGAAAGGTCGAGAAGCCGAACACGCCGTTGAAACCGATTTTCAGCGAACCGAGATAGCGGTTGTACTTGCTGGTCCCGGCCTCCCGGGCGTCGCGCTCGTACTCGACGAAGGTCTGGCGGAAACCGACCAGCGAGACCAGCCCGCGCAGGAAGCCGTGGCTTTCCCCAAGACCGCGCAACTCTTCGATCACCCGGCGCGACAGGATCCGAAAATCGCCGGTGTTGCGGGGAATCGAGACATCCGAGATGCGGTTGATCAGGCTGTAGCCCAGCTCCGCCACCAGTTTCTTGACCGCGGTCTCGCCCTTACGGCTCGAGCGCCGGGCCGTGACCACGTCATAGCCGTCACCAAGCCGGGCGTACATGGGCAGGATGGTTTCCGGCGGGTCCTGAAGGTCCACGTCGATCACCACGCACGCCGCGCCGCGGCAGTTCATGATCCCGGCAATGGTCGCCGCCGGCTGGCCAAAGCGCCGGCTGAACACCAGCAGGCCGATCCGCGGGTCGCGCACGCTTTCCTCGACGATGATCTCTTCGGTGCGGTCGGTGCAGGGGTCCAGGCAGAACAGGATTTCGTAAGACCCGATCTGCTCCAGCACCGGACGGATGCGCCCGAGGAACGGACGGATATTGTCCTCTTCCTTGTAGACCGGTACGATCACGGATAGTTTCGGCGCCGCCGTGATGTCGTCATGCATGGATCCCACTCCCGCCCCAGCCGGTCCCGGAGATAAAACGACTGATATGAAGGTCATTGCCAGGTGAACGGCAACCGCCCGCCCGGCGCGCCGGGTCGCATTCCGGGCAGGGGCAGGCTGTGGCTCTTACATCCGATCGGGATGCGGCTGTCAAGGACTCCCTGGCGGACTCCCTGGCGGCGCCCCGGTGCCGGCCCCTTCCCCCGAACCCCCGTCCCCGCACCCTTCGACCAAAGGCCGCCGTCGTCATGATGATCAAGATGAATTCCTGGACCGAGCTGCTGCGCATCGGCCGCTTCGGCCTGGTCGGGATCACCGCAACCCTGGTCTACGCCGCGTCGTCCCTCCTTTCAGTGCGGGAACTCGGAGTTACGACGGTGGTCGGAACGACCATCGGCTATCTGTTATCGACGATAATCTCTTATTTCGGGCATATGGGCTTCAGTTTCTCGGTCGAGTCCGACCATGGCGACTATCTTCCGAAATTTGCCCTGCTGTCGGTCATTTCCTACGGAATCAATGTCGGGATGGTCATACTGATCGTTGATTACTTGCAGTTCCCCTATTCGGTCGCGGTGGCCGTGCTCACCGTGATGATCCCGATCATCAACTATCTGCTCAGCCGTTTCTGGGTCTTTCGCCGGGGTCTTCACCGTCTCGATCATGGTTCATGACCGCAACTTTGCCGAAGCTTTCAATGATCCGACGTTCGGGCTATTTTGCCGCGGCCCGCACCCGGCCCGCCCGGAGCATCGCCGCACCCGCCCCAACCTGATCGACCCCATGACCGCCTTCGGAAAATTCCTGTCCGGCTTCCTCGACTTCCAGCGCGCCCGCCTCGAAGCGGACCCCGGCGTGTTCGCCCGGCTGGCGCTCCGGCAGACACCGAAATGCATGGTCATCGCCTGCTGCGATTCCCGGGTGGATCCGGCAATCCTGGCCAACGCCGAACCGGGCGAGTTGTTCATCGTGCGCAATGTGGCCAATCTGGTCCCGCCGTATGAACCGGACAGCCGCTACCATGCGACCAGCGCGGCGCTGGAATTCGCGGTCAATGCCCTGCATGTGGAGTACATCATCGTCATGGGGCACGCCGGCTGCGGCGGCATCCAGGCGATGCTGGCCAACGACCCCGAACTCACCCCCGAGCACCCGTTCATCCATCGCTGGATGAGTCTTGCGGAACCGGCCCGGCAGCGGACTTTGGAACTCCTGGCCGACCAGCCCCTGGAAAAGCAGGCGGCTTTTTGCGAGCGCGAGGTGATCAAGGTCTCGCTGCGCAACCTTGTCTCGTTTCCCTGCATCGCCGAGAGAGTCGCGGCCGGCACCTTGCACCTGCGCGGCCTTTACTTCGACATCGCCGGCGCCACCCTGTTCCAGTACCGGGAGGACAGCGGGTCTTTCGAGCCGGTGCGTTGATGTTTTGCGGGCTCTGCCCACACCCGCAAAAGGCCGGTCGGCCCTTTGAACCCGTGACGTCCTTGTAGGTCAGGGAGCGTCCGCCGGAGTGGGCGGCTCAAGCGCCGGCAGTGCCAGATAGTGCAGCCGCTTCATTTCCTGGCGGCCCCGGGTCACGGTCTCCAGGATCAGGCCGCAGCCCAGACTCAGAAAGGCCAGCAGCATCATGCCCATGGCCAGCACCGCGGTCGGCAGCCGCGGCACCAGCCCGGTGTCGAGGAAGGTCGCAACCACCGGCCCGATCATCACCGCCGACGCCAGCGCCAGCACCGCGAACAGGGTGGTGAAGAACGCCATCGGCCGCTCCTGCTTGACCAGCCTCAGGATGGTGCCAAGAATGCGGAAACCATCCCGGAAGGTGCGGAGCTTGCTGGTCGAGCCCTGGGGCCGGTCCTTGTAGGGAGTCTTGATCTCCACCACTGGCAACTGGAGTTCGAGGGCGTGGACGGTGAGTTCGGTTTCGATCTCGAAGCCGCTGGACAACGCCGGAAACGACTTGACGAAGCGGCGCGACAACACCCGGTAGCCCGACAGCATGTCGCCGATCCGGTTGCCGAAAATGCGTGCCACAAGGCTGGTCAGCAGCACGTTGCCAAAGCGGTGGCCGGGCCGGTAGGCCGCCTCGATCCCGGTGACGCGGGCGCCGTTGACCATGTCGAGTTGCCGGGACAGCAGGCCACCGACCAGCGCCGGGGCGCTGGCGGCGTCGTAGGTGTCGTCGCCATCGACCAGAACATAGATGTCGGCTTCGATATCGGCGAACATCCGCCGGACCACATTGCCCTTGCCCTGAAGCGGCTCGCACCGGACCACGGCACCGGCGGCACGGGCAATCTCCACCGTGCGGTCGGTGGAGTTGTTGTCGTAAACGTAAATGATTGCCTCGGGCAGCGCCCGCCGGAAATCACTCACCACCGCGGCGATTGCCGCCTCTTCGTTGTAGCACGGCACCAGCACCGCCACGCGGAAAGAGGGGGCCGACTCCACCCCGGACACGGTCACGCCCCGGCTCATCCGATCCCCCCGGCGGCGCACACGGTCTCGCCGTGGCGGGTGCAGGCGGGTTCGGCCAGTTCGACAAACAGGTCGGTGACGTCCTCGGGCAATGGCAGCCGGCTGCGATCCTCTCCGGGAAAGGCGTTGGCACGGAACAGGGTGCGCCGGGGTCCGGGATCGATCAGGTTGACCCGCAATTCCGGCCGGACCACCTCGGCGGCGTAGGTCCGCACCAGGGTTTCCAGCGCGGTCTTGCTGGCGCCGTAGGCGCCGCGGAACGGCGCAATCGTCCCGGTCGCGGCGGTATCGGTGACAAAGATCGCCCGCCCGGCGTCGGACCGGCGCAGCAGCCGGTCAACGGTGGCGATCAGCCTGGCGTTGGCCAGGACGTGGAGGGTATGGGTCATCTGCCAGGTCCGGGGGTCACAGGCCGCCACCGGCGCCAGTGCCCCAAGCACGCCGGCATTGCCGACCAGGATATCGAGGCGGCCATGCCGTTCATAAATCGCCGGCCCGAGGGCGTCAATGGCGTCCAATCGGGTCAGGTCCTGGGGAACCAAGGTGGCCGGCCGGCCACCCTCCCCGCGGATGGCATCGTCCACCGCTTCGAGGCCGCCGACGGTGCGGGCAACCAGCACCACCTGGGCGCCCTCGGCGGCAAAGCGCCGGGCCACCGCCGCCCCGATGCCGCGGGACGCCCCGGTGATCAGCGCGACCCGTCCGGCCAGCCGTCGGGTCGAGGTCATGATCCCGGAACTCATACCGGCAAGCCTTGTGATTGACCCATGGGGCTTTGCCCCATGGGCGCCAGGATATCACTATTGTCTTGATTTTGCAGGGCTCTGCCCTGCACCCGCAAGGAGGCCCGCCTCCTTGACCTCACTCACGTCACGGGTTCAAAGGGCCGATCGGCCTTTTGCGGGCGTGGGCAGAGCCCACAAAATCCTTTCATTTCAACGACTCATCGTAACCGGGCGCTGCTCGTGCAGCGCCCAGACCAGCAGCGCCAACACAATGAAGGCCCCGCCCTGATGGGCGACGGCAACCGGCACCGGCACCGCCAGCAGCAGGGTGGTAATGCCAAGGCCGATCTGGACCACCACCATTGCCCCCAGCGCGGTGGCAATCCACCGGGTTCCGGCGTTCAGAGCGGCGCCGGCAATCAGAGTCCGCACCCAGTAGCCCAGCACCACCGCCCCGGTGGTCAGCGCCAGCCAGCGGTGGCAGAACTGAACCGTCGGCGGATTCTCCAGGATATTGATCCAGGCCGGCCGGTAAAACCAGGCTTCGTCAGGCAGCAGGACGCCGTTCATCAGGGGAAAGGTGTTGTAGATCAGGCCGGCATGCAGCCCGGCGACCAGCGCCCCCCAAAACAGCGTCACCAGCGCCAGCCCAAGCGCCAGCGCCAGATGGCGGCGCAACGACCGGGCGGGGGCCAGTGCGCCCGAACCCGCCTCCGGCTGCAACAGGTTGAGCGCCTGCCACAGCATCAGGGTAAAGATCAGCACCGCGGTGGAAAGATGGGCGGCAAGGCGGTAATGGCTGACCGAGGGGCGGTCGACCAGACCGCTGGCCACCATCAGCCAGCCGACCACCCCCTGGAGTCCGCCCAGCAGGAACAGGCCCAGCAACCGGGGCATCAGGGAACGGCTGATCGCCCCCCGGAGCCAGAACCACAGGAACGGCACGATGAAAACCACGCCGATCAGGTGGGCGAACAGGCGGTGAAACCACTCCCACCAGAAAATGGCCTGGAACTCGGACAGACTCATGCCGTCATTGACCGCCCGATACTCCGGCGTCGCCTGATAAAGGCCGAACACCCGCTGCCATTCCAGTTCCGAGAGCGGCGGCAGGACCCCGACCAGCGGCTTCCATTCCACCATGGAAAGGCCGGAATGGGTCAGCCGCGTCACCCCGCCGATCACGACCATGGCAAAAACCATGGCGCAGCAGGTCAGCAGCCAAAGACCGATCGCCCGCCCGGCCCGGAGTCCGGCGGGGTCCGGGGACAAAGCCCCCGGTTGCCGAAGGCTCTCTGTCATTCTTTCCCCAAAACGGTAATCGCACTGCGCATCTTGTTGTGCTCCAGGCCGCAATACTCGCTGCACACCAGGGACATCGAGCCGGGTCCGGCCGGGGTCAGAGTCAGCAGCACGGCCCGGCCCGGCACCAGCAACGCCTCGTGACCATCCAGGACCATCCCGTGCAGGATGTCCTCGCTCGCCACATGCAGCCGGTAGGACTGACCGGCCTCCAGTTCCAGCACCGGGCGGAAATGCCAGCGTTCGGCCGCAAGATACACGTCGCCGGGCGGCGGCCGGACGATGGGCAGGCCATCTTCGGTTTCGCCGACACGGAAGCGCGCCACCATGGCGTCAAGGCTGGCATTGAATGCCGCAGTCCCGATGGCCTCGCTCTCGAACGTCGCCTGCGGCACCCCGCGCCAGGCCGGCATGGCCAGGAACGCCAGCACCAGCAGGGCACCGACGCCGATCACCGGCAGCCGCTCAGCCATGGGAAGCCTCCTTCCGGGCCAGCAACCGGGACAGCACCAGCGCGATGAACAGCACCCCGCCCACCACCGCCGCCACCCCGCCCAGACCATAGACCCCCATCGCCACCATCTTCAACGGGCTGTCCAGGCCCTGGGCCGCGGCGCCCATGGTCTTGCGCGGCACGCCGGCGGCCCCGGCCACGAACATGCCGAGACAGAACACCAACTGGCCCCAGCCATAGAGGTGAAGCGGAATCCGGGCCAGGGACGCCCTTGCCTCGCGGCCCAGCACGGGCAGGATCACCGCCACGAACAACACCATGAACGCCAGATTCACACCGCCGATGGCGGCATGATAGTGGGACGGCGTCCGGGCGTCGCTGGCCCCGAGAAAGAAGCCCATCAGGCCACCGACCACGAACACCACCAGGGAAACCGCCAGTCCCTGAAGCGCCGCCGACCCGGCCAGTTCGGCCCGCCGCCGGATCAGCAGCGCCGCAAGGCCGCCGCCCACGATCACCGGTGGCAGGGTCAGCCCGTACCACAGCAGGCCGGTAAAGGCGAGGCGATGCTCGAGCCCGAGCACGTCGAAAAGGCCGTAAAACACCGGTCCGGCCAGGACGAACACCACCATCGAGCCCAGCACCAGCCGGAACAGGACCGGGGGTACCGGCGTCTCGCCCAGCACCACTTCGGCAACCGCGGTCCAGGCCGCCAGCATCAGCGCCGTGTTGACGAATTGCAGGATATGCCCGCCGCCCCAGAACAGGCGTTCGTTCAGGGTCTCGAGATCGAGACCCGCAGGCAGGCTGAACCAGGCCAGGGCAAAGCACAGCAGCGCCACCAGATAGCAGAGTCCCCCGACCCCGACCCCGAAGCCGCTGCAACCGGCGAAACCCCGGGGATTGGCCAGCAGGCGGATCACCGCCAGCGCCACCCCCGCCGCCACCAGCGCCAGCCCGAGGTAATACAACGGATGGACCACCACCGGCACGTAATTGTTGAGTTCCGGCTCTCCGACATTGAGCAGCGCCGGCACCACCAGCAACACCGCACCCACCACCGACAACGCCAGCCCCAACCGCCCGCACCAGGCCAGACGCGGCACCACCGCGCCACCGGCAGCGGTCACCAGCACCGTAAAGGCGCCCAGCACCGCCAGGAACCACACCACGAACGAGAGAATGACGTGCGTCACCAGCGCGGTGTAAAAGAAACTCTGCCACGACCAGGGCAGCAGCACCTGAGTCTGGGGCACCCGCGACAGCACCAGCAGCAGCGCCAGCGCGCCGGCCGCGGCCAGCGAACCGACGGCCAGCAGCGCCCAGCCCCGAAGTTCGGCGCGTAAATCCGGGGACAAAGACACTCCGGCGGCAAAAACAGGGTTTCGGCCCAAGACGCCTTCCTCCTCCTTAGGCAACCTCTGACCTGACCGGCCCCGGACCCCATGACGTCGTCATGGAATCAAAACGTCATGGTTTCCAAAGGCCCCCGGCCTTTGGCGGGTGTGGGCGGAGCCCACGTACCGACCTGATCTCAAGGACATCCCTTGTATCCTGGCGCCTGTGTATCCTGGCGCCTGTGTATCCCGGCGCCGTGGGGCAACGCCCCCGAACCCCCGGGCACCTCAGCGCCAACCGGTATCGAGGAGCACCACCACGAACAGTGCCGCCAGATACTGCATCGAGGCGAAGAAATTCCGGCGCGCCCAGAAGCGGTTGGGCGCCTTCACCAACTGCCAGTTGCACCAGAGCAACAGCAGGCCGAGCACGATCGACAGCACCCCATAGATTTCGCCCATCTCGCCCAGCCACCAGGGCAGCGCCGCGACCACCACCATCAGCAGGCTGTTGGCGAAGATCACCCGCGCCGTCATGGCATCCCCGGCCAGCACCGGCAGCATCGGCAGCTTCGCCCGGGCATAATCGTCCTTGATCAGAATCGCCAGCGCCCAGAAGTGGCTCGGCGTCCACAGGAACAGTACCGCCGCCAGCAACATCGGCAGCAGCAGCCGATGGGGATCCACCGCCGCCGCCCCGGCCAGCACGGCAAAGCTGCCGGCGGCGCCGCCGATGACGATGTTGAGCCAGGTCCGGCGCTTCAGCCACACCGTGTAAACGATCGCATAAAAAAACACGCCGAGGAACAGGTGAAGGGCGACCATGCCGTTGAACGCCCACCAGGCCAGCGTCAGCCCGGCCGCGAGCAACGCCAGCGCAATCACCAGCACCCATTCGGGATGGGCCATCGCGTTGCGGGCCAACGGGCGGTTGCAGGTCCGCTCCATGTCCCGATCGATGTCCCGATCGTACCAATGATTGAAAACCGAAGCCGCCGCCGACCCCAGCATCATTGCCACGGACAGCACCACAACTTCAACGCCGTCGAAATGATGAGCGATGGCGCAATAGCCCATGACCGCACTCAAAGCGATCATGACCCCGATGCGCATCTTGAAAAGCTCGATATAGGAGCGGATGGGCATGCTCTGTTCTCGTCTCAACCTGTTGCCACGCCGGCATCCCCGGACGCCTGACCAGCCTGGATTCTTTACCGGACCGAACTCTCAGGGGTTTCCAGACGCCGGTTGTTAAATCGTCACTCAAATTCCCGGAATTCTACCTGTTACCAGAATCGTACCCGAAAGGAACACCCCGTCCTCCGGCCGAAACCTGTCCCGAAGAGGACCGGCACGGTGCCGATGACCAGGCAGGCCAGGGCAAACTGCGGATTTTCATGGACGGCGTCGTTCCCGAAGGCCGCCGCCATCCCGACTGTCCGTCAAACGCTCTGCCGCCGCAGGACGGCTGCGGTTTATACCGACGCGACCGTTGGCTGTCAATTTCAATCCCCGCCACTGTTGGTTCTGACAGGTCACTCAGGCCCCGGCAAGGTTAATATTTTGGCGCCACGGGTTAATGGAACTGCACCGCGGACCTCATCAGAAGCAACTATCGGGAAAGCCTCAGCTTGAAGTCCTCTTGGTCGGCGGCCGGGACCCCGACATAATTTCCTGCGATACAGTCATGCTGCCAGTCATTATATGTCATAATCGGACACAAGATGCCTTCCAAAAGCTACCGAAGGCCGGGCCGCGCCGCAGATCAGGACAATCACAGGAAAGCTGACCGTTGCTGATCGGAACAGCGAAGCTCATCCTGGGGCAATGGGCCTCGCGACCGGCATTCATGATCGCGAGGCACCGGCCGGGGACACGATGCCGGCGCCGGAATGTTTCCGCCGGCAGGTCGCGGTGATCAGCCCGGCTCGAGAAACCGGGGCGAGCGCAGCTTGCGGGCGAGAATCTCGCTTTGCAACCGCACCAGCACCGCGGTCACGAAATAGAGGGTAAAGCCCAGCCCCATCACCAGCAGCGGCGCCAGCATGGCGGGATCGATGGCCGGGGCGCCCAGGCGGCTGACGCTGGCCGGTTGATGCAGGGTGTTCCACCAATCCACCGAAAACTTGATGATCGGCAGGTTGACCGCTCCCACCAGCAGCAGAATGTTGCCGGCAGCGGTGCCGCGGCTGGCGTCGTCAAAGGCGTTCACCAGCGCGATGTACCCGAGATACAGGAAAAACAGGATCAGGACGCTGGTCAGCCGGGCATCCCACACCCACCAGGTGCCCCACATCGGCTCGCCCCACAGGCTGCCGGTGATCAGGCAGATGGCGGTGAAGCCGGCGCCGATCGGGGCCGCGGCCTTGGCGAACAGGTCGGCCAGGGGGTGTTTCCAGACCAGCCCGACCGCCGCCGCCGCCGCCATCCCGGCATAGACGAACATGGCCATCCACGCCGCCGGAACATGGACATACATGATGCGCACGGCCTCGCCCTGCTGGTAGTCGGGCGGCGAGCCGACCAGCGCCAGGGCGAGGCCGGCCAGCAGCGTCACCACGGTCAGCCCGGCGCTCCACGGCAGCACGGCCGCGGCCAGACGCTGGAAACGGGCCGGACTGGCGAAGCGATCGATCATGGATGCACCTTTCGGATCAGCGGCTCGACGTCTTCCGGTGCCAGCGGCCCGACATGCTTGTCGAGGATGCGCCCCTGGCCGTCGATGACAAAGGTTTCGGGCACGCCGTAGACGCCGAAGTCGATGGCCACCCGGCCCTCGGGATCGGCGCCGATGCTCGTGAACGGATTCCCGTACCGGTCAAGCCAGGCCACGGCATCCTCGGGCCGGTCCTTGTAGTTCAGCCCCCGCACCGACACCCCGGCCCGGGCCAGATGCAGCAACACCGGCTGCTCGGCCCGGCACGGCGCGCACCACGAGGCGAACACGTTGAGAAGCTGGGGCCGGCCGGTGGCCAGCGCCGCGCTGTCGAGCCCGGCGCCCAGGCCGGGCAGTGGCGGCAGGGTAAAGGCCGGCACCGGCCGGCCGATCAGCACCGACGGCACCAGATGGGGATCGCGGGTCAGGCCGGCGGCGAAATACCCCACCAGGGCGACGAACACCAGCACCGGTACAAGATAAAGCCATCTGGGCATGGAATCACCTGCCGCCGCTGCCGGGGACGACCGCAACCGGAACCGCAACCGCCGCCGCGGCCGGACGCCGCCGCACCGCCGGCGCCCCCACCCGCAACCGCCGGTCCCCCAGGCTGACCAGACCGCCCGCCACCATGACCGCGCAGCCCAGCCACAACCAGGGCACCAGCGGATGGTGATAGAGCCGGACGGTCCAGCCGCCGGCGCCGTCGTCGTCCCCGAGCGCGAGGTAAAGGTCGGCGGTCCCGGTGGTGTGGATGGCGGCATGGCTCAGCGCCATGCCGGTGACGGTATAGTGCCGCTGTTCCGGGGTCAGCAGGCCGATCCCGCGACCGTCCCGCGTGACCGCGAAGGTCGCGCGTTCGGCATCGTAGTTGGGACCCGTGACCGGCTCGACCCCGCGGAAGGCGAGACGGTAGCCGGCGATCTCGACGGTCTCGCCGGGATGGACCAACTGGATGCGCTCCGAGACCCAGAACGCCGAACCGGTCATGCCGGCAATGGCGATGCCCAACCCGGCATGGGCCAGAGTCATGCCCCAGACCGCGCACGGCAGGCCAAGCGCCCGTTGCACGCTGGTGGCCAGCGGCACCCGGAACAGGGCGATGCGTCCGGCCCACTCGACCCAGGCGCCAAAGAACGCCCAGGCCGCCAGCGCCACCCCCACCAGCGCCATCACCGGCCCGCCGCCGTGACTCCAGAGCGCCGCCAGCACCGCCACGGTCGCCAGTCCCGCCACCAGCGCCAGCCGGCCCAGCACCCCGGCCAGATCCGCGCGTTTCCAGGTCAGCAGCGGCCCGATCACCATGGCCGTGACCAGCGGCACCATCAGCGGCACAAAGGTCCGGTCGAAAAACGGCGGCCCGACCGAAACCTTGCCCGCCCCGAGCACGTCCAGGAACAGCGGGTAAAGCGTGCCGATCAGCACCGTGGCGGTGGCGGTGGACAACAGCAGATTGTTCAGGACCAGCGCGCCCTCCCGGCTCACCGGCGCGAACAGGCCGCCGGCCTTGAGCGCCGGGGCCCGCAGGGCGTAAAGCAGCAGCGAGCCGCCGATGGCCACGGTCAGCAGCCCCAGGATAAACACGCCCCGGGCCGGGTCCACGGCAAAGGCATGAACCGAACTCAGCACGCCCGAGCGCACCAGAAAGGTGCCGATCAGGGACAGGCTGAAGGTCAGGATGGCCAGCAGCACGGTCCAACTCTTGAGGGCATCGCGCTTTTCCACCACGATGGCCGAATGCAGCAGAGCGGTGCCGGCCAGCCAGGGCATCAGCGAGGCGTTCTCCACCGGGTCCCAGAACCACCAGCCGCCCCAACCCAGGGTATAGTAAGCCCACCACGAACCGAGTGCGATGCCCAGCGTCAGGCAGGTCCAGGCCGCCAGCGTCCAGGGCCGGACCCAGCGCGCCCAGGCCGGATCCACCCGGCCTTCGATCAGGGCGGCGATGGCAAAGGAGAACGCCATCGAGAAGCCGACATAGCCGAGATAGAGGAACGGCGGGTGCAGCGCCAGACCGGGGTCCTGGAGCAGCGGATTGAGGTCGTTGCCGTCGGCCGGCGCCGGGTCCAGGCGCTGAAACGGGTCCGAGGTGGCAAGAATGAACAGCAGGAAACCGAAACCGGTCATCGCCTGCACCGCCAGCACCCGGGCCTTGAGCGGCGGCGGCAGCGACCGGCCGAAGGCCGCCACCGCCGCCCCGAAGCCGGCCAGGATCGTGACCCACAGCACCATCGAGCCCTCGTGGTTGCCCCAGACCCCGGCGATCTTGTAGAGCAGGGGCTTGGTCGAATGGCTGTTCTCGACGACGTTGAGGACGCTGAAGTCGGAGACGACGGCAGCCTGGAGCAAAGCGGCAAAGGCAAGGCCGATCAGCCCGAACTGGGCCAGCGCCGCCGGCCCGGCCACCGCCATCCAGGCGGCATCGCCGCGGGCGGCGCCCGCCAGCGGCAGGGTCGCCTGAACCAGCGCCACCAGCAGCGCCAGCACCAGGGCGTAGTGGCCGAGTTCCGGGATCACGGGGGTCAAATCTCCTTTTTTGCCTCCGGCGGCCAAGGGGGACCCCTTGGAACCCATGACCGGGGTCCGGGGAGGGGCTATCTGATCAGGGTTGCGGTTGCATGCTCTCCCGGATGACCGGCGCGCCTGAGGGCGTCGGCCACCGTTGGCGGCATGTATTTCTCGTCATGCTTGGCCAGCACCTCGCGCGCCTCGAACACGCCGTCGGGTCGCAACTGCCCCTCGGCGACCACCCCCTGGCCTTCGCGAAACAGATCGGGCAGCAGGCCGGTATAGCGTACCTCGACGCTGGTTTTCAGGTCGGTGACCGTAAAACCCACGGTAACGCCGTCGGACTGGCGCTGAACGCTGCCGGCCGCCACCAGACCGCCGACGCGGATGCCGCGGCTTCCCGGCGGATGCTCCTTGAGGTCCGAGGGGCTGTAGAAGAACACCAGATTGTCCTGAAAGGCGGTCAACACCAGCGCGGTCGCGGTGCCGAGGCCGAGCATGACCAGCACCAGCACGATCAGACGACGTTTTTTCCGGGGAGTCATGGGCGTGCGATACCGGCCATAGGACTTTCCGGTTTCCAAAGGCCCCCGGCCTTTGGTGGGTCCAGGGCAAAGCCCTGGTCGGGGGCAAGGGGGCAAAGCCCCCATCCTCTGTCAGGCACCGCATTCACTCAGGTTCACCCCGCCCTGACCGGCGCACGGCTCCCAGGGCCGCCAGCATCTCCCGCCGCCGCCGCCGCGACCGGAGGCTGGCCACCATCATGACCCCCAGCACCAGCAGCGTCACGGCATAGGCCGACCAGACATAGGCGGCATAACCGCCCATCGTCAAAAAAGCGGCAAAGCCGCCTGGCGCAAAAAAAGCGGCAAAGCCGCCCGGTGCAAAGAAATCCGCCATGGCATCCATAGGGAACGGCGCCCGACACCCGGGCGTTTCCGGGTCCGGACGATGATAGGGGGACGTCCGGTCTTTCGTCCAGCGTCGTTTTCGCCGGCAAAAAAGAGGTCTGGCTGACGAAGCGCGGGACGCTCCGGTCGGAAGCGCCCCGCGCCCGGACGAGAGAACACTGGGCGAAAAAACAACGGACGCCGGCTGTCAGTTTCCGAGTGACCTTGCCGTTCTCCGAAACCTACCCATTTATCCCAAGAGATAAACGGCGTTCGGTTCCTGCTTCTTCGAGGCTGGTTTCACGACCGGCTTTGCGCCGACCGCCAGAGCCTTCCTCTCCACAGGCTGACACCCCTCGGGCAGCCGTGCCCGTGACGCCCCCGTCGCGCTATGGAACGCAGCGAACATCACGACGGGGCCCCTCCGCACCGCGATGTTCGCGACCCCGAACGCGGCGTCAGCCCTGGCGCCAGGCTGTGGAGCGGTGCCCGTTGCGAGCCTGTGGCCGTGACCAAGGGCGGGCATTCCCGAGAACTGTGGGCCGCCGTCATCGCGCCCTCATCTCCGATTTGCCGACTTTGAACCTGCCGCCTGTCGCCCTGCAAAACCAATAGTTGCCAAATGCTCACGAAGCATCACTCTTGACAGACGGTTTCCGACAGCGCATCGTCACCCCGGCGGCCGGACAGGGTGCCAACAACACCCTGCCCAGCCTAACCACGAGTGATCGACTGGAGATCGTCCATGGCTAAAGCGGCATATATCATGCCCGTGCCTCTGCGCGCACGCTTCTCTCTCGCTTCGGCGGACGATGGCGGCCCAGGAACCCTTGAGGTTCTGGCGACCCGTAACTGTCT
>Ga0302319_10014578_pt1 | contig 14637 bp, 13 predicted proteins | sample Bog_T0_2_FD_203319 | JGI IMG/M metagenome (GOLD analysis project Ga0302319, IMG submission 203319) | Peat permafrost microbial communities from Stordalen Mire near Abisko, Sweden - Bog_T0_2 | ecosystem: Environmental > Terrestrial > Soil > Wetlands > Peat | place: Sweden: Abisko, Stordalen Mire... | reverse complement strand
TGATCTTGGGGTCATGCACCAGCGCCCGGCAGATCGAGGCGCGCTGCTGCATGCCGCCGGACAATTGCCAGGGCAGTTTCTTCTCAAAACCTTCGAGACCGACCAGCTTCAACAGCGCCATCGCGCGCGGCAGATATTTTTCGCGCGGCAGCTGCTTCATGTCGATTGGCAGCATGACGTTGGCGAGGATATTGCGCCAGGGCAGCAGCAGCGAATTCTGAAACACGATCCCGACATTGCCGTGCGGCTTTGTCACCGCCTCACCCTCGACCAGAATCTCGCCGGTCGAAGGCGCCAGCAGCCCGGAAATCATTTTCAGCAGCGTGGACTTGCCGCAGCCGGACGGTCCGACAACGACGAAGAACTCGCCGGCGTTGATATGAAAGTCCAGCGGCCGCAGTGACGGAACATCGCCGTCGCGCGACCGATAGGTCTTCGACACGCCCGAAAGCTGAATTCCCGGCGTGCCGCCGGCGGCGCGGTCGGACACCAGGCGCAGATGCGCGGTTGGTTGCGTGAGGCCGGTGGCAGCAGTCATTCAGGAACGTCCGTTAAATCGCGATCACGCTTAGGTACGAAGGCTCACCCTCCCCCGGAGGCGAGCCTCCAGGCGAGGTAAGTCACAGCCACGCTTACTTCGGCAAATAATCATTGGTATAGAACGCCTTCGGATTTTCCTTGGCCTTGGCGTCGAGTCCGCCATATTCCACCATCAGATTGATGGTGTCGGTCATGTTCTGGTCGGTGACCTGGAACGGCCGCTTGCCTTTGGTTTCCGGGGTGCGATAGAGCGGAATCGTCAGTTCAAAGCCCTGCGTCAGCGTCTCGATCTTGCCACCCTTGGGATTGGCATCGAGGATCGACTGTGCGGCGGCCTTCGGGTCCTTCTCGGCGGCTTCGACGGCCTTGGTCGTGGCCGACATGAAGCGCTTCACGAGATCGGCGTTGGCCTTGACGTATTCGGTGTTGGCGATGATGCCTGATGAGACCATGTTGATGCCGTAGTCGGCGAACTTGATCGGGTAGACGTCCTTGCCGGTAGCGTCCTTGATCTTCATCGACTGGTCCATGACGTAGCCGAGCAGCAGATCGGCCTGCCCGTTGATCACGGCGTTGAGCTTGGTCTGGCCGTCGCCGGCCACGGTGCTGAAATCGCTTTCCTTCAGGCCGGTCTTCTTCAGAAACAGCGGCCAGATCTGCGTCATCGAATCCGCTGGCGTAATCGCCACGGTCTTGCCCTTGATATCCTCGGGCTTCCTGATTTTCTTGTCGACAAAACCCATCACTGACATCGGGCTGGTCTGCAGCAGCACGCCGGTGGCGACCACGGGCGCGCCCTTGATGGCGGCACGCATCATGGTGGGCACGTCGACATAGCCGAAATCGGCGGTCTTGGCGGCGACGGCCTGCGTGGTCGCTGCCGAGCCGCGGCCTTCCTGGATATCGAGATCGATGTTTTCGGCGGCATAGAAGCCCTTGGCCTTGCCGTAATAGAACGGCGCGTGCTCGCCATAGACGTACCAGTTCAGCATCAGCACGACCTTGTCCGCCGCCACCGCCGGGGCCGCCGCGAGCGCCGTCCCGATCAGCACCGCCGAAAATGCCGCTATCAATCTCAGCATGCCATCCTCCCGTTGATGTCTTGTCCGCCTTTTTGCGGGCGGCTTGTTCCAGCTTCGCACCGCTTACGCGGCGAAAATAAATTCCTCGCGCTGGCTGACGTGCCAGGGAATCACAAGGCGCTCGATCCGGTCGACGATCCAGAACAGCACGACGCCAAGCAGCGCCAGGATCACCAGAGCCGCGAACATGGTCGGCAGGTCGAAGGTGCCGATCGAGCGCTGCAGCACATAACCGATGCCCGAATTGGAGCCGACGAATTCACCGACCACGGCGCCGACCACGGCCAGCGTCACCGAAACTTTCAAGCCGGAGAAAATCGCAGGCATGGCGTGCGGCAGGTTGACCGCGCAGAACACGTGGAAGCGGCTGCCCTGCATCGCCCGCGCCAGATCGACCATCTCGGGATCGACCGACTTGAATCCCTGCACCGCCGACACCACCACCGGAAAAAAACCCAACAGAAACGCCGAGATCACTTTCGGGATGATGCCGAAGCCGAACCACACCACGAACAGCGGCGCGATCGCGATCTTCGGCACCGACTGCGAGAACACCAGCAGCGGATAGACGTAGCTTTCCACTGTCCTCGATCCCGCGATCAACATCGCCACGGGAATCCCGAATACCGCCGACAGCAGGAAGCCGCAAATCGTCGCATAGGTCGTGGGCCAGGCCTGCCGCAGCAGTTCCGGCCAATCCTGCCACAGCACCACGACGACATCGCCGGGCGCCGGGATCTGATAGGCCGGTATCCGGAACAGGCGAATGGCCACATCCCACGCGACCACGATAAAAATCAGAAACAGAAACGGCCGAATCCACGCCGCGTTCAGCGCCCTCGACACGCCTCGCTGGCCTTCCGGCTCGACCACGGTTCTCTCCCTGTATCCAGCGGTTTTCTCTTACAAATTAACTTTTTGGATAAATACTGTCTAGCGTTTTCCGGACGGCGAGTAAAAGCGTGAAGCACGTTTTCGCGCCAGTGACCCGGGCATCCCTGTCAAGGAGCATTCACGAGAATAACGACATGAAAGGCCGTGATAAGCCCGGATGATCGTTATACCTTCGTATCAAGTCGGCTTCGTGCCGGAGCACGCAACCGCACGGATTTGCTCCCGCCGAAGGCAGCGACCGATTTTCCGGTCAACGCCGCCAGCACCAGCGCGACCATGTGGGCGAGACGTTCGTCCCGGGCTTCCTTCTTCAGCAGATCACGCCCGAAGAACACACTCAGCGTAGCGTTGTTCGACAGATAGAAAAAGCATAAAGCCGCGATCGAAATGTAGAGCTGGACCGGATCGACCGCGACGACGAAGTCGCCGCTTTCGACGCCGCGGGTCAACACGGTTCGGATCATCTCGACGAACGGCGAATGCATTGATTTGATCTTGGTGGAGCGCTTGAGATGGCGCGCCCGCTCCAGATTTTCGGTATTCAGAAGCGCCAGGAGTTCCGAATTGCGGAGGAAGTAATTCCAGGTGAAGTCGATCAGAAGCTCGATCGCCCTGGGTGGATCGAGATGTTCCAGGTTGAGCCCGCGTTCCTCGACCCTGATCTTCTCATAGGCGCCTTCGAGCACTGCGAGATAGAGATCGTCCTTCTTGCCGACGTGATAATACAGCATGCGCTTGTTGGCACCGGCGTTGGCAGCGATCCGGTCGACGCGCGCGCCGGCAAGCCCGTGGGCGGCGAATTCCTGCTTCGCGGCCTCGAGAATGCGAAGCCGCATCCCCTCCGGGTCGCGCTGCCATTTCATAATCTTTTTTGCCTTGGCCAAAACGGTCGCCCGGTGATTGCAGATAGCAGATGTAGCACGCGAAACACCGTCTGAGTATGAAACCTGTCATTTCCGGCCGACACGAAGCATTGAACCCGGAAACCAAAGATTTCCCGATGTCCACAAATGCAAGGAAGTGCGCATTGCGCGCCTGCGGAACGACGCGAGCACTATATATTTCAAATATATTCAGCCCGGCGCCGTCCGCTCCAGCAGCAAGGTGTGGATGCCGCAGGCGCCGTTGCGCACGCTGACCACCCTGGTGCCCGGCTTGCGGCCGGCACGCACCTCGGACACATCGATGTTCGCCGCCAGCAGGCGAGCGCGCGTCGCGTCGATGTCGGCAACGCGCCAGCTCAATCCCCATAATTTGTCGTGGGTCTGGTCGGCGCCGGCGACCGGCCGCCGCACCACTTCGACGATAAGGTCGCCGCAGCGGAATAGCATCAGCTGCCCCCACTCCTGGTGCGAGCGGTCGAGCGCCATGTCGAGCCCAAGACGTGCGCCATAGAGCGCCGCGGCGCGTTCCGGATCCTCGGTCGAGACCACGACATGGTCGAGCGCCAGCACCGGCGCCGTCTCCGTCGCCGGCGAGCGCGGGCGCTCCTCGGCCAGTTCCAGAAAAAACATCCTTATGCCCCGTGTCAGCTCAGTTGCAGCGCGCGTGCGCTTCCAGCTTAAGGTCGCGCCCGAACCGGAATCCCGGCTCTCGACCTCGGCGACCGGGTCCGGCTTCAGCGCCAGCCGATCGAGCCTGCGCTGCATTTTCGCGACGTCGCCGACCCGGAAGCATATGCTGGCAAGCCCCTCGCCCCAGATTTTCATCACGGCGCGGATGGGATCGGCGGTCGGCGATGCGCCGGCCGGCGCCATCAGCTCGAGCGTCATGTTGTCGAGGGTGAAAAGCACGGTTTCGGCGCCCTCGCTCGCGCTTCGCCAGGACGGCGCGCGCCCGAGCAGTAATTCGTAGGCGGCGGTGCCCGCCCCGATATCCTCCAGCAGCACGACGACATGGTCGAGCCCGATGATCAAGGAAACAGGCCCCTGGTGGTCTTCGCGGCACGGACCTTTTCCACCCCGATCGCCATCGCGGCGGTGCGGTGCGAAATCTTGTCGGCCTTCGCGCGCGTCGCCATGTGGTCGAAGGCGCGATCGAGAATCTGGTATTCGCGCCGCATCACCTCCTCTTCCTCCCAGAACAGCTGCTGCAGGTCCTGCACCCATTCGAAATAGCTGACCACGACGCCGCCGGAATTGCAGAGAATGTCGGGAATCAGGAAGATCTCGTCCCGGCGCTTTTCCAGCACCAGGTCGGCCTCCGGCGTGGTCGGGCCGTTGGCGCCTTCCGCCAGCACCCGGCATTTCAGGTTTTTCGCCACATTGGCGTCGATCACGCGCTCCATTGCCGCCGGCACCAGCACGTCACAGGGCAGCGTCAGGATTTGAGCCGGATCGAACTGCAGCTCGTTGGAAAATCCGGCGAGGCTGCCGTGCAGGCCAGCGTGGCGCATCAACGCGGGAATATCGAGGCCGGCCTTGTCGTAAAGCGCGCCGGTATGGTCCGAGACCGCGATCACCTTGAGGCCGAACTGATGCAATCCGAGCGCTGCATAGGAGCCGACATTGCCGAATCCCTGAATCACGGCGGTGGCGCCGTTGAGATCGATCGCAAGCTCGTTCATCACCCGTTTTGCAAGATGCGCCACGCCCCGCCCGGTGGCTTCGCGCCGGCCCAAGGTACCGCCGGAGGCGACCGGCTTGCCGGTCACGATCTCGGTCACCGTGCGCCCCTGGTACATCGAGTAGGTGTCCATGAACCAGGCCATCACCTGCTCGTTGGTGCCCATGTCGGGCGCCATCACGTCGGTATGGGGGCCGACGAACGGGATCATCTCCTGCATATAGCGCCGCGACAGCCCTTCCAGCTCGCGCTTGGAAAGCGTCGTCAGATCGACCCGGACCCCGCCCTTGGCGCCGCCATAGGGCAGGCCCACCAGCGCGCATTTCCAGCTCATCCAGATCGCCAGCGCGGCGACCTCGCCGATATCGACGCTGGGGGCAAACCGGGTACCGCCTTTGGTGGGACCGAGCGTGAGGTGATGCTGCACCCGATAGCCCTCGAACACCGCAATCGAGCCGTCGTCGCGATGGATCGGACAGGAGATGGTGAGGGCCCGCTTTGGCAGCAAAAGGCGGTCGCGCTCGTCCATCGGGATCGACAAATGGTTGGCAATGACGCTGAACTGGTTCACCGCCATATCGAACACCGGACCAGTATAGACGGTCATGGTTCCCTCCCTATTTGTCGGTCAGGAACGAAAGGATAGCCGCGGGCCGAAAGGACCGGCGCGGCACGCTGACCATGCCCTGGGACGGTCGTAGTCCGGCCCCATGGTTATCTCAAGCGATTAAGACGGCAGCTTTGCGAATAATTTTAGCGAATCACCGGCCTGAACCAGTGCTAGTGTGGGGTGCCGCCGGGACCACCCATCAGCGCATGACGGATCAATTATGCAGGCCCTCTTCATCGGACAGACCTATATCGACGTTACCTTCATTACCGACCACATGCCGACCGGCGACGAGAAGCATGTCGCCAAGGACTATGCGGTATCATTCGGCGGCAATGCCGTCACGGCCGCTTTCTGCTGCGCCAAACTCGGCGTCGTGCCGGACCTGATCGCGACGGTCGCCAATGACTGGCTGGGTCGGATGTTCCAGGACATGTGCGCGAAGTACGGAATTTCGGTCCATCCGCGCAAGGTCAACGCCTCCTCGCTGTCCTTCATCATGCCGAAGGACGGCAAGCGGGCGATCGTGCGCTGTCGCGATGACGAGCACATTCATCCATTTCCGATCCTCAATCTCAAGGGCTGCCGCGCACTGCATGTCGACGGCCACCAGCCGGACGCCGCGCTCCATTACGCGAAGCTCTGCCGCGAGGCCGGCATCCTGACCTCGCTCGACGGCGGCGGCTTGCGCAGCAATACCGACGAACTGCTGGAATTCATCGACATCGCGATCGTCGCCGAGCGATTGTGCGAGCAAATGGAAAAGACGCCGGAAGAGATGCTGGATTACCTCAAGAGACGCGGCTGCCGCGTCGGTGGCATCACCATGGGCGAGCGCGGCCTGCTCTGGTACGACGAGACCGGCGCCATCCATACGCTACCTGCGCTGCCGATCCCGCGCGAGCGCGTCATCGACACCAATGGCGCCGGTGACGTCTTCCACGGTGCCTATATCTATTCATACCTCAGCAATCCGGGCAAAAGCTGGCATGACCATTTCGTGTTCGCGCGCGCCGCGTCCACATTCAAGATACAGCGCCTCGGCAACGAGGCCGGCTTACCAACACTGACCGACATTGAAGTGGTCAAGATGGCGTTCGCGAGCCGCGTGTGACGGGATGAATCTGGCGCTAGCATGAGCCGCGTTTTCGTTGCTGGCAGCATCAACATGGATGTCGTGGTCACGGCCGAACGTCATCCCCGTATTGGCGAGACCGTTGTCGGCAAGGCGGTACTTTATTTTGCCGGCGGCAAGGGGGCCAACCAGGCCGTCGCGGCGGCGAAACTGGGTGCGCGGACAACGCTGATTGGCCGTGTCGGACAGGATGCATTCGGTGGCGAGCTGAAGACGTTCCTCGCGGCGCAGGGTGTGGACCTGAAATTGGTATGGGACACGGCCGGAGTCCACACCGGCACGGCTCTCATTACCGTCGCCAACGCCGACAACAGCATTGTCGTTGTGCCCGGTGCGAACGCGTCGGTGACGGCAGCCGACATGGAGGCGCCCGGGCTTGCCCGGGGCGACATCGCGCTCAGCCAGTTCGAAATTCCGCTGCCCGCGATCAGCGCCTTCTTTAAACGCGCACGCGGGGCCGGCGCGATCACCATCCTCAATCCCGCGCCCGCCATCGAATTCGACCCCGAATTGCTCGATCTCGTCGATATCCTCATCCTCAATGAGAGCGAACTCGGCCTGCTGGCAAAGACCGAACTTTTGGACACCGACGATCACGCACGTTTCATCGATGCGGCACGGTCGTTGCGGGCTGGCACCGACAAAACCGTCTGCGTGACCCTGGGCCGTCGCGGCGGGGTTGCGCTGGTCGGCGGCGAGCCGGTGATCATCCCCGGCCGTCGCGTCGAGGCCGTCGACACTACCGGCGCCGGCGACTGCTTTGCCGGTGCGGTCGCCGCACGGCTTGCAGGCGGAAAATCCATTCGCGATGCGCTCGACTACGCCAACGCAGCGGCCTCGATCTGCGTGCAGCGGATGGGCGCGGCGCCGTCGATGCCGACGGCGGCCGAAGTTGAAGCCGCTCTATCCGCGGTTGGTACCGGCCTGCGAGGTCGGCACGACGTGGAGTTTACGCCAGCGCAGCCTTCAGATCGAAGCTGAGGTCCGCCGCCTGTTCCGGTTCGATCGACCGGTTCAGGGCAAAGATCTTGCGCCCGAACACGTGGTCCGCGCCGCGGTTGATCGACTCGACGCCGACCAGTCGCCCGGACCTGTAGCAGAACGCCGAGAACGACCTTTGCCCGCGGTCGCCGCGCACCACGACGCGATCATATCCGGTGGTCAGACCCGCGATCTGAAGCTTGTCGTCGCCCTGATCGCTCCAGAACCACGGCAGACCGTCATAGGTTTTGGCATCGCCGGTGAGCCGCGCCGCGACGCAGCGCGCCTGATCGGTGGCGTTCTGCACCGATTCCAGCCGCAGCGATCCGCCGAAGCGCGGGCTTGCGAACAGTGCGCAATCGCCGATCGCCGAGATATTTTCATCCGAGGTCAACAGTTGCTCGTTGACGATGATTCCCGCTGCGACCGGCAAGCCGGCTTCACCGGCCAGTTCGACATTGGGCAGCACGCCGACGCCGACCACGACCAGATCGGCCGGCACGTGGCTGCCGTCGCTGAGGCTGACGCCGGTCACATGGCTGCCGTCGCTCTCGATGCTCGTGGCCTGCACGCCGAGATGAATGCGAATGCCCGCCGCGGTATGGCGCTCCTGAAAATAGTCCGAGATTTCAGCCGTGACCGCGCGCGCCATGACACGGGCGCCGAGTTCGACGACATCCACTTCGAGGCCCTTGATCCGGGCGGTGGCGGCGAATTCCAGGCCGATGAAACCCGCCCCGATCACGACGACATGCCTCGCCGATCCAATGCGCTGCCGCAACGCCTCGCTTTCATCGAGAATTCGCAAGTAGCGCACGTCTTCGAGATTGGCGTTGGGGATATCGAGCAGCCGATTGCGCGCGCCGGTGGCGAGCACCAGATGCCCGTAATCGAGAAATGAACCCGATGCCAGCAGCAGCCGGCCTGCCGCTCGATCGATGAAGGCGGCGCGATCGGCGATCAGTTCGATATTTTGGTCGCGGTAAAACTTGTCGGGCCGGAACATCAGGCTGTCCGGGCGGCCTTCGCCCTTCAGATAGGCCTTGGACAGAGGCGGCCGCTGATACGGCAGATGCGCTTCATCATTGATCAGGCAAATCCGCTCGGCAAACCCATGCTGCCGCAACGATGCCGCGACCTGAAAGCCCGCGTGGCCGGCGCCGACGATCAGCACTGCTCCCTGTGTCATTGCCTCAGACCGGCACGATGCGAAGCGGCAAGGTGTTGAACCCGCGCAGCGTATTGTTCAGCCGCCGCGTCGGCTCGCCGGTCAGTTCGAACGAGGCGACACGTTTGGCCAGCGCGCCGAACAGCGCCTCGCTTTCGAGCCGTGCCACCGCCTGCCCGACGCAGCCATGGATACCGGTGCCGAAGGTCATATGCCCGGTGGCGCGCCGCCTGACGTCGAAAGTGTCGGGCCGGTCCCAGCGCCGCGGGTCGCGGTTGGCCGAGGCCAGAAACAGCAACACCTTCTCGCCGTTTCCGATGCGTACGCCGCCGACCTCGACTTCCCTGGTCGTGGTCCTGAAGAACGTCTGCAGCGGGGCCTCGAAACGCAGCACCTCCTCGAACGCGCCGCGAATCAATTTCGGGTTTTCACGCACAATCGACCATTGCTCGGGATGACTGGCGAAACAATACAGCGCGTTGCCGAACCCGTAGACCGTGGTGTCGACGCCGGCCGAGAGAAACGAGCGCACCAGCATGCCGGCCTCGGATTCCGACAGTTCGCCGCCATCGACAGCATCGAAAATCTGCATGCCGAGGCCGGCTGGCGCCAGCGCCGCGCGGCTGCATTTCGACATGATCCAGTCGCGCACCGGCCCGGCATTGGCCATGGCGCGGTCGAACAGATCGTTACGGGGGCCGAACGAGTTGAATACCATGCTGCCATAGGGCAGCAGGTTCTCGCGGCCGTTCTCGGAAATTCCTACGGCGTCCGGGAACACTTTTAAGGGATAGGCTTCGGCGAGATCGGCGATGCCGTCGAACTCGCGTTGTTCGACCAGCCGTGTCACCAGGGCCTCCGCCTCGCGCTCGAACGTCGCGCGCAAACCATTGACCGCGGCCGGCGACAGAATTCGGGTCAACACCGCACGGGTGCGGGTGTGCAGCGGCGGATCGGCCTCCAGGATGATGCTCGGCGGACGCCATGGCGGTTCCTTTCGGAAATCGCTCAGGCCTACCCCGGCCGACGAACAGTAGGTCTGCCAATCGGTCAGGCCATCGCGGACTTCCTCGTGGCGGGCCATGGTCCAGATTCCGTATTGTTCGAGCCACACCACCGCCCCGGCTTCGCGCAGCGCTTCGTGGTGAGGATAGGGATTGGTCAGAAACCCCAGCGAAAACGGATCGATGGCGGAAACCGGACGGGCAACTGTCGTATCCATACTTACCACACCTGCTCCGCTCCCTGCCGTTGCGATGCGATTATCCTGTCTCGCCGCTTGACGTCCATTTTGCAGACTTCGCCGGGGATTGTCACCCCTTCCCTTCTGCTATTTAAATGCCCCGGCAACCTTCGCGACCAAAGGTCCGCCTGCAATGTCGACAGACCCACATGCGCACTCCCATCCCGACGATCCGGCGCTGCTCAGGGTCGAAGGCCCGATCGCCACGATTACGCTGAACCGGCCCGCGGCGTTCAACTCGATCGACCTTTCGATTGCGAAGAAGCTGCAACAGCTCGGCGCCGAGGTCGAGTCGTCAGCCGACATCCGGGTGCTGGTGATCGAAGGCGAAGGCCGCGCGTTCTCTGCTGGCGGCGATCTGCAGACCATCGGCGCGGCCGCCGCCGCCGACAACATCGCGCCGGTCGTCGGCGAACTGCTCAAACACTATCACGCCTTCATCGAAACCCTGCGGCGGATGCCCAAGATCGTGCTGTCAAGCGTTCACGGCTCCGCGGCCGGCGCGGGCATGGGACTGGCGTTTGTCGCCGACCTCTGCATCGCCGCCGATACCGCGCGCTTCACCCCGGCCTACGCAAAAATCGGCGTGTCGCCGGATGGCGGAAGCACCGTCGGCATGGTCGGCACCGTCGGCGTCCGCCGCGCTTTGCAGATATTTCTTGCGGAGGACAGCTTCTCCGCGCAGCAGGCCTACGATTGGGGTCTGGTCGCCAAAATCGTGCCCGCGACCGAGTTGAAAGCCGCGACACGCCAATTCGCCGAACGGCTGGCGCAAAACCCGCCGGCCGCCATCGCCGGCACCAAGTCACTGGTTTATCAGGCTGCGAGTACCCCGACCGGGCAGCAACTCGACGCCGAAGAAAAGAACATCATCGAGTCCATGAGCACCGACGAGTTCCGCGTCGCGGTGAAGAAATTCACCAGCAAGGAGAAGTAAGCTCCGGGTCGTCACCGCGAACGCGGGGACCCATAACCACTGATGTTGGTTGTGAACGGAATCGCAGCTCCAGCTTACCGCAACAATAAACATCGGTGGTTATGGGTCCCGGCCTTCGCCGGGACGACAGGGTTTATCGGTACGCAGGCCCTTCACTCCGGGCAGATATACCCCGTCCCGGCCGGCGACTTGAAGCAGCCGACCGATTCCGGGATCACATGCTTGGGCAGCCACAGCACCACCTTGGGGAAATAGATGGTGAAGCAGATCGTCACCAGGAACACCACGTAGATAGGCAGCGCCGCGCGCAGCGCCTTGCCGAAACTGACGCCGACGAATTTCGAGGCCATCAGCAGCACCAGCCCGTAAGGCGGGGTGATCAGCCCGAACGCCAGCGTTGCGATCAGCACCACGCCCATATGGACGCCGTTGATGTCGCCGGCCTGGGTCAGCGCATTCACCAGCGGCATGAAGATGATGATGGTCGGCACCGGCTCGATGAAATCGCCGACCACGGTAAACAGCAGCACCAGGAGCAGCATCATGTAATGCGGGTCGTTGCCGGCAATCGAGATGATCCAGTCGGCGATCACGATGGCGCCGCGCAGATAGGCCAGCATCCAGCCGAAGGCGTTGGCCGCGCCGATGGTGATCAGCGGCAGCGAGAAGATCAGCCCGGCCAGGCAGAAATCGTAGGGTATCTTGCGCAAGTGCCCGCGATTGAGCGCGGGGATCACCACCGCGATGATCCATATCACCGCGACCACTCCGGCTTCGGTCGGCGTGAACCATCCGGTGAGGATGCCACCGAGCAGGATCACCGGAATCATCAGCGGCAGCGCGGCATCCGCCGTCGCGAAGGCGATCTGGCGGAACGGCGCGCGCGGCTTGCGCATGCCGGAGGGCCCGAAGAAATAGCAATAGATCATCAGCCCGAAGCCGATCATGAAGCCGGGCACCACGCCGGCCATGAACAAGCCTGCGATCGAGACGTTGCCGACCGCACCATAGACCACCGCGGTGATGCTCGGCGGCACCAAGGCGGCGATGGTGGACGCCGAAGCGATGATCGCCGCGATGAAAGCCGGCGTGTAGCCCTCCCGCTTCATCGGTCCGCCCAGCGCCCGGCTCATGACGGCGACATCGGCGGTGGTCGAGCCCGACATCTCCGAGAAGAACATGCTGAAGACGACGACGACCTGCGACAGCCCGCCCCTGATATGCCCGACCAGCGACAGCGACAGGTTGGCGATCCGCACCACGACATTGGCCGAACTCATGAGTTCGCCGACCAGCAGGAAAAACGGAATCGCCAGCAGCGCCTCGGAATCCATGCCGTCGAAGATTTTCTGAATGATCGCCGCCAGCGAAACATCGGTCAGCATGGCGCCGATGAAAACGCCGGCCATCAGCGAAAACGGCACCGGCACGCCGAGATAGCCGAAGAACAGGAAGCAGAACGACATCAGTCCGAGGATGACCGGTGCGCTCACGGCCGCGCCCTCGTCTGGATGGTGGTATCGACCGGGGGAATCGGCAGGTCCTCATCCGGTGGTTCGGGATGATCGAACCCGTTGACGATGCCGTTGACCAGCTGCTCGATCGTGAACAGTCCGATCAGCAGCCCCGCGAGCGGGATGGCCGCATAGAGCGAGGCGATCGGCGTGCCCGAGGGCAGCCGGAAACTGCCAAAGCCGCGGAGAAAGTTGATGTAACCGAACCAGACCAGGCAAAACGCGACGCCGAGCACCACGATCCGGATCACGATCTCCACGATCAGCCGCGGCGTGCCGTGCAGCGCCTCCGAGATCGCGGTCAGGTACAGATGATCGTTGCGGCGGGTGGCGACCGCGGCGCCGACGAAAATCGCATAGATGAACAGTGTGGAAGTGACCTCCTGCAGCCACAGCCAGGGATGGCCGATGGTGCGGGTGATGATGTCGAACATGACGGACAGCGAGAAGCCGAAACACAGCAGGCCACAGAGGATCATCAGGATCAGTTCGAGCCTGTCGAACGCCCGCCATTTCAGGTGATGCTGCCGCTGCAACACCAGTTTGTCGGCGATCGTCATCCGAAAGTTCTCCGTCGTCCCCAAAAAACTTTCTCGTCGTCCCGGCGAACGTCGGGACCCATAACCCCCGGCGCCTGTTGTTTGCAAAGCCGGCTGCCCGATCGCCTCACCGACAAGCCGCGGCGTATGGGTCCCGGCGTTCGCCGGGACGACGCGCGGAGAGACGCCGAGCCGCCGTCACCTAATTGATCGCCCGGATCAGGGTCTTGATCTTGTCCGCGTGCGGGCCAAGGTCTTTGGCGAGCTTGTCGAGATAGGGATCGGCGATCTTCTGGAAGCCCGTCTTGTCGACATCGGTGACGATCTTGACGCCCATTTTCTCGAGCTTCACGGCCGCGGAACGCTCGAGATCGAACGCGCGCTTCGGCTCCTGCTGGCTGACATCCCTGGCCGCAGTCAACACCCACTGCTTCTGCTCGGCGTTGAGGCTTTGCCAGAGTTTGTCGCTGATCCAGACGATCGCGTTATTGGCCTCATGCTCGGTCATCGACAGCACGGGCGCCACTTCATAGTGCTTGTTGATGAGATAGACGTTGACGGCGTTCTCGCCGAAATCCATCACGCCGGTCTGCAGCGAGGTATAGACGCTGCCGAACGGCATATGCACGGTCTGCGCACCATAGGCGGCGAACATCGCGTCCTCGGTCGCGGTGGCCTGGACGCGAACCTTGTAACCTTTGAGATCCTCGACCTTGTGCACTTCCTTCTTGCCATACATGTTCCGGAAGCCTTGCGTGGCCAGTCCAATCACATGGATGCCCTGCGCGGTGTCGTCGATCATGTCCCGGATCGCGTCGAAGATTTTCGGATCGCCCATCGCCTTGATGTTGTGGTCTTCCGACCGAAACAGAAAATGCAGCGACATCACGCCGGCCTGCGGCGAGATCGTGGAAGCATTGGCGGAGGAAACGACCGCGAAGTCGATATCGCCTGACCTGACCAGCTGCAGGATCTGCGGCTCCTGTCCGAGCTGGGCACCGGGATACTGGTCGACCAGCATGGTGCCCTTGCTCAATTCCTTCAGTTTTGCGGAAAAGATATCGTAGGCGATGCTGTAGCCGGAATTGAGCTGCTGATCGTGGGCGAAGCGGTAATGTTTTGCTTCCTGCGCGCCGACGCCGGCGGCGGACATGACCATGACCGCAGCCACCAACCCACCAATGGTTCTTGCCAGATAATTCACCGTTTCCCCCGTTTTGATTTTCTCAATCATCCCATCGGGGTTGCAACATTGTCAATTGGACATCGGGCGGCTTCAGCCCTTCCCCTCCCCGCGCATGAAGTCGAAGTCGCAGCCTTCGTCGGCCTGCAAAATGGTTTCGTTGAACAGATGCGCGTAGCCGCGTTTGGCCCAATCCGGCGTCGTGACGGGCTTCATGGCCGCGCGGCGCTTTTCCAGCTCCGCGGC
>Ga0302319_10014577_pt1 | contig 14637 bp, 11 predicted proteins | sample Bog_T0_2_FD_203319 | JGI IMG/M metagenome (GOLD analysis project Ga0302319, IMG submission 203319) | Peat permafrost microbial communities from Stordalen Mire near Abisko, Sweden - Bog_T0_2 | ecosystem: Environmental > Terrestrial > Soil > Wetlands > Peat | place: Sweden: Abisko, Stordalen Mire... | reverse complement strand
GCGTCGCGGGCGACGAGCGCTTCGGCTTCCGCGACCGCCGCCTTCTCGTCGCGCAGGTTGATGAAGATGGCGGGATCGTTGTGCTCGCGAATCCGCGCATAGCTGCGCGCCACCGTTTGCGCGGGCGCGAGCCGGCCGGCACGATGCGCGGCGACGATCTCGGCGACCGTCTCAGTCACGCGTGGCCCCGATCGGGTAGCAATTCGGTGAAAGCGGCAACAGGCTTCTCCGGATGAATGACGGGAACGGAGCCGCTGCTGATTGCACTCCGCGACTGGAATCCCGGCACCAACGAAGCAAGCGGTGTGCCATTGTGTACACCCAAGGCAGCTCACGCAACTTCTAAAAAAATTCTATATTTTCAGTGCCTTGGATGATACTCCATGCCGCGGCTGTGGCCTGTCGGCCGGCCGCCTTGCATGGCCATTGCTCAAATTTTAAGCAGGGTCATCGACCCGCGCCCGAGCCCGCCATCAGTCAAGCTCGGGCCGGCCGGCATAGCCGCAATAGCCGTGGGCCGTCACGCTGTCCTCGCCACCCTTCAGATGCGAAAGGTGGAACTGGCGCCAGCCCATGCAGTCGCCTGCGATGCAGTGATTCATCTTCTCCGAGTCCTGAAACCCGTCCGTCAGCGAGTTGTGCAGCCGGTTGTTGCTGTCGATACGCACATAGGGACACCATTTGGTGCGTGCGACCTTGTCGCTGACCAGCATCGGACTTCTCCGCAAATTTGCTGGAGTGTGTCGGCAAGCAATTAAGTGATGCTTAGGCCTCGGAGCGACGCGAAGACGCGAAAGCCGCCACGGGCTAGAGGTTTTCGGTCGGGAAGCGGGCCGCCCCTCCGGCTTCCCACGCCTTGCGGCGGGTCGGCCAAATCGCCACAATTCCGGAGTGATTCGGCTGAAATCCTTGCAATGAATCGTCAACAGCGCCGCGCTGCCGCAAAGGCCGTCAAGAGCTCGAGCGATTCGCCCGCGGCGCTCTTCGAGGCAGCGCTCCGACATCTGCAATCAGGCCATTTCGCAGAATCCGAGAATTGCTGTCGTCAAATCCTGGCTGCCAACCCGCAACATGCCGATTCTTTTCACCTGCTTGGCCTGATCTCTGTTGAGACGAAAAAATACGACCAGGCGATAGAGTTCATCGCGCAGGCGATCAGGTGCGATCCAAATAATCCGGACTACCTTTCGAATCTGGGCATCGCATTGCAACGTCTGGGCAGGCTGGACGAGGCGATCAAGAGTTACGACCTGGCGCTATCAATAAAGCCGGACTCCGTCGAGACATGGCTGAAGCTTGGCCATCTCCTTGAAAAGCGGCAGCATTTCGATCAAGCGCTGCTGGCTTATGATCGCGCGCTCGAAATCAATCCGCACCATGCTGAGGCGGCAAACCATGGCGGATTGCTGCTATTCGCGCTGGAACGATATGAAGAGGCGCTTGCCCGATTCGATCGACTGGAGCAGATCAAGCCGGGCCAGGCAGACACATGCTATATGAGAGGCCTCTGCCTCGATCGTCTCCTCAGGTACGACGAAGCATCCGTCATCTACCGCAAAGCGCTGGAGATTGCCCCCGATCTGGCTGAAGCCAACAATAATCTGGGGATCATTCTTCGAAAGTCGTCCCGAGACGCCGAAGCGCTGGCCTGTTTCGACAAGGCACTCCAATCCAAGCCCGCATTTGCCAAAGCTCTGAACAATCGCGGCCTTTCGCTATCCGAATTGCGCCGGTTTGAAGAGGCCCTGGCGAGCTTCAGCAGGGCCAGTTCAGTCGATCCCGAATATGCCGACGCACATTTCAACGCAGCGCTCGTTCGCCTTCTCACCGGCGACCTTGAGGCCGGATGGGTTGGGCGGGAGTGGCGATGGAAGATCCCGGCACTTGGCTTGCACGCGCGCGCCTTCGCCCAGCCGCTTTGGCTCGGCGACAGTCCCCTGGCCGGGAAAACCATCCTTCTCCACAATGACGAGGGATTCGGCGACGCGATCCAGTTCGCGCGCTATGTCCCAATGGTCGCAGCACTTGGTGCGCGGGTCATTCTGGAGGTCAATGAGGCGCTGCGAGCTCTGCTGAGCGAAGTACCGGGTGTTTCACAATGCCTGGCAAAATCGACCGCTGGGCTGCCGGATTTCGACTTTCATTGCCCGCTGGCAAGCCTGCCGCGGGCATTCAGAACGCGGGTCGAGACGATTCCATCCGCGGAGTCGTATTTGCCTGCCCCGACGGACGTTCGCCGGCAGCCGTGGGAAAGCCGCCTCGGCCCCCGAGACCGGCCGCGCGTCGGCCTTGTCTGGTCCGGAAACCCCGATCACAAGAATGATCGCAACCGATCACTGGCGCTAAGCGCGCTATCTCCGATCCTGGATCTCGACGTCACATTCGTGAGCCTGCAGAAAAACGTTCGGCCCGAGGACAAGGTCACCCTTCGGGAAATTGGCAGCGTTCGGGACATCGAGGAGCATTTACTCGATTTCACGGACACGGCCGCGCTGGTTTCGTGCGTCGATCTCGTCATTTCGGTGGATACGAGCGTCGCTCATCTCGCCGGCGCGCTCGGCTGCCCGGTTTGGATACTGCTCCCGTATTCCCCCGAATGGCGCTGGCTGCTCGATCGCGACGACAGCCCCTGGTACCCATCCGCACGCCTTTTCCGCCAGACCGAAACCCGCCAGTGGCCAGGCGTTCTGGCCCGGGTTCGTGCCGAGCTCCAAGACCTGATCGCTGCCTGGCGGCCTGTATAAAAGCGTAAAAGGCTGTCGGCGCCGAAGCGGCCGTCGAACCGGCGTTTACGGGCTGAGTTCGTCCATCAGACTGCAGAGCTACAGCAGGCTGACGCGCTTCCGCGCAGCGGCGAACCGCCGATGGAATTCTTCCGCGCCGAGCTCGGCGCATTCGCGGAACGTTTGATCAGCGCTGATTTCGTCGGCCGCAGGGTCGGAACTATGATTCTTGCCATTCGCGCATGGCATGAACTATGGTGCATGGCGGCTGGGGAATGAGCCGAAGGTTTTGAGTGGCGCCAGCGGTTCACGCTTGCCGCCAGCCGAGGATTTCGCGCACAAAACGCATCACCTGTAACGGAGGGGAACGAGGATGAGAACGGCATTCTGGCTGGCGGGCGCGATGGCTCTGGCGCTGGCGCAACCCGCCGCCGCGGGAGACACCATCAAGATCGGCTTCGTCTCGACGTTCAGCGGTCCGGCGGCGGCGATCGGCAACGACATGCGCAATTCGTTCGAACTCGCGCTCGATCATCTGGGCCGCAAGATGGGCGGCAAGCCAGTCGAGGTAATCTACGAGGATGACGGGTTCAAGCCGGATGTAGGCAAGCAGAAAACCGAAAAACTGGTGCAGTCCGATCATGTCGACTTCATCGCCGGCTATATCTGGTCGAACGTGCTGCTTGCCTCGTTGAAGCCGATCGTGGATTCGCAGACCATGCTGGTCGTCGCCAACGCCGGGCCCTCGCAATTCGCCGGCGAATTGTGCTCGCCTTACGTGTTCTCGACGTCCTGGCAGAACGACCAGACGCCGGCGGCGATGGGCCTCTACATGAACCAGAAGGGCGTCAAGTCGGTGTTCCTGATCGGCCCGAACTATGCCGCCGGCAAGGACATGCTGGCGGGCGTCAAGAGCACCTTCAAGGGCGAGGTCAAGGGCGAGGAATATACGGTGTGGCCGACCCAGCTCGATTTCTCCGCCGAGCTCTCCAAGGCGCGTGCCTCCGGCGCGGAATCGATCTTCGTGTTCTATCCCGGCGGAGCCGGCGTGCAGTTCCTCAACCAGTATGCGCAGGCGGGCCTGAAGGCGCAGATGCCGCTCTATACCGCCTTCACCATCGACGAATTGTCTCTGCCCCTGCAGAAGGAGAACGCGCTCGGCGTGCCCGGTGCCCAGGAATGGGTCAACGACCTGCCGAACGAGCAGAACAAGAAATTCGTCGAGGATTACCGCAAGAAATATCCCGGCCTGCGCCCGACCTATTACGGCGCGCAAGCCTATGACGCCGCGCAACTGATCAACAGCGCGGTGGTGGCGGTGGGTGGCGACACCAGCAAGAAGGACGCGATGAAGGCCGAGATGGAGAAGGCCAACTTCAAGTCGCTGCGCGGTCCGTTCAAATACGGCAACAACCACATCCCGATCCAGAATTTCTACCTGCAGGACGTGGTCAAGGACGCCGACGGCGCGCTGTCGCTGAAGACTGTCGCGACCATCGTCAAGGACAACCAGGACAGTTTCCACGACAAGTGTCCGATGAAGTGATCGTCGGCCGATCCCGACAGCGGCGGCGCTCCTGCGCTGCCGCTGTTTTCCTTTCGGCACGTGTCTTGCTAGCCAACGGACGTTCGATCCACCCAGAGTCCCCATGCTGCTCGTCGTTGAACAATTCCTGAACGGGCTGCAGTTCGGCCTCTTGCTGTTCCTGCTGGCGGCGGGGCTGACGCTGGTGTTCGGCATCATGGATTTCGTCAATCTGGCGCACGGCTCGCTCTACATGATGGGCGCCTATTTCGCGGCGACCTTCGTGGCCTGGACCGGCAATTTCCTGCTCGGCATCGTGCTGGCGCTCGGCGCGACCTTGCTGCTCGGCATCGTGCTGGAATTCGTGGCGCTGCGGCATCTCTACGGCCGCGATCATCTCGACCATGTGCTCGCCACCTTCGGGCTGATCCTGTTCTTCAACGACGCGGTGCGGCTGATCTGGGGCCCGGCGGGCCTGGCGCTGTCGCTGCCGGCCTGGCTGACGGTGCCGGTCGCGATCCTGCCCGGCATCTATTATCCGGCCTATCGGCTGGCGATCATCGCAGTCGCGCTCGCGGTCGCCCTCATGCTCTATCTCGTGGTGATGCGAACCCGCATCGGCATGCTGATCCGCGCCGGCGCTTCCAACCGCGAGATGATCGGGGCGCTCGGCATCAACATCCAGCTGCTCTATACCCTGGTGTTCGGCCTCGGGGCGGCGCTTGCCGGCCTCGCCGGGCTGATGCAGGCGCCGATTCTCACCGTGCAGATCGGGATGGGCGAGAACATCCTGATCCTCGCCTTCGTCATCATCGTGATCGGCGGCATCGGCTCGATCCGCGGCGCGTTCCTGGCCGCGATCTTCGTCGGCATGATCGACACGCTCGGCCGCGCCTTCCTGCCCGATCTGCTGCGCAAGGTCCTGAGTTCGGCCGCGGCGTCGACCGCGGCGCCGGCACTGTCCTCGATGCTGATCTATCTGGTGATGGCGATCGTGCTGGTGGTGCGGCCGGAGGGGCTGTTTCCGGCCAACAAGCGATGAAGACCCCGTTCAACGTCCGCAACGTCGTCGCGGCGATGGTGGTGGCCGGCCTGTTGCTGCTGCCGCTCTATACCTCGCTGAGCGGCAACGTGTTCGCGCTGACCTTGTTCACCCGCATCGTGATCTTCGCGCTGGCCGCCAGCAGCCTCAATCTGATCATGGGCTATGGCGGCATGATGAGTTTTGGGCACGCCGCCTATCTCGGCATCGGCGGCTATGCGGTCGGCATTCTCGCCGCCGAGGGCATCGGCTCCGGCTTCATCCAGTGGCCGGTGGCGCTGGCGACTTCGGCGCTGTTCGCACTGGTGATCGGCGCGCTATCCCTTCGCACCCGCGGCGTCTATTTCATCATGATCACGCTGGCGTTCGCCCAGATGGCCTATTACGTCGCCTCCGGCCTGGCCCGCTACGGCGGCGACGACGGCCTGACCATCTACAAGCGCAGCGATTTCGCAGGATTGATCAACCTGTCGAACCGCGTGCAGTTCTATTATCTCTGCGTGTTCTGCCTGCTCGGCGGGCTCTATCTGATCTGGCGCGTCGTCAATTCCCGCTTCGGCATGGTGGTGCAGGGCCTGCGCTCCAACGAGGCGCGCATGCAGGCGATCGGCTTTCCCGCCACCCGCTACCGGCTGGTCTGTTTCGTCATTGCCGGCACCGTCTGCGGCCTTGCCGGCGCGCTGCTCGCCAACAACACCGACTTCATCAGCCCGGCCGTGATGTACTGGACCCGCTCCGGCGATCTGATGGTGATGGTGATCCTCGGCGGCATGGGCACGATGTTCGGCCCGGTGATCGGCGCCATCGTCTATCTGGTGCTGGAGGAGTTCCTGTCGCAGGTCACCGAATACTGGGCGCTGATCATGGGACCGCTGCTGCTCTTGATCGTGCTGTTCGGGCGCGGCGGCATCGTCGGGCTATTGGAGCGGGGGCGTCATGGTTGAACCGCTGCTCCGCGTCGAAAAACTGGTGCGCCGGTTCGGCGGCATCATCGCCACCGACCACGTCTCGCTCGATGTCGCCCAAGGCGAGCTGCACGCCATCATCGGTCCGAACGGCGCCGGCAAGACCACGCTGATCAGCCAGCTGATCGGGCAGCTGATGCCGCATTCCGGCACCATTCACCTGGCGGGGCGCGACATCACCCGCGTGCCGCCCCATCGGCGCAGCGCGCTGGGGCTGGCGCGCTCGTTCCAGATCACCTCGCTGCTGCCCGACTTCACGGCGGCCGACAATGTCGCGCTCGCCGCCCAGGCGCATGACGGGCACTCCTTCCATTTCTGGGGCAATGCCCGCAAGGTGCCGCATCTGCGAAAAGCAGCGCAGGATGCGCTGGAGCGGGTCGGGCTCGGCCATCGCGCCGACGTCGTGGTGTCGCGCCTGAGCCATGGCGAGCAGCGCGAACTCGAACTGGCGGTTGCGCTCGCTACCAGGCCGCGGATCATGCTGCTCGACGAACCGATGGCCGGGCTCGGAGTCACCGAATCCGCACGCATGGTGAAGCTGCTGCAGGAACTGCGGCGCGAGGTTTCCATCGTGCTGGTCGAACACGACATGCCCGCGGTGTTCGCGCTCGCCGACCGCATCAGTGTGCTGGTCTATGGCCGCGTCATCGCCTCCGGCACGCCGTCGGAAATCCGCGGCAACGACGAGGTCAAGCGCGCTTATCTCGGCGACCAGCATGCGGTGACCCGGCATGGCTGAGCTCGCGCCGCTACTCGAAATCGAAGCGATCGAGACCTGCTACGGCCTCAGCCAGGTGCTGTTCGGCCTGTCGCTGCAGGTTCGCTCCGGCGAGATGGTGGCTATGATGGGCCGCAACGGCATGGGCAAGACCACCACCATCCGCTCCATCCTTGGGCTGACGCCGGCGCGCGCCGGCGCGATCCGCTTTGCCGGACGGGAGGTGCGAAAGCTGCCCTCGTACCGGATCGCGCAGCTCGGCATCGGACTCGTCCCCGAGGGCCGCCAGATCTTCCCGAACCTCACCGTGCGCGAAAATCTCGTTGCGGCCTCCGGCAACCGGCTCGGCAATCCCGATCCCTGGACGCTGGAAAAGATCCACGCGCTGTTTCCGCGGCTGGCCGAGCGCGGCAGCAATATGGGCAACCAGCTTTCCGGCGGCGAGCAGCAGATGCTGGCGATTGGCCGCGCGCTGATGACCAATCCGGAGCTCTTGATCCTCGATGAGGCCACCGAGGGGCTGGCGCCGCTGATCCGCGAGGAGATCTGGAATTGCCTGTCGATGCTGAAGGCGCGCGGGCAGTCGATCCTGGTGATCGACAAGAACATCGAGAACCTCACCCGCATCGCCGACCGCCACTACATCATCGAGCGCGGCAAAGCAGTGTGGAGCGGGACATCGGCGGAACTGATCGCCGAGCCGGATCTGCAGCACCGGTTTCTGGGGGTGTGATTCTTCCGCTTGTCGTCCCGGCGGAGGCTGGGACCCATACGCCGCGGCTTCTCGTTTGCGCAATCTGGCAGACGCTCTCTACAAGTCCGGCCGGTGGTTATGAGTCCTGGCGTTCGCCGGGACGACGCGAGAGCCGCCCTCAAAATACCTCGAAATATTCGTGCCGTTCCCGGTCCCAGACCGCCGCCGCAATGGCTCAGTCCTCGAACGACAACCCGACATATTGCTCCGCCAGTGCGGCCTGGGCGGCGGTCGAGGCCTGCAGATGATCAAACTCGTTGAGATTGACGCGGCGGGTAAAGTCGTCGTCGTCGGGAAAGACGTGCATCATCTTGGTCAATAGCCAGGACAGCCGCTCGGCGCCCCAGACGCGGCGTAGCGCCGTTTCGGAATAGCGTTCGAGCCAGCGGCCGTCGCCGCGCCTGATCTGCGCCACCAGCGCGCGATGCAGGTAGAACACGTCGGAGACCGCGAGATTCAGCCCCTTGGCGCCGGTCGGCGGCACGATGTGCGCAGAATCGCCGGCGAGGTACAGCCGACCATAGCTCATCGGCTCGGCGACGAAGCTGCGCAACGGAGCGATCGATTTTTCGATCGACGGGCCGGTGACGATCTTGCTCGCGATGTCGGGCGGGAAGCGGCGCTTCAGCTCCTCCCAGAACCGCTGGTCCGGCCACTCTTCCGGCTTGGTCGCGAGGTCGCACTGAATGTAATAGCGGCTGAGCATGGCGTTGCGCTGCGAGGCCAGCGCGAAGCCGCGGCTGTGCTGGGCATACATGATGTCGCCGAGCGGCGGCGTTTCGGACATGATGCCGAGCCAGCCGAACGGGTAAGCGCGCTCGAAGGTTCGCAGCAATGTCGAGGGAATGCTGTTACGCGACACCCCGTGATAGCCGTCGCAGCCCGCGACAAACGCGCAATCCAGCCGCAGGGTCTGGCCGTCCTTCTCGAAGCTGATCCAGGGCCGGTCGCCGGTCAGTTCGTGCAGCGCAACCTGTCCAACATCGTCGATCAGGCGGCCGCCGTCGCGCCCGCGCACCCGGTAAAGCTCCTCGGTGATCGCGGTCTGGCCGAACGACCACATCTGCTTGCCGGTGTGCCGCCTGGTGTCGATCAGGAAGGGCTCGCGGTTTTCCCATGCGATCCAGCTGCCGTCATGGGCATGGCCCTCGCGTTCCATCCGATCGCCGAGCCCGACATCCCGCAACAGCTTGACGGTGCCGTGTTCGAGCACGCCGGCGCGGATGCGCTTGAGCACGTGGTCTCTGGGCTGCCGCTCCAGCACGACGCTGTCGATGCCATCGAGATGCAGCATATGGGACAGCAACATGCCGGCCGGTCCGCCGCCGACGATTGCGACTTGCGTGCTTTCCATGTTGAATCCCCCAAAAGGCGCCGCGAAGCCTGATGACCGACCGGTTCTACGACTACCCGTCTTGCCGATCAACGCGGCGGCGAACGAATGAAACGGGAGGACGAGCCGGCGGCGGGAGGCGGTGAACGCCCATCAAAACATCTCGAAATATTCGCGCTGCTCCCAGTCCGACACCTCGGCCTGGAAGCGTTCGATCTCGGCGTTCTTGATGTGGACGTAGTAGTCGACGAAGCCTGGGCCGAACGCGTCGCGGAAGAAGGGATCGTCCTTCTGTGCGAACACAGCCTCGCGCAAGGTCTTCGGCAACAGCAGGGCCTGCGTCTCGTAGGGCGTGTCAGCAGAGGGGCCGGGATCGAGCTTGCGGTCGACGCCGTCGAGGCCGGAGAGAATCTGCGAGGCCATGTAGAGATAGGGATTGGCGGCGGGCTCACCGATGCGGTTTTCCAGGCGGGTGGCGGCATCGTCCGGACCGCCGAGCACGCGCACCATCACGCCGCGGTTGTCGCGGCCCCAGATCGCGCGGTCCGGCGCCAGCGAATAGGAGCGGTAGCGCTTGTAGCCGTTGATGGTCGGCGTGGTGAACACGGTCGAGGCGCGGGCGTGTTCCAGCAGTCCGGCGAGATAGGATCGGCCGAACGGGCTCAGGAAATCGCCGCTGTCTTTGGTCATGAAGGCGTTGTCGCCGCTGTCGCGCGACACGATCGACTGATGCAGATGCCAGCCCGACGCGAACACGTTCGGCAATTTCGGGCGGCACATGAAGGTGGCGTGATAGCCGTGGCGATGTGCGATCTGCTTCACGGCGCTGCGGAACAGGATCATGTTGTCGGCCGGCTCCAGGCCCGTCTTCGGCGCAAAAGTGAATTCGCACTGGCTCGGACCGAACTCGACCTCGATCGAGCGCAGCGGCAGGCCGAGCGCCAGGACGTCGCGGCGGATGATCTCCAGCACCGGCTCCATCTGGTCGTAGCGCTGCTCGGTGAGGTACTGGTAGCCGTGCGACAGCAGGCTGACATCGGGCGGCGTGCCGGGCTGGCCGGCATGCTCCGGCGACATTTTTGCGTCTTCGAGTTTGAAGATGTGGAATTCCACCTCGAGTCCGGCGACGAAGTCGTAGCCGCGCTTCGCGAGCTTCGTCAGCACCGACTTGTAGAGGTTGCGGGTCGCGAACGGCACCGGACGGCCGTCGGCGAAATGGACGTCGCACAACAGCCAGCCGGTCGCGGGCGCCCATGGCAGCACGCGGAAGCTCAGGGGATCCGGCACCATCAGCACGTCGGCCGCACCCTCCATCTCGCGCATGCCGAAGCCGCCGCCCGAGGTGAACACCGGAAACACCGTCTTGTGCGAGGTGTCCTTGGCGAACATCGTGGTTGTGATGGTGCAGCCGCTTTCCAGCGAGGCCAGCGCCTCGGCCGCCACCAGCGTTTTGCCCCGGAGAATGCCGTGCTGGTCGGGGAACGACAGCCGGATCACTTCGAGCTTTTGCTCTTCGACGATTTTGCGCAGGCCCGCCGCCGCCTCCTGCTGCTCGGCGGACCACAGCCCGTGACGCCTGACAAAACTCAACGCGTCACTCCCTGGAAATGCCGAATCGAAACCCAGCCGTCATTGCGCGGAGCCAACGGGTCCGGCCTTCGGCCGGCCCGATGATGAACTCCGCGACGAAGCAATCCATTCTTTGCGCGGTGAGATGGATTGCTTCGCTCCGCTCGCAATGACGAATAGACAGCCGTCACTTTACTGCCCTTAGATGGGGCGTCTTGTCGGCAATCTCGGCAGGCACCGGTGCTGCCCAGGGCGCGCTGCGGCGGCGCTTGACGTCGATCTCCATCCAGAACGCTTCCCAGCCCCGCGTCGGGCCGATGCCGTCCATGGTCGCCGGGCCCTGGATGCTCTTCGCATGCTCCGCATCGAGGAACATGAAGGGTTTGGTGCCGGCAGCCGCCTTTTCGATTTCCTGCCGCAACAGCCGGCGATACTGCACGATCGCCTTGTCGGCGGTGCCGAGATGCTCTTTCGTGCGGTCCTGGATCGCGCCCATCGATTCCACCGCCCACTGGTCGTGCACGTTGATGTCGGTGCCCATGCCGGTATAGGTCGCGCTCAGTTGCTCCTGCGCATCGAAGCCGTAATCGTTGGTCTTGTTCTTGCGCGATTTGTAGTCCGGCAGCTCGTAGAGTTCGAGCCGCTGGTCTCGCATTTTCTGCTTGTCCACCGGCGTCGAATAGGAAGTGAAGATCGCGTACCAGTAGCAATTCTCGTCATCGACCGGCACGTGCCACTGGCTGATCGTCATCTCCGTGCTCATCGGGATGACGAAGGCGTGCGGGAACAGCTGATTGGTGACACGCACATGGCTGCGCTCGGCGTCGATCTCGCGCAGCGCGATCAGCCTGAAACCGTATTCGGTCTGCTCGACATTGATGATCGGGCGGTCGTATTCGCGCAGGATCTTGGTCATCGGCAGGTCGCTGCCCGCGGAGGCGCCGCGGAACTGCTTGCCATAGGCGCCTGACGTATCCTCGTCCTCGAAGAAGCGATGCAGGAACGACGCGTGTGACGGATCGATGCCGACTTCCAGCGCCTGCAGCCAGTTGCAGTTGATGTGGCCCTTGAACGCGAAGGTGTGGCTGTCGGGCGCCACGAAACAGTCGATCTCCGGAAACGCCGGCGGTTCGCCTTCGCCCAGATAAGCCCAGAGGATGCCGCTCTTCTCCACCACGGGATAGGCGCGCTGCTTGATGTTCTTGCAGAGCGGGGAATCCTTCGGCTCGGCCGGCGTCTCCAGGCACTGGCCGGACGCATCGAACAGCCAGCCGTGGAAGGCGCAACGCAGGCCGCCATTTTCCAGTCGCCCGAACGCGAGATCGGCGCCGCGATGCGCGCAGTGCCGCTCGATCAGGCCGTAAGCTCCCTGTTCGTCGTGAAACAGCACCAGCTCCTCGCCGAGCAGCTTTACGGGCCGCACCGGGCGTGGGCCGGCCAATTCATCGACCAGCGCCGCCGGCTGCCAGTACATCCGCATCAGTTTCCCGCAGGGGTCCTTCGCACCGGTGCGGGTGATCAGGTCGTTCTGTTCCTGGCTCATCATGGCGGGGTGTCTTTCGCGGAGCTGGTACCTGCAGCTACTCTATACAAAGCAGATCGCTGCGGAAGTCAGATTTGTTCGAGTGGTTAGGCTCACCCCCGCGCGAACATCTTCGCGTCCTGCCGCAGCACCGGCGCCACCGCCTCGCTCAGGCGCGCCGCCGCCGCATCCACGCTGAGCCCCGCGGTGTCGACGGTCGCCGAGGCCCGCGCATAGAGCGGTTCGCGGCTCTTCAGGATGGTGCGCAATTCCGCCATCGCCGAGCGGTCGTCGGCCATCGGGCGCAGGTCGCCTTGCCTGCGCACCCGCGCCATGTGTTCTTCCGGCTCGGCCTTGACCCAGATGGTGTAGAACGACGACAGGATCAGGTCGAAGGTCAACGGCTCGGAGACGATGCCGCCGCCGGTTGCCAGCACCATCAGTTCCTTGCGCGCCAGCAACTGGTCCAGCGCCGCCTGCTCCATGCGCCGAAAGCCCTCCTGGCCGTAGAGCGCGATAATCTCGGCGACCGACAGGCCGTTCTGCGCCTCGATCTCCTTGTTGAGCTCGACGAAACTCCAGCCGATCTTCTTCGCCAGCAGCTTGCCGAGGGTGGATTTGCCGGCGCCGCGCAAGCCTATCAGGGCGATGCCGGCAAACGACGTCCGCCGCTGCGCCGAGCCGCCCTGGCCAGCAAGAACGTCCCTGGCCTGCGCGATCTGGTTCGGCGTGGCCTTGCGCAGCAGGTCGCGGATCACCGGCCAGTCCGGCGACGGTTCGGCGGCGGGAATCAGGTCTTCGAGCGGCGCCCCCATCGCGTTCGACACCCGGCGCAACAGCACGATCGAGACGTTGCCCTTGCCGCTTTCGAGCTGCGCGATGTAGCGCTCGGAAATGCCGGACACCTTCGCCAGCACCTTGCGCGACATCCCGCGTAGCGCCCGCATGGTGCGGACACGCTGGCCGAGCTGTTCGAGAAAGCCGGTTTCGGGATCGGGAGTTTCGGTCATGTCACCGGTTCGTTTCTTGGCAAACGAATTTCGCTGAAGCGCCATCGATCGAGATCACCTGCTGATTCCAGTATTCCGGCTTTGACGAGGGCTTTGATCCGGGCGGCGATGAAGTCCACCTCGGTTGGTTCTTCGGATGCATCGTCGACGTATAAGCGCTCGGCCATAGGCAGCGGCATCTGGAGAGCTTTCGTGACGTCAGTGATGATGCGTGCAACCTTGAGAAATCGCGGTTTGCAACACGTCAGGATGGCTTGATCGGTGCGGTCAGGCGCCATTGGGTTTTTCGTCTATCGGGTGGCAGCAGTGCCCATATCGGAAACATAGTGCCGAGAAGGATTGACAGCAAGCGCACGTAGTGGCTTTCTATGAACTATAATTCTTAAAAAGGATGGAGGAGACGTCGTGACACGCTTTTGCACGGGAATTTCGGCATGAGCGGCATGTCCGGTTCCTACAATGCGGTGAGCTGGCTGCTCGACCGCAACATCGAGGAAGGGCGCGGGTCAAAACTTGCCTTCACCGACACCGTTTCCGAACTGACCTACGGCGAACTGCAGCGCCAGAGCTGCCGTGTCGCCAACATGCTGCGCCGTCTCGGCGTCCGCCGCGAAGAGCGGGTCGCCATGATCATGCTCGACACGGTGGATTTTCCGGCCGTGTTCCTCGGCGCGATCCGCGCCGGCGTGGTGCCGGTGCCGCTCAACACGCTTTTGACGTCGGATCAATATGCCTATGTGCTGGCGGATTGCCGGGCGCGGGTGCTGTTCGTGTCCGAGGCGCTGCTGCCCGGGGTCAAGGACATGGTCGGGCGGATCCAGGACCTCGACCACGTCATCGTCTGCGGCAATGATGCGCATGGCTACAAGAAGCTGTCGGACGAACTCGCCGGCGAGAGCGATTCATTCGCGACCGCGGCGACCCATCCGGACGAGCCGGCGTTCTGGCTGTATTCGTCGGGCTCGACCGGCATGCCCAAGGGCGTGCGGCATCTGCACTCCAACCTGGCCGCCACCGCCGACACCTATGCCAGGCAGGTGCTGGGGATTCGCGAGGACGATGTCGGCCTGTCGGCGGCAAAACTGTTCTTCGCCTATGGCCTCGGCAATGCCCTGACCTTTCCGATGTCGGTCGGCGCCACCACCGTGCTCAATTCCGAGCGTCCGACGCCGGCGCTGATGTTCGCGCTGATGAACAAATACAATCCCAGCATCTTCTTCGGCGTGCCGACGCTGTTCTCCGCGATGCTGCACGACGAGGCCATGCAGCAGATGGGCGGCGGCGCGCGCCTGCGCATCTGCACCTCCGCTGGCGAGGCGCTGCCGGAATCGGTCGGCAATGCCTGGAAGACGCGGTTCGGCGTCGACATCCTCGACGGCGTCGGCTCGACCGAGCTGTTGCACATCTTCCTGTCGAATTCCCCCGGCGACATCAAATACGGCACCGCGGGCCGCCCGGTGCCGGGCTATCAGGTCC